>Ga0209139_10000074_pt1 | contig 27727 bp, 26 predicted proteins | sample BogFormECP14_OM3_FD_188246 | JGI IMG/M metagenome (GOLD analysis project Ga0209139, IMG submission 188246) | Bog forest soil microbial communities from Calvert Island, British Columbia, Canada - ECP14_OM3 (SPAdes) (version 2) | ecosystem: Environmental > Aquatic > Freshwater > Wetlands > Bog ...
ATCTGGCGGACGATCCGGAGAGGAAGTCTGCCGTCGCGTTCCTGTTGGTAAGCGGCCCTTCACTGACGCAGTAAAGTCGAAACATGCAGAAATTATTGCTCGAACTTGGTGGACCGCTGGTGTTTGCGTTTGTGTTGCTTGGGCTGGCGAGGTTCGTGCGCGGGATTATTGAGCGGTTTAGAAAACCTGGCGCGGACGAAATGGAAGAGGGCCGGGACACGGCCGACGATGGCGCAGAGCATCAAGACGGGGATGATCATGGAGCGGACCGACCGGGCACAGACTGAAGTCTGTGCTACCTAGGCCAGGGATGAGCGCAGGAAGGTGAGCATGCGGTAGCCGGCGATGTAGCTGAAGGGGGCTAGTTCTAGCGAGTAGTGGCCGCAATGGAGTTCGACGGATTTTGGAGCGGCGCCGTGGCGGCGCAGGGCGTCCATCATTTGGGCGGTCAGGGCGGGCAAGAACGTTGGATCGTATTTGCCGTGCACCATGAAGGCGTTTTTGCCGGCGCCCATGCCGCGCTCGACGTAGGGCATGGGGCTGATGGGCGCCCAAAACTCGCGCAGTTCTTCTACCGAGACGTGATGGCGAAGGCCTTCCCAGACGTGGTTGGTGGTCATGCCTTGGCTGACCACATCGGCGAAGTATGTGGAGACGTGGAAAAAGCCGCCGGCGCGCAAAGCTTCGTCGTGCACCAGCGTGATGTAACCCACGGAAGAACCGATGCTGGTGCCGAGGATGCCGAGCTTGGTGAAACCGCGCTGCTCAAGCCAGCGCAAGCAGCGGCGGGAATCCTGCACGGCCTGTCGATTCGCGTGCAGGGTTAGCCCGATGTTGGGGCCTACCAATTGATCGGCGCGTTCGTGGCCTTTGGCCATGCGGCGATTGTGATACGGCATGCTGAGCTTGAGCGCAGTGATGCCGAGGCGCTGGAGCCATTCGCAAAGTGCGTCTTGGCCGTGCCATTTGGCGTTCCAGTTGGGAAGGACCAGGACGGCGGCGTCTTTACTCTTGCCGGGAAAAAGGCGCGCGTGGACGGTGTCATTCTCTGGCCATAGCGATGGCAGGCTGCTGGTGAAGGTCAGGACGTTGTCGGCGTCAAGGCGATAGTCGGTCGCGGGGGTGGTGGCAAACCATTCGCGGCTGTTTTCTATGGCCCAAGCGGCGTATTTGCGGACGTAGGCGGCGGGATCGGGATCGCTTGGATCACCATCGATGTGTTCGAGGCCCCAGTCGAAAGGCTGGACGCGACGATTGTCGTCGGTGGACCAGCGGCGGTGCTCATAGCGGCGGATGCGGCGTTCGAACCAGTTCATGGTGGGCGTCAGGAATAGTTTACCGCTGCGCGGGTCTTGGCGAAAGAGCTGCGGAAGAGGGCGAAGCAGTTCCTCAGGCGCTAAAAGCGCGTTGGTAGCCAAGCGCTTAATGTCGGAGCTAAAGCTCCGACCCCTGCGTCTGAAACTACCGTCTGAAACCGCCGTCTGAAACTGGCGTCTGAAACTCACCTCTGAAACTCACCTCTGAAACTGGCCTCTGAAACTGGCCTCTGAAACTGGCGTGTGGCATGGGAAAACCGCTGGCGATGTTAGCCATGCGACACGACCCCGGCGGCGTTTCTTGAGGCACCGGGGCGAGTGTGGCACAGTGCAGATGTGGTCCTCTTCATCTTTTTTCTCTTTGGAATCGTTATTGGGAGCTTCCTGAATGTATGCATTTCGCGCATTCCGGAGGGGCTTTCGATTGTTGCGCCCGGCTCGCGTTGCCCGCGCTGCCTGACGCCGATCAAGGCTTACGACAACGTGCCGATTTTGGGTTGGCTGTGGCTGCGGGGAAGATGCCGATCCTGCGCGCTGCCGATTTCGCCGATGTATCCCGTTATTGAATTGCTTACTGGGCTGCTATTCGTGGGCTGCTATCTGACGTTCGACATCACTCCGGAAACCTTTAAATGGCTGTTCTTTGGCTGCCTGATCATTATTTTGACGGTGACTGATTTGCGCGTGCGCATGCTGCCCGACGCTATCAATTGGCCGGGATTTGGCGCGGCGATTGGGCTGGCGGTTTTTATTCCGCCGGACGATGGTACGGCTCGCTTGATTAGCACACGTATTTTTCATTACGCGGCGCCGCGGCCGGTGCTGGGCGTTGCGGACGCGTTGCTGGGCGCGGCATTCGGCAGCTTGCTGCTGCTCGGAGCGTCCGCCCTTTACAAGTTGGTGCGTCATCGCGACGGCATGGGCCTGGGCGACGTGAAAATGATGGCCATGGTTGGCGCGTTTCTGGGGATCCGCGGGGCGTTCATCACCATTCTTATTGGCACGCTACTCGGCAGCGTGCTGGGCCTGGCGATGATCGCAGCGCTGTATTTACTGCGCTGGAAGCGCAGCGTCGCGGAGCGTGCCGCACGCCGCGGGCTCGGCAAAACCGACGGACTGCGCTGGGCCATCGCGTGTAAGTATCAGTTGCCGCTCGGGACATTTCTAGGAGTGGGCGCGTTGCTGGTGGTGTTTTTCACATCAGTTTCGTGGCTTGGCCCGTTGTTGGAGATGTTGCCGCACCGGCATTAGGCGGAGGCCGCAAGAGAGCCGTTGCTCGGAACTATGTACGCCGCACTTCAAGCCGAAAACTCGCAACACCTCTGGACCGTGGCGGTGGGCGGAGGGTTGCTGTTATTCGCGGTGGTGGGCGCGATTTTGTACCTGATGCGCCGCTTCTTTCAAGATACGCGGGCCGAGCACGCGAGCAAAGTTCTGGCCACGCCACGTGTCGAAAATCCATCGGCGTTCATGGCCGCGTCGATGCAGGGCGTAATTCAGCGGCTGCGGGAGCAGGAAAAAGAGCTGGAGCGGCTGCACCGGATTGAAAAAGACCGCGCAGAACAAACCGAGCGGCTAAGCGAAGAAGTCACGCGGAACATGCCAGCGGGACTGTTGGTGGTGAACTCGACGGGCATCATTTCCAGCGCAAATCCTGCCGCGGAACATGTGCTGGGCATTCGCGGACTGGCTTTCCGGCGCTACAGTGAAGCGCTTGATGAAGGATCGGAACTGACCGCGCTGGTGGCTGAGTGCCTGAAGAATGGGAAAATCTTTCGCCGCGAAGAGGTGAAGCATTCGTCGCCCGGAGGCGAAGGCCGGCGACTGGGAGTGACGATTTCGCCGATCCGGCGCGGCGAGGGAAAAATCAACGGCGCCATCTGCCTGTTGACGGACCTGACCGAACTTGCCGCGCTGCAACAGCAAGTACAACTCAAAGAAAATCTGGCGGCGCTCGGCGAACTCTCCGCGGGCATCGCGCACGAATTCAAGAACGCGCTGGCCACCATCTCCGGGTATGCGCAGCTCATTCGGTCCGAATCGCAGCAGGGCGACGCGCACGACTATGCGGAAAACATTCTGGAGCAGACGCGCAACATCACCCACGTGGTGACGGAATTTTTGAAATACGCGCGGCCGCTGGACATTTCCACGGAGACGGTGCCGCTGCAGCCGATTATTGAACGCGTGGTGAGCGAAGTGGGCGAAGCCATGCCCAAGATTCGCATCCGTTGCGAAGGGCCATTCGGCAGCGTGGCCGGCGACGAAGGTTTGCTGCGGCAGGCGTTTCTGAATCTGGCGCGCAACGCCGCGGAAGCATGCACCGGGGCGGCGAATGGCGGGCGCGTGCTGCTCCGTGGAGAAGCGGTGCGACAGAATGAAAATGGATTTCAGCGTGTGACGGTGTTCGACAACGGCGCGGGGATTCCGGCGGATGTGCGGGAGAAGCTGTTTCGACCGTTTTTTACCACCAAGGCCAGTGGGACGGGTCTGGGGTTGGCGGTGGTGCAAAAAATCATCGTGCAGCACGGGGGCCAAGTGCGTGCGCGCAACCGCACGGAAGGCGGGGCGGCGTTTATCGTTACGCTACCGATGAGCACCGCGGTGCCGGAAGCGGTAGAATCGAAGCAGGTGGAAGTTTAGCGTTTACAGCAGGCACCAGCCCGCTTGGGGAAGGCGTGAGTTTATGCTTGGGAAACGCATGAATCGTCTGACGACCACGATGCTGCTCGCTGGAATGGCGGCGGCATTATCACTATTTTTGCCTGTGCTTACGCGCGCTCAAGATGCGGGGCAAGGCTCCACCGGTGATAGCATCGCCGATGCCGCGCGGAAAGCACGCGAAAGCAAGAAGAACGCGGCAAAGCCAGCGAAGGTTTATACCGACGAGGATGTGAGCCCGACTCCCGCACCCGGGACGAGTGCGAAGGGCGCCGAAGGCGCAACGTCAGGAACACCCGGACAGGCTGCCGATGCACAGGCCGGGACGGCGGATGCCGCGGCAGGCTCCGCCGACGCCGCCAAGACTCCACAAGCAGGCGCAGCTCCCGCAGGCAAGAACGACGAAAAAACCTGGCGCGATCGCTTCCAGAAGCAGCGCGACGACATCGCGCGAGCGGAAAAAGAGCTGGACGTTCTGCAGCGCGAAGAGGAAAAATCCCAGGTCCAATACTATTCCGATCCGCAAAAGGCCCTTTCCGAACAATACAGCCGCAAAGACATCAACGAAAAAGACGCCAAAATCGCGGCCAAGAAGGACGAGATTGCCAAGCTGAAGCAAGGTATGGACGATCTCGAAGACGAGCTACGCAAAGCCGGTGGCGATCCGGGCTGGGCTCGCTAGCGACGCTCGTTTGTTCCCGGCTCGGCCCGGCTGATCCGCCATTTACCTGCGTCACTTACCACTGCGCCCCAAAGCGCGAGTTCCCTCGTTCTATCCACCGCACACGCACTGCACGCTGCACCCTGCCACCACGCTAAACCGTGGTAGAAACGAAGTGATGGATCCCCTTCTGCTGGTTGAGGATAAGAATGAGCTACGCGCGATGCTGCGCAAGGCTTTGGAGCGCGCGGGCTATCTCGTGGAAGAAGCGCCTGACGGCACCGCGGCCATTCAAAAGGTTCGCGCGCGGCGCTATCTTGTGGTGGTCACGGACTTGAAAATGCCGGGCGCGTCCGGGCTGGACGTGCTACGCGAAACCAAGCAAGCGGATGCCACAATTCCAGTGATTCTGCTGACCGCCTTTGGTTCGGTGGAAGAAGCCGTCACCGCCATGAAAGAAGGGGCTTTCGATTTTCTGCAGAAGCCCGTGGACCTCGACCATTTGAAACTGCTGGTGCAGCGCGCGGCGCAGCAGCAAGAAATGCTGCGCGAAAATCTGCTGCTGCGCGAAGAGTTTGCTCTGCGCTACGGCTTTCCGCGCATTATTGGCGAGCACGCCTCCATCCGCGAAGTGAGCCAGCAGGTGCAACGCGTGGCGGTGACGGACTCGACGGCGTTGCTGCTTGGGGAAAGCGGGACCGGCAAGGAGCTCTTCGCGCGCGCGGTACACCATCTTTCTCCGCGGCGCGATCAGGCGTTTGTGGCGCTGAATTGCGCGGCCATTCCCGAAACCTTGGTGGAGAACGAGCTCTTCGGCCATGAACGTGGGGCATTTACCGGCGCCGCCAATCGCAAAGTCGGAAAGATGGATTTGGCGCATCGCGGCACGCTGTTTCTGGATGAAATGGGCGACTTGCCGCTGGCCATTCAAGCGAAATTGTTGCGGGTACTCGAAGAGCGCCGCTTTGAACGTGTGGGCGGCACGCAATCGATCGAAATCGACGTGCGCATCGTGGTGGCCACCAATCGCAACCTGCAACAACTAGTGGAGCAGAAGTTATTCCGCGAAGATTTGTATTTCCGCATCTCGGCGGTGCCGATGACTATTCCGCCGCTGCGTGATCGTGGCGAAGATGTGCTGCTGCTGGCCGATCATTTTCTGGAGAAATTCAGCCGTGAGTTCGCCAAGCCCGGACTCGAACTCGCCGCCGATGCCCGCGACCGACTGCTGCACTATCGCTGGCCCGGCAACGTGCGCGAATTGCAAAACACGCTCGAACGGGCGGTGATTTTGGCCGATGGAATGACCATCCATGCCGCAGGCCTGCAACTTCCGCCAGCCAAGCCGGACGCGGCGATGCTGCCCGTCGGCCTGTTGCCCGAGGCTTTCCGTTGGGAAGGCACGCTTGAGGACGTTACCGCACGCGCCGTCAATCACGTGGAACGGGCGCTGCTTGAGGCGACGCTGCGCGATTGCAAGTGGAATAAGACGCGAGCTGCTGAAGTGTTGGATGTTTCTCCGAAGACGTTGCTGGCAAAATTGCGGGCTGCGGGGCTAGAAGAACAAGTGTAGTGTGATGTGTCTCGAGGCCCGTGCTCTAGCAGGTTGCGGAAAAAAGAGCAAAAGCAATTCCTCCGGCGCTAAAGCGCATTGGTAGCCAAGCCTTAATGTCGGAGCTAAAGCTCCGACCCCTGAAAACCAGAGTTTTTCCGCAACCTGCTAGCCCTCGCTGCGCCCTGCTGAGTCTTCCGCGCGATTTTCGACTACGTTGATTTTTTGCCGAGATGCAAACATACAGTGGAAAAGGTGTAGGTGGTGAATTCGACGGAAGTGTAGCCAACTGATGTCATCAGGGCCGAGAGCGGGGCGGGGCGCATGAAAAGCGAGACGGACTTGGGCAAGTATTTGTAAGCTTCGGGATCTCCAGAGAGCAACCTGCCGATGCGCGGGAGCACATTGCTGAAATACCAACGGTAGATATCGCCAAGCAGATGATCGGGTGGTTCGGTAAATTCGAGAATGGCGATGGTGCCGCCGGGTTTTAGGACGCGAAAAATTTCGCTGAGGCCGTGCTCATAGTTGGCGAGATTGCGGAAGCCGAACGCCGTGCTCACCAGATCGAAGGACTCATTGGCGAATGGCAATTGGAGCGCATCGGCTTCGAGAAATGGTATGAGCCGGCTGCCATCGCCGCGCGTTTGCCGAGCGCTTTTTTCTATCGCACGGACAAGCATCGGGTGAGCAAAATCGGCGCCGATGACGCGGGCTTTGCCAGAGCGCACGAAGGAAAGGGCTAAATCGCCGGTACCGCAGCACAGATCCAGAACCGTGGCGTCGGGGCGATTCAGGATTGGTGCAAGGCGCTTGGTGGCACGCGCGCGCCAGAGGCGATCGAGTTGCACGGAAAGCAGGTGATTGAGGAGGTCGTACCGGGGTGCGATGTGCGTGAACATCTCGCGGACTTTTTGGGAAGCGTCGGCTTCGCTGGTGGCGCCCGCGGGGATGGTGCCGGTTACGGGGATGGTTTGCGGTTCGGTGTTGGCGCGGGACATTGATTTAGTTTAGCTGATGGGTAGCTTGGGCGAAAATAATTGAGAGAGCGGATTAGCGATGTTCCGGATCGCGCGTGCTCGTGTAAAGGTGGGGCACAGACTGAAGTCTGTGCTACCGACGAGCGGCAAGAAGGTGCGGGCCGAAACGCAAGACGCGTTGCAGAACCTCCGAGGGGATTGAATCGTAGGAGCGGGCGGTTCCGATGCGGGGCGTTAGGACGAAGCGCAATTTGCCTGCGCGGGTCTTTTTATCGGTGCGCATGGCGGAGATTAGTTTTGCAATCGTGGTCTTGGGCCACGGCGGCAACGGGCCCATTCTTCGCGTCAGAGAGATAATTCGCGCGGCATCGCGCTCGGGAGTGATGCCTGCGGCGAAACCGAGGAGCGCCGCGGCCATCATGCCCCAGGCTACGGCTTCGCCGTGCTGATAAACGCGATAGTTTGTGACGCTTTCCAGAGCGTGACCGAAGGTATGCCCGAAATTTAAAATTTCTCGCAAGCCGGATTCGTGTTCGTCATGACTGACCACGTGGGCTTTGAGCGCGGCGCAGCGCGGGATGATGTAGGCTAGCGCTGTTTTATCGCGGCGCACCACTTTCTCCATATGCGTTTCGAGATATGCGAAGAGGCGCGAGTCCGAAATCACGCCGTACTTGATCACTTCGGCCAAGCCGCCGCGGAATTCTCGCTCGGGCAGCGAGTGGAGGGCGCGCGGATCGCTCAACACCAGGCGCGGGGAGAAAAACGCGCCGACTAAATTCTTGCCCTCCGGCAAGTTCACGCCGGTTTTTCCACCGATGGCGCTGTCCACCTGCGCCAACAAGGTGGTGGGAACATGCGCCAGGGCAATGCCGCGCAAATAGGTGGCCGCCGCAAAGCCAGCGACATCTCCCACCATGCCTCCGCCCACAGCGAGCAGCAACGCACGGCGATCCGCGCCGGCGCGGCTCAGCGAGCGAGCGATGTGCTCTACGCTTTCCAGAGTTTTCGCCGACTCGGCGTCGTTAAACAGATGGAGCTTTGCGGCGGACCCGGAAGCAAAGCGGGCTGGAACGAGCTCCCCTACCGCGCCCCAGGCCTTTGGCGACGAGACAATATGCACGCTGGAAAAATTCCCTAGACGCGAAATTTCCCCCCGCGCATTTTGCAGGACGCCGTGGCCACACAGCACCGCGTACTTGCCGGACGCCGACGTTACTTGAATGCGCTTGATGGTCATTTGGCGATGCTTGACGATGTCCATTAATTGCTGCAAACACCTGGAATGTAACACACGCCCGCCGCACGCTGCACAAGTACAGCCGCTAAATTCTTAGTGAAGAGAGCTGCTTATTTCGATTGCATTTCCTTGACGGTTTCTAAAAATACGTGGCCGGTAATGGCGAGGCTTTTCGCGCTGATTTTGTCTAGCGTGTCATTCGTGGTGTGCCAGTAAGGCACGTCGTCAGCGATGTTCAAATCAATCACGTCTACCGACGGCACTTTGCGTTTCATGAAGGGAAAATGATCGTCGCCACCGATGGAGGTTGGGATGTCCACGAAAACGTCCGCGTAACCCAATCTCGCGGCTACGCGCCAGACTTCTGAGACGAGTGCCGGCGCTGAAGCGCCGTCGCGTTCGAAGTGAGCTTTCTTGCCGCCGACGAGGTCAGCGAGCAGAAACGCTTTGACCTTGGGCAAGTCGCCGCTGTTGGTGAGCTTGGCGGTCATTTCGCGGCTGCCGTAGACGCTGTCGTCATCCGACCATTCAAACTTGGTGGCTTCTTCCCCGTCGAAAAATGCAATCCACACCTGATAGCGGCCTCTTTGCGGACAGAGGTTGCGCGCCAATTCCAGCATCACGGCGGTGGAAGAACCTGCATCGTCCGCGCCCACGAAATTTTCCAAGATCTTTGTATCGTAGTGCGTGCCCAGCAAAATAATTCCCGGCCTTTCGCCGGGAATTTTCACCAGGATATTTTCCATGGACTTGTTGCCGGCGGGCGTATCGACCTGGAAATCATCCACATCGAGTTTGCAGCCGTAACTGGTGAGCTCTGATTTCAGGTAGGCCTGCAGTTGCTTGAGAGCGGGGGATCCTGCGGGGCGCGGCCCGAAGGATACTTGCTTGGCAACCTGTTCGAGAGCGCGATGACCATCGAAGCCGCCGGTGGTCGCGGGAGGAGGCGCATCGTCGGCGGGGTGCGGGCCCGGCTGCGCCAGCGCGGCTTTTAGCGCGTCCGCCGGGGATAGCGTATCGTTCGCCGGGTTGGCTGGCGGCTCCTGGGCCGGCGCGGTACCGCTGGCGGACGCGCTGCTGGCCGACAGATTGTTGGCATCCGCTTGCGATTTGCAGCCCGTGGTGGCGCACAACAACAGCACGGCGGACGCCGCAACCAGCGAAAAACTCCTGGGCGTCATAGGTCTCCCGCGAGAACTTCGGCAATGCATGGCGCTAAGAACGAGACTAGAAATTCAGTCAGGAATGTTGGTGCATTGACTGTCGAACGAGGGGGCGTCATGTCGCAGCCTGCTCGGCGGCCAGGCGCTTTTTGCGCTTGTTGACCACCACGGCGGAGACACCGATACCGACAATGTATAGCGCGACCATGGGCGCCATAAATATCAGCATCGTGGTGGCGTCCGGCGTGGGCGTGATGATCATGGCCACGATGGCAATGATGAGGATCGCATAGCGAAAATTCTGCCACAAAAATTTCGGCGTAACGATGCCGAAGAGGGTTAGGAAGAAAATCAGGATTGGAAGTTCGAAGACCACCCCAAATCCAAGAAGCACCATCAGCACCAGATCAAAATAATCGGCGGTGGAGATCATGGGCTCGATGGGGCCGACATTTCCTTGAAAACTCACCAAAAACTTCAGCATATACGGCAGGGCCACGTAGTAGCCGAAGGCAATGCCGCCGAGAAACAAAAAGAACGTTGACGCCACGAAACCGGAGATTGCGCTGCGCTCATGCTTATAAAGCGCCGGCGCCACAAACAGCCAAATCTGATACAGCACGTAGGGCGCGGCAATCACGATGCCCAAATACACGCCGACGGTGATGTACAAACTCAAATAGCCGGCGGGGTGCGTATAAATCAGGTGCGGATTCTGCTTCGCATCCGTCAAAGCTTTTATGATCGGCTTGGTGATAAAGACGATCATGTGCTGGGAGACCGCGATGCCCAGGCACGCGCCGATAGCCAGCGCCACCAGGGAATGAATGATGCGGGTGCGGAGCTCGGTGAGGTGCTCGAAGAACGTCATGGCGCCGCCGGGATCTTCTTCAACGACGGCGACCGGAGCGGGGGCTGCGGTAGCGAGCGGGGCCGCTGATGTGGCCAAGTCGACCACTTCGGTGGCGGCGTCAGGCGGGTTGCTGGGTGTCATGGGCGGGGTCGTCGGCGGTAGTGGAAGCGGCGGTTGGATCTAGCGGTGGCGCGGCGCTTCGGTGAGGATTCGCTATGGTATTTTCCGACTCGGCCTCGCGGCTCGCGCCGTTGGTGCTGGAGCTGCCGCCAGAGCTGTTGCTAAAGCCTTCGATGCCTTCGGCGCCCCGCGCGATAGCTTCCGCCGCGGGAGTCACCACGAGCGCTTCCGTGGCGCGGGTATCGGCGGTTTCTGATGCATTGCCTGCAGACGCCGCTTCCGTCCCAGGGGCGGTGGCTAAGGTGGCAGGTTGCGCCGGAGCCGCAGCGACGGCAGCCGCAGACGCGGCAGCTTCAGCGGCTTTCTTGCGCTCCGCCAGCACGTTTTGCCGTTCCATTTCCCGCATTTCCTGCTCAAACGCGCCCTTAAAATCCGTGGAGGCCTTGCGAAACTCCGCCATCAGCTTGCCAAACCCGCGGGCAAGCTCGGGCAGCTTGTTCGGGCCGAATACGACCAGGACAATGATAAACAGCACCACCATGTGTGGAATGCTAAGCATGGGACGAAGCAGCCGTTTTTGGTACCCAAGTCATCATAGAAAGGGTGCCCGGCCCTGTCAAACTACAGATTCCGCCGTGCTATAATTATATGATACTTGATCGCGCGAGGTGCGCATGAAACCGGAACGCCGCGGGTTGATCCTGGTGGTGGTCGTGCTGCTGCTATCCGCCGTACTCGGGGGCATTTACGGCCCCAACGTGAAGGCTACGTCCAATTCGGCGGACGATTATCAATCTTCGGTGCGCGATTTCACCAAGGCGCTGGACGTGGTGCAGTCCAATTACGCCGAACCCGTGGACGTCGATAAATCGGTTTATCAAGGCGCCATTCCCGGCATGCTGCGCGTGCTCGATCCGCACTCCAACTTTTTTGACGCCAAGCAATTCGCTCTGCTGCGCGAAGATCAGCGCGGCCGCTATTACGGCGTGGGCATGACCGTGGCCCCGCACGAGAGTCGCACCATGGTGATGGCGCCGTACGTTGGCGCGCCAGCCTTTAGCGCCGGCATTCGCCCTGGCGACCTGATCATGAAGGTCGACGAGAAGCCCACTGACGGCCTCAGCACCGGCGAAGTCGCTGACTTGCTCAAAGGCCCAAAGGGCACGGTAGTAAAGATCACCATCTCCCGCGAAGGCTTCCCCGACCAGTTCGTTTTCACCGTGACGCGCGATGAAATTCCGCGCCGCTCGGTGGACCTGGCGTTCATGCTCAAACCCGGCATCGGCTACATACGCTTTCCCGGACCCTTCAACGAAACCACGGACCGCGAAATTTCTGACGCCATGCATGAACTGGACGCGCCTTCCCTCGATGGCTTGATCCTCGATATGCGCGGCAATCCCGGCGGCCTGCTCAACGAAGCGGTAGCCGTCAGCGATATGTTCCTCGACAAGGGCCAGCCCATCGTTTCGCATCACGGCCGCAATTCCCCCAACCGCTCGTACACCGCCGGACGCGGGAATCGCGGCGACACCGTGCCCCTCGTCATTCTGGTGAACAACAATTCCGCGTCGGCCACGGAAATCGTTTCCGGCGCAGTGCAAGACCACGATCGCGGGCTCATCGTGGGCGAAACGACTTTCGGCAAGGGCTTGGTGCAAACGGTCACCCCGCTCAGCGAAAACACCGGTCTGGCGCTGACCACGGCGCGCTACTACACCCCGAGCGGCCGATTGATCCAACGCGATTACAAATCCATCTCGCTCTACGAATATCACTACGAACGAAAAGTGCCCGAGCATCCCACGGAAGTGAAGCTCACCGATAGCGGCCGCCAGGTGACGGGCGGCGGTGGCATCACGCCGGACGTGGTGGTAGCCGCACCCAAGCTCAACAAATTCCAGACTGAACTCTTTCGCGACGATATTCTGTTCGGAGCGGAGACCGGAGTAGGCGGGTTCACCCGTCATTACCTCGGCACCAAGCCCACCATCACCAAAGACTTTCAGGTGGACGATGCGCTCATGAAGTCTTTCCGCGACTATCTGGCCGAGAAGAACATTCGTTACACCGAGCCGGAGATGTCCGAAAATCTCGATTGGATCAAGCGGAAGATCAAGCAGGAAGTCTTCATGTCCGTTTTCGGGCAGCAAGAAGGCTTTAAAGTATTGCTCGTCGCCGATCCGCAAGTAGAGAAAGCCGCGGAGTCCGTGCCGCAAGCCCGCGCGCTCTACCAAAACGCGCGCAAGATCGTCGCCCAGCGCACCGGCACGCCAACGCTCGATCAGCCGTAACGCCACCGGCACGGCAAATTTGCAGAAAATCGCGCCATCAAAGAAGTAGGGGCACGGCACGCCGTGCCCGCTCTTTTTCTTCGACACCGGCGTCCCTAGAAAACACCGCGATGCGCCGCCACTTCCTTAGAATCGTGCTGGTAACTGAAAAATCACTTGCCATCGCCGGCCTCTGATGTAACCCTACCTTCCTCAGCACCATTCACCCTCAGCGAGGTACCTTTCATGCGTTTTTCGTCGACCATGCGTATCCTGACGAGCGCCCTCGGCCTGCTCGGCGCCTCCTCGGTGCTCCACGCGCAAGCCCAAGCCCAGGTCCAGACGAACGCCTCCGACATGCCCCTGCAATACGCCACGCTACTGCCCGAGGGCGGCCACATCCCTTTTCTGCCGCAGGTCATGCCCATCAAGGCGGCTCCGTTCTACGCTTCGTTTCAAACTGAAAACCGCCAGGTTCTCGCCGATGGCTCGACCATCACGAATAGCCAAAGCGGAAAGATGGCTCGCGATAGCGAAGGTCGCACTTATCTGGAAATCACCACCACGCGCGGGCCCGCGTCTCATCCTTTCACCTACACTTCCATCAACATCAATGACCCGACCACGCGCACGCACATCGTGCTAATGCCCGATAGTCACATCGCGCGCCGCTATGAAAGACCCGCACCCTCGGCTAGTGCTTCGCAGTTGCGTCCAGTCCCAACCAGCGGCTCAAGTGCCGAAGCCTCTGGCAGTCTCGGAAGCGGGCCGACTATTCGGAGTGTAAACCCCGACGACTTGAACTCCCGCCCAACTGGAACGGCAACAAGCAGGTCCTCGCTGCCCCCGATTCAAAAGGAAGACTTGGGCGAGGAATCCATCGACGGAGTGACCGTACGCCATTATCGCGAAACTCGAACTATCCCCGCCGGTGAACAAGGCAACGACCGCGACCTGATCATCAACACCGAATTCTGGTACTCCAAACAGCTGCGCTTGAACCTGAAAGCGGTACGCAACGACCCGCGTTTCGGCGAAGAAAATCTTACGCTCAGCGGTCTCGAGCGGAGCGAACCGCAAGCCTCGCTCTTCGAAATCCCGGCAGACTACAAGGTGAGCGAAGTGCCGATGGGAGTTGCCGGCGTCAGTGCCGTAGGCACGATAACCACCACCGACGCCCCCGCCCCAGCCGAAAAGCCCTGATCGCCACGCAGCGATGCGCGTGAGCATCGTTGTATCGGATCTGCCGTCACTCGCCTGGAACTTTTGCGGGTCTTCGCGGGAATGAAAGTCGACCGCCGCCGCGAGCCGACTCGCCTGCGTGGGGGCGTGTTTCATCACTGATGATTCTCAACAATGCGTCTAAGATACTTGTTCGGGGAGCAGCGTTCAAAGAGACCGGCGAATCCATTCCACAACCAATGGCCAGTAACCGATAAAACGTCGCGGCTTGACCGGATATCCAAAATCGCTGCATGCGGCATCATAATCGTCGGAGCACGATGACTATTCTTAAGCACGTCCGTTGGGTGACCTGGCTGGGGCTCTGCGTCCTTCCCTACCAGGCGGCGTTCCCACATGCGCAGCAGGCCACGACCGGCGATGCGCAAATTGGTTTGCAAGATCCCTCGCAAACTCCCGCATCAACCGTTGTGCAAACCGTTGTGCAAACCGCTGGGCAAACATCCGCCGGTCGAACGGCTGAAGAAAAGGCGCCTGGAAGCATCTCCGGAGTTGTCGTGGATCAATCCGGGGCCGTTGTGGCTGGCGCACGCGTGAAACTCACGCGCGAGTCGCCAGCTGCCAGCCAGGAAATCCTCACCGGTGAGGACGGACAATTCTCGTTCTTTAATGTGGCCCCCGGCACATTCCAGCTGTCCATCACTATGCCCGGTTTTGCTGCCAAGACTTCTTCGGGAGTTCTGCAATCTGGCAACAACTACACTGTCTTGCAAATCACGCTGGTCGTCGCCGCGAGCACGGCGGAAGTGCAGGTGCTTCCCTCCCGCGTGGAAGTAGCCGAAGATCAAATCAAGGCGGAAGAAAAGCAGCGGGTGCTCGGCGTCATTCCGAATTTCTACGTCAGCTATGACCATCACGCCGTGCCATTAACGTCGCGGCAAAAATTTGAACTTGCCTGGAAGACCGTCATTGATCCTGTGAACTTCGGCATCACCGGCGTTATCGCGGGAATTCAGCAGGCGGACAACGACTTCAGCGGCTACGGCCAGGGCGCCGCGGGTTACGGCAGGCGCTATGGCGCAGCCTACGGGGATTTTCTTACCGGCACGTACATCGGCAGCGCCATTTTGCCGTCGTTACTCAAGCAGGATCCGCGCTATTTCTACAAGGGAACTGGCACCGTCCGTTCGCGCATTCTCTACGCCGTGGCCAACGCCGTAATCTGCAAGGGCGACAATGGCAACTGGCAGCCGAATTATTCCAGCATTCTCGGCAGCCTGGCTTCCGGCGGCATTTCCAATCTCTATTACCCCGCCAAGAATCGCAATGGCGCGGACTTAACTTTCGAAAACGCCTTAATCGGCATCGGCGCCACGGCCGCCGCAAACATCTTGCAGGAATTTGTCATCAAGAAGTTCACGCCCAGCGCCGCGAGCCACGAATCCAGCAAACCCGATAACGACATCGTCGAGCCATCGGCGATTCCGGTCCGCGCCACCGATTAGCGCCGCCGATTACTAATCCTTCGATTGTTTATCCCTGCCGGCCTGCCGGACTCCTCTCGTCAGGCGCTTGATGCGCTGCTTTTCTTTCTCGCGAGCCGCCGGATCCACTTTTCTCCGAAGAAATTCCTGCTCGCGCAAGAGCTTGCTGCGATTCTCGACTCGCGCCAAAGGCATTGCTCCGGAGTTGAGCGCAGCTTGCACGGCACAGCCGGGTTCGGCCTCGTGGCGGCAATCCCTGAATCGGCAGCGCGCCGAAAGCGACTCGATATCGGCGAACGTTTGCGCGACACCGTCCTCCGCATCCCATAGTTCGAGGGCGCGCAACCCTGGCGTGTCGATTAGCAGCGCACCGCAGGGCAACGCAAAAAGCTCGCGGGCGGTGGTGGTGTGCCGGCCGCGCCCATCTTGCGCGCGCACCTCTTTCACCTGCTGAACAGGCTGTCCCAGGAGGCGATTCGTCAACGTTGACTTGCCAACTCCGGAGGAACCCAGCGCGACGATGGTTTGCCCTGGTTTGAGGAGCGCTTCAATTTCACCCATACCTTCTCCTGTGAGCGCGCTCACTACGTACACTGGGGCGCCTAACGCGACTTGTTGCATTTCCGAAGCGATGACCAGCGCGTCATCGCAGGTATCGGCCTTGTTCAGGACGATCACTGGCCGCACACCAGACTCCCAGCACTGCGCGAGATAGCGCTCCACCCGTCGCGGGTTGAAGTCGCTGCCGAAGGCAGAAATCACCAGGGCCAAATCCAGATTGGCGGCGATGATCTGTTCTTGCAATTTTTTCCCGGGCGCTTTGCGGACGAACCCATTACGCCGGGGCAGCATTAAATGGATCACGGAGGTTCCAGGTTCATGAAGTTCCACCGCTGCCCAGTCTCCCACGGCTGGCCATTGGGCGCCGGCCTCAGCGGCAAGCCGCAACTTGCCGCTGGCCTCAGCCAGACATTCGCCGAAGTCTCCCGCCACGCGCCAGAAACGGCGTTGCTGAGAGACAATACGCGCGGGTGCCACGGCATGTGTGGGCGTTGCGTTTTCCCGCTCTGTTTCGTTCGACTCTGTTTTGTTCCACTCTGTTTCGCTCCACATGGCCGCAAAATACGAATTCCATCCCCATCCCGAAATAGACAATGCGGTATCCTCCCGCAGCCGCAACACCGCACACGGCTGCCGTTAGCGCCCGAAAGCACGCAGCTTCATTTTTTCGACTAGTTTTTTTGCTGGGGATTGCGGGGAGGCGTGGCTTGCTTAGCTGATGTCCGCCATGGAGTCACACCCGCCCGCTAGAACTTTGGTATTGGTTCGCACAGGCGCCTCCAAGGTTGATGTTGAAAATCACCGCAAGAAGCGGAGACTCAATCTCTCCCAGAGTTTATCGACGCGAAGAGGCGGCGTCAATTTCGAATTCGGAAAAATCGGATGGAGGCTCGACACGTGCGGACGCCCCGAGGTTTGGAAACTTTTTCAACGTCTGTTAATATCGTAGGGCTGCTGTGGGGGCGTGTAGCTCAGCTGGGAGAGCGCGTCGTTCGCAACGACGAGGCCGCCGGTTCGATCCCGGCCACGTCCACCATTTTCTGCCCTCAGCGACGCCATCAACACGATAAATACTCGCCAAACGTTCGGCTGGCTCACGTCAAATCACTAATTTAAAAGACTTTACGATAATTCCTTCCGGGCCAGCTCCAGCGCTTTGTTAGTCGCGGCAGCATCCGCCAGTTTCCCGCGCGCGAAATCCTTGGTGCCGCCGCCCTTGCCGCCCACTTCCGCCAGCACACGCTTCAGTAGCGCGTTCATGTCGCGAGATGCGAAAGCTGCATCACCGTGCCCATCCGGATGCTGCGCGAAAAATACCTGTCCCGTGTCTCGCGCCGCAACCAGCGCCACAACGCGCTCACGCTTCGTTATCGCCGCGGCGAACAGGCCCGGGAAATCCGGATGCACTGCATCGAAGACCCGCTCGACCACCCGCAGACCGTCATTCGCAACCGTGGCGCCGGAATGCAGGGCTAACGCCGCCTCGGCCTCCGCGAGTTGCTGCAACGACACGCGCAGCGCCGCGAAGTGCGCATCGCGTTCCGCAACGAGGCGTTCGGCAGCGGCATGGACCTCGTGCGGCGCGCACTGCAGCGCCTGCGCCGTGTCGCGCAGACGGCGAAAATCCATTCGCGCGGCGTATTCTGCGCGCCCACCGCAGACGAACTCCACACGCCAATCCTGCCGCACTTTGCTGAGCCGCCGTACCAGCAACAGCCCAATCTGCCCCGTGGAGCGCACGTGCGTGCCGCCGCACGGCTGCAAGTCCGCACCTTCGATCTCGATAGCGCGCAAGATGCCTTCGCGCTCTACTTGTTTTCGCACCCCTTGCTTCGCAAGCTGCTCCGCGGTGCCGTAGCGCACCTGCACCGGGCGATCCTCGAAAATAACTTTATTTGCGGCGCGCTCCACGCCCTGCAGGATCTCCTCTGAAGGTTCGGCGCCGCGCAAATCGATGGTGCAAAACTCTTCGCCTAGGTGAAACGAGACCGTCGGCAGCGCCACGCGCTCCTGAAACTCCGCGGACAGCAGATGCTGGCCGGTGTGCTGTTGCATGTGGTCAAAGCGGCGCGGCCAGTCCACGCAGCCGAGCACCGCACCCTCGGGCAATTCGCGATCGACGATGTGCACAATCTCTTCTCCCTCGTCGCGAACATCCAGGACCGTCGCGTCCCCAAGTTTCCCGCCATCGTGCGGCTGGCCGCCAGATGTGGGATAGAGCGCGGTGCGATCCAGCACCACGGCCCAAGCTTTACGGGTAATCCCGGCTTGCACGTTGGGAGGAACGGCCTCGCAGGTAAGGACCTTGGCGGTGAAATCGCGCTCGTAGGCGTCGTCGTAGTAGATGCGGTGCGTGGCCATGAAACAGAACTTTAACACAGCTCTTTTTTGAAAATGTTGGCTGTGGTGGTGCTTCATCCACCTTGCGACGCCGAGCAGGTGACGCCCTGAAGGGCGTTGCTACAAAAGCATCACATCGGCAGCTCATAGCTGGTGCTGCGGACGGCACAGCGGGGCGCCACGGCATCTCAATACAGGGTAAAATAGGTGTGAGGGATAACACTGCCGCATGGCTGTCCGCCTGATTGCTCTGGATATTGACGGCACGTTGCTCGATAGCCGCTGGCAGTTGCCGGAAGCCAACCGGCTGGCCGTCGCGGAAGCTGCGCGGCGCGGCATTGAGGTGGCACTCGTCACCGGACGCCGCTACGACTTTGCCATGCCCGTGGCACGTGAACTGGACGCGCCCATCACCATGATCGTCAACAATGGCGCGCTGGTGCGTTCGCACGATGGAACGACGCACCTGCGCTATGTGCTGCGCGCGGAAACGGCGCGCAATGTTTTGCGACTGACTGAGCCGTGGCGAGACGGCGCGGCGCTGATTTTCGATCGCCTGCGCGAGAAGCAGGTGATGCTCGAGGTGCTCGATCCGAACGACACGCTGCGTTACGCCTATTACGCGCGTAATCGCGAATTCATCGGTGTGGCGCAACCGCTTGAATCTTGCCTTACGGAAGATCCGATTCAGGTAATGTTTTCCGGTCCGGTGGCGGAAATGCGCCAAGCGGAGACGCTGCTCCGGGAGGCGCCCTTTGCGGCGGAATACGCGCTAGCCACCACGGTGTACGAAGCCAAAGATTTCGCGATGATCGATGTGCTCAATCCCATCTCCACCAAAGGCGTGGCGCTTTCCGAGTGGGCGGCGCTACGCGGCATTGCCCGCGAAGAAGTGCTGGCCATCGGCGATAATCACAACGACCTAGAGATGCTCACCTATGCGGGAATTCCCGTGGTGATGGGCAATGGCGTTTCTGCGCTGAAATGTTTTGGCTGGCATCAGACGGGTTCCAACGACGAAGGTGGAGTGGCGGCGGCGATTCAGCATTTCGCGCTGCGCGAGGCGGCTTCGTGCGCGTAACGCACACGCTACTCGTGCTGGCGGCAAGCTGTGGCGCATGGCTGCTCGCGCCTTGCGGTACGCGTGCGGACAACATCGTGCTGAAGAATGGCCAGCGGCTGAACGTGACCGGGTATCAGTTGATTGGCGATACCTATCACCTGCAGATGGCCGGCGGCTTCGTGGACGTTCCGCAGGACCAAGTGGCGTCCATCGAACCGGAAGATAGCTTTGCTCCGCCACCACCACCCGCGCCAACAGCAAAAGCGAACTTCCGCGATTTGGTGGAACACTCCGCCGCGCGTTACCAGGTGGACGCCGACCTGATCAGCAGCGTGATCGCCACGGAATCGAATTTCAATCCGCGCGCCGTCTCGCGCAAAAATGCGCGGGGACTGATGCAGCTAATGCCGGAGACCGCGGCGAAGCTCGGTGTGCGCAACGTCTTCGATCCACAAGAAAATATCGACGCGGGAACGCGCTATCTCGGCAATCTGTTGCAGCGTTACCGCAATGATTTGGCCCTGGCGCTAGCGGCGTACAATGCCGGACCAGAGCGCGTTGAGCAGTATGGGCGGGTGCCACCGTTCGCCGAAACGGTGTCCTACGTGCGCAAAGTGCAGCGTACGTATCAGAAAAGCAAATCCACGGCGCCCGGCAAGAACGGGCGCGCAGACGCGTCGTTCGTGCCTTTCGACGCTTCCCTGCACGCGAATGGAGCCGCCGAGTTTACTTCCTTCGGCGAAACACCTTCGGGCAACCCGCGAGCGTCGCTCGCCGAAGAACCAAAGCGCTGATACAGATTTTTTGCCTGATTGCCTCAACAAAAAGATAACGAATAAACGCGAGGACACCGGGCCTACGCGGAGACGACCGGAGAAACACCAATCATTGCCTCGCGCGATTGGTTGCTATTGCTGCGGTGGATTTTGCGGCTGGGGCTGCGCAGGTGGGGGTTGAGCACCCTGACCACCTTGACCATTTTGGCCGCCTTGGGGCGTTCCGGGAGTCGTGCTGGACGCGCCATTCTGTCCAAACGGGCTTTGCGGATTTCCGGCTGGATTCCCTATCGACGTGCCGAGGCCTTGCGTGCCCGGTGCGTTCAATTGTTGCAGCGCCGCGGCAGCATCCTTGGCGGGATTCCAGACAAATTCAAACAGCAAATAATTTTTGGCCTTCTCGTAGACCTTGATGGAGTGCTGATTGATCTTGCTGCCCACGCCGATGATGTTGCCGCCCACAATGTTTGAGGTGTCCGGTAGGTTCGAGACCTGCGGGTTCAAATATGGATCGTTATTGGGATCGACCGGCTGGCCATTGTTCGCTAACAAATTGTCGCTGCTCGAAAAACCAAAACCGCTGCTGCTTGATCCAAAACTACTATTCGACGAACCAAAACTGCTGTTGCTGGACGAACCAAAGCTGCTACTTGACGAGCCAAAACCGCTGCTGGACGAACCAAAGCTGCTGCTCCCCGACGATCCGAAGCCACTCGATCCCGGCACCGACGGAGTCTGGCCACTAGCCCCCGCCACTGCGGCCGCCGAAGTACCCAGGCCGCCCGCTCCCTGCCCTGCTGTTAGGGGATCTGGCGGCTTAAGGCTTCCGATTAGCTGGCCGGAAGGACCGACGTAAATCAGCCGCCAGCTTCCATCTTCTTTGTTCATGGGATCTTTGTAGGCTTGCCGCATGAAGTGGATGGAGCCGGTTTTGGGCTTAGTCAAATCGTCGAGGCTGGTGGGAAAATGACCCAGCTTGGTGTTGTAGAGTCTTACGGCGCGCGCATATTGTTTGCCGCGCCAGATCATTTCCTGCTCCCGCTCGCGGCGCCCGTTGGTGAGAATATTCGGCAACACCGTCATGGCGGAAGCCGCCAGTAAAGCGACCGAAAACAGGATTATCAGCAGCGCGTATCCGCGCTGCGCCTGGCGGGCCGATGGAGCGGAGGAAGTCATCGTCATGCGGCTGGAGGCCCCGCCGTCTTGTCAGCGTCTAAGGATTTCGTGTTGCGCAATCCCGTGGAAATATCCTGAAATTCGAGGTTGCCGTTGTTGACCTGCAGAATGCGGTAACGGCCGAGAAGAGTGTCACCTTCGCCAACGACCAGCACTTCCCCATCAACGGTCAAAAACGCGCGGCGCGCGGTGCCATTGGGCACTGTGCCATAGCCAAAGAAGCTTACGTTGCCGGGCCACGTCGGCGGTACGGGAGGTGGTTCCCGCTGAGGGCCAACCCGGCGATACAGCTGTTTGGCTTTCGCTTGAACCAGGGCGGCAGTATCCGCCACCGGCTCGGCTTGCAGACTAAAGGGATTTCTGCCGCCGCCTTTGTACTCGGTCTTTTGCGCTTTGTGCAAAATGTCCCAATGCAAGGCGGGGTTTTCCACCGGCAACGGTTGATACGCGCGGGCCACGAAATGCGTATCCGCGGTACCCGGTAAGGGTTTACCGCTCTGGAGATACCAGACCAGCGCTGCGAGCACCGCCAGCCCGGCGAGAACGGCGAGTTGTTTTTGCGGTCTCGTCATACCGCCCGGAAATACGTTTTCATGTGTAATTGCACGCGTACCGCGGCATTGCTCGATTTGTTCTGGAGGTCGCCGGCAACCGCCAGGCCATCCACCTCATAAACACTCTCCGAACGCTGCAGGCCGTTTATGAATCGCACCACGCTGGCGTAGTCTCCGTTCACGGTGACGTCCAGGTCCACGACCTCGATATTGCGGTTGGGAATGGATTTTTGTTTGAAAGCCAGATCGTCGATATGCAGGGAGGATTTGGAGGCGATGGCGCCAAGCTCCGCCGTCACCGCGGAGTATCCGGCGCTCTCCGGACGCAAGGCGCTCTCGAATTTGTCGCAATCTTCCTTGGTGTGCGGCATGTTCTGCTTGATCTGTTCCGCGCGCCGAATGTCCGCGCGCAGCAGTTCGAGTTGCTGCGTTTCCGCGCTTAATTGTTCCCGCGGCGTGCGCGGCGCGGAAGAGAGCCGCCAGCTATAAGCCCCCAGCACGAGGTCCGCGCCAATCACCAGCGTGAGTCCGGCGAGAATCAAGCGTTTGCGAAATTTGAAATCACGTTCCATCAGATCCTCGAATACACCAGGGCCAGCTCCAGAGTTTCCTTGTCGCTCTGATTGCTGTTGTTCACGGTCTTATCGTTCACCAACTGCACGCTGCTAAATTCCTTGGACGATTCGAGAGCCCGGAGAAATTTAAGCTTGGCCTCTTCGCTGCTGGCGCCGACACGCAGCCGCACCAGAATGCGGCCTTTGACCTGCACCGGCTCGATATTGAGGACGCGCACGCCGCCCGGCAAAACCTGTTCGAGGTCCATGAACATCAGCGTCCAATCAAAACTGCGCGCATCGATGATGGAGTTGAGGAAGGCCGCGCGATCGTGCAATCGTGCGTTTTCCGGTTGCGTGAAAAAGCGCTCGAGCTCGTTGCGTTCCTGTTCGCTGGCCGCCAGCTTCCCCAGGGTGCCCGCGGCTTCCGCGCGGAACTCCGCCTCCGCCTTGCGGACGGCATAGACATGCCAGCCAAGACCGGCAAATGTGAGGCTGCCCAGAAGCGCGAGAGCGCCGGCGCCGACGATAAAGCGCCGGTGCGTCTGCAGCGCGTTGGTGGCGAGATTGAGCCGTACCCTCATTCGTGATCGCTCCGCGAATCCTGGTGCTGCGAAATCTGCAACTGCGCCGGGACTAAAGCCCGGCCGCTACAAAGTGAAATACAACGGCCAAAACAACGGCTACTAACTTCGATGCAACATCCAGCCTACGAGTCCCTCGAGTTCACGGTCCGCGAGCGGCTGGCCGTCCGACGGAAAACGCCCGTCTGCCGCGGCCATCTGCATCAGGGAGCGCACCTCGCAGTGAAACTCCTCTTCGAGCGGACGGACAAACTCCGAGAGGCGAGCGCCCAGACCGGCGACGCGCACGGAATGAATGCCCTCGTGCCAAGTGTCCTGATAGTAGGCCGCCACGGGATAGATTTCTTCGAGCAGCATCTCCGGGGTGAGCGCATTATCGCGCGCCGGCAGCTCCGTGCAGCGATAGCCCCGCAAAACGCCTTCCCGCACAATCGCGGTGGTAAGCGAGGATCCCGAGATGCGGGCCAGCAGCGTGGCCTTCTCTTCCTCCAGCAAAGCGACGGCCGCGAGGGAAGAATTCAGCACCACTCCGGGATGCAAGCCAGCGCCTTCAGCGAGCGCTTCATACTCGCGAATGATGCGCAGCCGCGCCAGGGCGGTCACGATGTCCACACCATCCTCTTGCGGCGCCTGACGCATGTACGAGATCAGCGTTTCATCGGCCTCAAAGGGCACGCTTTTCTTCAGCTTCCAGCGCAGCATGGGAAATGCTTCCTGCGGCGAGCGCGGAAACTGATCGAAATGCTGCAAGAAAACGCGAATCACCGGATCGGGCAAGATCAGCGCGATGGACTCATCCTTGGCGCGCAGATGAGCAAAAACGTTGTTCACCGCGGTTTTTACCACGGGAAGATTGGCAATATTGGTCTCGACGGCCGAAGGCAGCAGCGCGCCATCCGGAAGCTCTTCGACGGCGTAATCATCGAGCGACCCGGTGCGCGTCCAACGAGCGCCCGCAACGCGACTCGGGGCAATTTCCAGCGCCAGCGGCGGATGCGGACTGGCATCCAGCCAACGCGTGACCTTGCGCACGAGTTCGCTCTTGTAAATTCCCTGCCGGAATGCCGCTGTGGTCGCTGATGCCATGTTTGCCCGAAAAGTTTAATTCGCCAGGGTTTCTTCCACGAAGGTGACTTTGTTGATTTCTTTCACGCTCGTCTGACCTTCGCGAATCTTATTCAAACCACTCTCACGAAGCGTAACCATGCCCTCTTCGCGCGCTACGCGCTTGATTTCCGAAGTTGGCCGTCGATCTACAATCATTTCACGAATGCGGTCGGTAAGGTCCAGCAGTTCGCAGATGGCGGTGCGCCCATGGTAACCCGTGCCGGAGCACTCCAGGCAGCCCGCGCCCTCGGCGAAGACCACTGAGCCCCAGACCGCCGGATCGAGGCCCGCTTCTTTCAATTCCGCGGCGGTGTATTTTTTGGGCTTTTTGCAATTCACGCAGACCACGCGAACCAGCCGTTGCGCCATGATGCAGTTCAGCGCGGAGACGAAGTTGTATGGCTCGACGCCCATGTTGATGAAGCGGCCAATCACGTCGGTAACGTTGTTGGCGTGCACGGTGGTGAACACCAGGTGGCCGGTAAGCGCCGATTGGATGGCGATTTGCGCGGTTTCCTGGTCGCGGATTTCGCCGACCATGATTTTGTCCGGGTCGTGGCGCAAGATGGAACGCAGACCGCGGGCGAAGGTCAGCCCCTTTTTCTCGTTGACGGGAATCTGCGTGATGCCGCGCAGCTGATATTCGACGGGATCTTCAATGGTGATGATCTTGTCTTCGTCGGACTTGATTTCGTTGATGGCGGCGTACAGCGTGGTGGTTTTGCCCGAGCCCGTCGGCCCGGTAACCAACACCATGCCGTAGGGTTCGCGAATGTACCGGCGAAATTTTTTCATTTCGTCCGCGGAGAAGCCGACCACGTCGAGGCTCAGGTTGGTAAATTTCTCGGAAAGCGTTTCCTTATCGAGGACGCGGAGGACGGCGTCTTCTCCGTGACTGGCGGGCATGATCGAGACACGCAGGTCGATGAAGCGGCCTTTGTACTTGACGCGAAACCGGCCGTCCTGGGGCACGCGGCGCTCGGCAATGTCCAAATCGCTGAGCACTTTGATACGCGAAATTAAATTGGAGTGCCATTCCTTGGACATGTTCTGCATGGCGTACTGCAGAACGCCGTCGATGCGGTACTTGACGGCCACTTCGCCGTCACGCGCTTCGATGTGAATGTCACTGGCGCGGCGCTCGAGCGCGGTGAAGATGATGGTTTCGACCAGGCGAACGACGGGGTTTTGCGCGGTGTCTCGCGTAAGGCGATCGCCGGAGATGGTTTCGTCGCTCTCGACATCGTCTTTCGAGACTTGCAGCGTGAACGCTTCGGTGGCCTGTTCCAGCACGCGCTGCGACTGCTCGGTACGCTTGAGCAAATCTTCAATCTGCCGCGGCGTAGCGACTTTGATAGAGAGCTTCTTGCCCAGCAGCAGCGGCAGTTCATCGCTGAGCAGCACCTGGCTGGGATCCGCGACGGCGATGGACAAGGAATTATTTTGCAATTCGAGCGGCACGAAGTGATAGCGAAACATCAGGTCCGCTGGGATGGTGCGAAAGAGTTCGGGATCGATGCGCTGATCGTTGAGATCGACAAAGGGGCAGCGATAGCGTTGCGCGAGCTTGCGCGCTACTTCCCGCTCGTTGATGAGCGGTTCGCCGCCACCCGGAGGTGGATTATGTTCGGAAGTAGCCATTGGATTCCTTAATTTGATCCCGCCGAAAACGAGAAAATCGGCAAATAGAGTGAAATAAGAATAAAGGCCACCAGCAGGCCCATGAACACCAGCATGATCGGTTCAATCAAGGAAATCATGGTGGAAAGGCGCAAATTCACTTCGTCTTCGTAAAATTCAGCGACGCTGGTGAGCATGGGCGCCAGGGCACCGCTGGATTCGCCGACCTCAATCATGTCGAGCGCGAGATCCGGCATGACTCCCGTGGAGGCCAGCGCTTGATGCAGCGATTCACCTTCGCGAACCATCTGCGTGGTTGTCGCGACGGTATTGCGTACCAGTTTGCTGGTGATGGCGTCGGAGGCAGTGCTGAGTGCCGCCACCAGCGGCGTGCCGCCGGTCAGCAATGTAGACAAAGTGCGGGAAAACTGCGCCACTTGAAATTTCAGCATGGTGTCGCCGATAACCGGGAGTCGAAACTTCATGCGGTCAAAGGCCGCTCCGCCTTCTTCTGAGCGTGACCACATGAACAATAGAAAGATGCCGAGGAAGAATGCGGCGACGACGCTCAGCACCAGGTAGCGATAGTCCACGGTGATCGCGATGAGCAGTTTCGTGGGACCGGGAAGTTCCGTGCCCAGATCTTTGTACAATAGCGAAAATTTCGGGATAACCACGGTGACCAGGTAGGTGACGATGATCGCGGCCACGCTGATCAGCAGCGTCGGATACACCATTGTAGCGATGATTTTCTTACGCACCCCGGTGCTCACGCGCTGGTAGGCAATGTAGTACTCCAGCACGCCGGAAAGGTTGCCGCTTTTTTCACCGGCCAGGATGGCCGTGGAATACACCTTGGAAAAAACGCCCGCCTCGTCGACGGCTTCCGACAGAGACTTCCCTTCTCGCACGCGGTCGCGAATCTGGGTGACCACCGGACGGAGCTTGGGCGAAGTGGCGCGCGTGGAGAGCAAATCCAGGGCGCGAAGAATGGGCAAGCCGGCCTTAATCAGCGTATTAAACTGCTGATTAAGTATCAGGAAATCGGAGCCCGTAACTTGGCGCACGCGCGACCGATTGGTCAGCCCGCTCATCAAGCTGTTGCGGGCTTCCACCGAGTAGACGTACAAACCCCGGTCGGCCATTTTCTGGCGCGCTTCGTCCTTGGTTCCAGCGGCTTCCACGTGCGAAAAAACACGCCCGTTGGCGTCCGCCACGCGGCAAAGAAATTCCCCCATAGCCCCCAGTTTACCTCAAGTAGGTTGTATGCGGCGGGGCCGTGGATGGTTGGCCGTTACTATTCGGAAACGAAATGAAGCCCTGTCCGGAGGCCCAGGCCGGCGCAGCAGGCGTTTGGGAACACGCGAAAAGGCGCTGCCGGAGCGCTATTTTACCGTTTCGTTTTGCAGCGGTAATTCCCCATTCAAAATCGCTACGCCCGCGGGCGGATGAAACTCGAAAGCGGATGCGGCTATGGACGAATTGAATTGCCAATTCGTAAAGCGAAAATCCAGGCTGACTCCGCCCTGATCGCGGACCAGCACGCGTAGCAAATCGCCGGAATCGGGGGAAAGTTCGAGAAACACGGAGGTATTTTTTGCATCTTCGTCGAGGGCATCCGCGTTAGTCGCGCCGGGGTTCTCCGTCGCAGACTTGTCGGGAGCCTTGGCTTTAGGCTCGCCACGCAGGTGGCAGGCCAGCACAACGTCGCCGGGGTTGACCGGCTTTTCCTGTGCGGCTATTTCCACGCGGGAACAGACCCGCGAAACTTTCATGTCGCCGGCGAGAAGCGCGAGCGGCGTACGCCAATCCGCGCTGCGCTTGGCCGGCACGCGCGTGACGGTGTGATCTTCCGGGACGTAGAACCACGCAGTCTTGCCGTCGACCAGGAACAAATTCTTTCCGGG
>Ga0209139_10000075_pt1 | contig 27630 bp, 19 predicted proteins | sample BogFormECP14_OM3_FD_188246 | JGI IMG/M metagenome (GOLD analysis project Ga0209139, IMG submission 188246) | Bog forest soil microbial communities from Calvert Island, British Columbia, Canada - ECP14_OM3 (SPAdes) (version 2) | ecosystem: Environmental > Aquatic > Freshwater > Wetlands > Bog ...
CGGAAATCAGCCGCATAACAACCTGATGCCCTATCTCACGCTCAACTTCTGCATCGCCCTGCAGGGTGTTTTCCCGCCGCGCAGTTAGTAACTTTTCCGGCCCCCACCTGTTAAAGACAGGCCGGTCCGCCGCGCATTGAGCCATGTCCACTCTCGCCGTTCGCCCCGCACTGCCGCAGGACGAGATATTTCTGTATGACCTTTACGCGGCGGTCCGCGAGCCTGAGTTCGCGCTCGCGCAGATTTCTGCGACGCAAAAAGAACTACTTATCCGGATGCAGTTTCGCGCTCAGATGTCAGCGTACACGGAAATGTACCCGAACTCCTGCTACCACGTAGTGCTGCTCGACGCGAAGCCGGTAGGCCGGCTGTGGGTGGCGCCTGGCGACGGCGAATTGCAACTGGTAGACGTTGCCCTCCATCCGAAGCTGCAGGGCAAGGGAATCGGAACTGTGCTGATTCAGCGGGTGCAGCAGGAAGCCGCGAATGCCCGGCTGCCCATCCGCAGCTGCGTATTCCGGTTCAATCCCGGCTCTCTGCGCTTCCATCGGCGCCTGGGCTTCTCCATCGTGCGCGAGGATCAGACTCACTACTATATGGAATGGCGGCCGGTGCCGTTGTTGTAACGAAAGACAAAAATGAACAAGAGAACCCTTGAACACAGTGCTTGCTATGCAACGCGCAGAAATGTTCTTCCACTGCTGGTTCTGCTTTGCCTGACTGCCTGCTCTCGCGTGACGATTCACGACCTGCTGGAGAATCCGCGCCAATACGATGACAAGGTTGTGACCATCTCAGGCACGGTGACAGACCGCACTTCAGTGCTGGTGACGAATTACTTTACTCTCAAGGATCAGACCGGCGAGATTCGGGTATTCACGGATCGTCCTATGCCGTCGGTTGGCTCAACCGTCGAGGTCAAAGGACATGTGAAACAGGTTTTTGCGGTCGGAAGTTCGCAGCTTGTTGTTTTTGAAGAAGAGCCGGCGAACGCTGCTCATTGAGGAGAAGTAGGAAACGGTGCACGGCGCTCTCCGTTAGAAATTTGCGTGATAGCATGCGGAAACGCCATCTGCGCTTTGCGTGGCTCTGATCTTCTCGCAAATAAGGAAATGTATGCGTGCTGCGGCAATATGCCTGTTGATGTTTTCGTCTGTAATGCCTTTCGCGCAGAGCCAGGGTGACGCTCCTGCGGGCTCGGGCGAGCCTTTCGACATCGTCATCGTGAATGGGCACATCATCGATGGCACCGGTTCGCCATGGTACTCCGGCCAGATTGGAATTCGCGCTGGCCATATCGCCGCCATTGGCAATCTCGAAGCATCGCCGCGTCGGCAGACTATCGATGCCAGGGGCAAAGTGGTAGCGCCGGGCTTTATTGACATGCTCGGCCAGTCTGAAATGACGATACTCGTCGACCCCCGGCTCCCTTCGAAGATTTATCAGGGAATCACAACTGAGATCACCGGCGAAGGCGGTTCCGCGGCGCCTCTCAATCCCACCATCGTTGCAGCCGACCGCGCCGGGTACGATCATCTGAAGATCAATCCCGACTGGACCACGTTCCGCGAGTATTTTGCTCGACTGGAGCGCCAGGGCATGGGCATCAACCTGGCAAGCTATGTAGGAGCCACCAGCGTCCGCCGGATGGTTCTCGGCGACGCCGATGTGCAGCCAACTCCAACGCAATTGGCTGACATGCAGACGCTCGTACGGCAGGCCATGCAGGACGGAGCCGTGGGGCTCTCTACTGCTCTGCAGTATGCGCCCGCGCCTTACGCCAAAACCGAAGAGTTGACCGCCCTCGCCAGCGAGGCCGCCAAATATGGCGGCATCTACGCCACGCACATGCGCAGCGAAGGCGACACCGTGCTTGACGCAATCGATGAAGCAGTGCGAATCGGCCGCGAGGCGCATATCCCCGTAGAAATCTGGCACCTGAAAGCCGCTGGAAAAGCCAACTGGGGACGCATGCCGGAGCTGGTCGCTCGCATCGATGCAGCCCGCGCTTCCGGCGTCGACATCAGCGCCGACACCTACGCCTACACTGCCTGGTTCAACACATTTTCCGCATTTATTCCGCCGTGGGCTCACGACGGCGGCGACGCCAAACTCATCGAACGGTTGCAGGACAAGACGACCCGCGCCCGCATCCGCAAGGAGATGCTTACCCCCGGCGGCAACTGGGATAACGAGTGGCAGGAGATTCCCGGCCCGGAGGCGATACAAATTGCAGTCGTGCAAAATCCGGAACTCACTCCGCTGCAGGGAAAGCGCCTCTCAGAAGTTGCGGCGATGTGGAAGGAAGATCCCATCGACGCGCTGTGCGATCTGCTGATCCGAGACAAAGCATTTACTGAGGTCGCCGTCTTCGGCATGAGCGAGCCTGATGTCACCCTGGCCCTCAAGCAGCCGTGGGTCTCTATCGACAACGATTCGCAGGGCACTTCACCGGACGGTCCTCTCGGCCAAGAGCATCCTCATCCCCGTGCTTACGGCACCTTTCCCCGTATTCTGCGCAAATATGTACGCGAGGAGCACGTTCTGACGCTTGAGGATGCCATCCGTAAGTTCACTGCGCTGCCAGCGCAGCGGATGCGATTTACGGATCGCGGAGTTCTGAAGAAGGGCATGTGGGCAGACGTGGTGATCTTCGATCCTGAGACGATCCGCGATTTAGCGACCTTCGAGCAACCGAATCAGCTTTCACAAGGCATGGAGTATGTCCTGGTAAATGGAGTGCCAGTGATCGGTGAGGGCAAGATGACAGGCGCGTTACCGGGAAAGGTGTTGCGCGGTCAGGGATACGTGGCTCATTAAGGGGACCTCCAGTTCCTGCCCGGGCATCCACTTATGTGTAGGGAATCCAGACCTGCATTGACGAGGGCGCGCGGTTTGCCCACGCATAGTACGGTATGAGCTTCAGCGTTATCGCGCGGCCCGGTTTTCTGCCGACTGGGCCACTGTCATAAAGCGACTGCATCGAAGGCGTCTCGACGGTGCCCGAAACTGTCAGCGCTACAACGCCATCCAGCAGCTTCGAATCGTATTGCCCGTCGCTTTGCTCCGAGAGACGCGTAGCGACCCGTGGGAATTCTTCCGGCGTGTTCCCAGCCTGGTCTAACTGCTCCATGCAGAAAACAACTGGGCCGCGCTGCATGGCGATTCTTCCGGTATCGTCCGCAACTGCCGGGTTTGCATGAACCCATTGCGGTTGCATGTCGAATTCAAGCTCGACCAGTTCCTCACCGCTCCAGTTTCGGCGAATAGCTTTATAAGTCCCCGGAGTTACATCCTCAATTGGTTTGCCATTTACCTTTGCACTTGAATGCCTGGACCATCCGGGAATGCGAACAAAGAGAGTGAACTCCTCTGGGCTTGCGGGTGCGACGCGCAACGCGATCTTGCCTTCCCAGGGATACTTCGTCTGCTGCGTAATTTTGATTGCGTTGCCGCTATCCAGTTTCCAGCGCAAAACAGAATTGTCGTAGAGATGCACATAGATGCCATCTTTTGACGTGCTATAGAAATAGCCCGGGAGTGAGGCAAAAGTACGTTCCAGGTTCGGAGGGCAGCAGGTGGTGTCATACCATGGGTTGCGGATCGTATCGCCTGACGAGGGATCGAAAGCGAGGGGATTGCGATAGCAGTACAGCTTTCCATCGAGCGACATGCCGGAGTTGATTCCGTTATAAAGCGCTCGCTCGATCACATCCGCATGCAGCGCATTGCCCGTCGCCGCAAGCATTCGCCAGTTCCACATCATGTTGCCGATGGCGGCGCAACTTTCACCATAGGCACGCGCGTTGGGCAATTCATAGGCATCGCCAAATGCCTCACCATCTTCGCGCGCTCCGACTCCGCCAGTGACGTAGAGCTGACGCAGCACCAGATCCTGAGAAAGCGTGGTCAATGTTTTCAGGTATGTCTGATCCCCGGTTTCGAGGTAGTAGTCCGTGGCTCCGCAACAGGCGTACATCGCGCGTACTGCATGGCCCTCAAGCTTTGTGCGCGAAGTGAACGGAATGCCGCAATACATGTAGACGATCTGGTCGGGCCTGAGGGGTATGCGGCTGTCGCCTTGCAGAATGTATCCCGCGGTTTCGAGATACTTGCGGTTTCCCGTAGTGCGATAAAGCTCGATGAGCGACATCTCGATTTCAGGATGCCCAGCCACAATCGGTTTTTGATTGGGGCCCGGGCCGTAGCTTGGCAGTAAGAAATCGTCCACGAAGCGCATGCCTGCATCCAGCAGTGTCGGATCGCCGGTCGCACGGTAGTAGGCGATTGCCCCCTGCAGTAGATGGCCAATGTTATAGAGCTCGTGACCGGTGGTTTGAGTCTTGGGCAGCATGCTCAGGCTTGCGTGATCCTGAACGTAGTAGGTGTTCAGATAGCCGTTTGGCTGCTGCGCCGCTACGATCTCGCGAATCGTCTTATCCGCAGTTTGGTGGAGCGCAGGCAGATCTCCAGACTGCAATGCGAACCCCACAGCTTCGAGCCACTTGTACATGTCCGAATCTGAGTAAACGGGGCCACGCTGCGGAGCATCTGACTTGCCTTCAAGACGAAGAAAGTTATCCATGCGCCCATGTTCAATCAGTTGGTCGTACATGCTGGGAATACTCGATTGCACATTAGTCGCGCGACGCTTGGACCAGAAGCCTTCCTCAATGGTGACGGCGCTGACGGGAACAGTCTTCAGCTTGGCGTAGGGCGATTTTGAAAGATCGATTACGCCCTTGTTCTGCCATGCGAACTGAGGATCTGAACTCCAGTATCCGTCCCGCAGTGAAGAACCGAAGCTGCGTGCGGGGATCAGAAGGGATGCTGCTCCGATGGTTGCAGTGTTGAGAAAGTCACGACGTGTGAATGCTTTCGATACAGACATAAGTACTCCAGTGCAATTTCAGTTAGTGCTATTCCCAACTAAGTCGTAGCAATGATATGCCTTGTCGTGGTAGCGAGATGTTTCGCTTAATCGCGCCCGAAGCAAGGTCAATCCACTGCGGTGAGGTTTCCAGTTGCAGCCCACCGGCGGCGCGCAGCTGAGCGTATTGCGCCGGCGTCGGATTTTGCGGCGATCCGATCTGTTTCCAGACCGTGTATGCGTTACTGTGCGTTTCATCGATTCTGTAGTGTTCTATCAAGACTCGATGCTCGGCGGACTGGAAGCCTTTTATTACTAATTGAATTTCAGCGGGCGGACCGGGCAGGTCATCATCATGATAGTTCCACAGCATGACGGAAGCCTCTCTGTCGGCGGCTGTTGCCAGTGCATCCACATCGGGCTTCTGCCGTACTCCCGTCTTTAGAATGTCATCTAACTGAACGCTGCCGCTGCTTTCCACTCGCACGCGATGGCCGGACATCAGACCTGCCATCCGGAAGAAATTGATTACTGGCTTGTCGATTCCATTGGTTGAGAGGGTGCGAAAACCGTCGAAGTAAGGCTGGTCTTCAAATTCGAACGCCCACGTTAGCATGCTGATCAGGTTGACTTGATAGCGATCGCGCAGCTCGAAGAGACCTTTGAGGGCCGCAGCAGTGTAGGCCGGATACAACGTGCTGTTTCTGTATGCATTGTGCGGATATATTCTTGAAGAGCACGCGGCACAGCCTTCCGGATCGGCTTCGCTCAGAATGATCGGCAGATTCTTGTATTGCGGAAATTTCTGTACGATCTCAAAACCGGTTGCGGCACTGCTTAATTCGCGGTTCAGTCCCATTTGTACGTGGTCGCCAACGATGTTCGGACTTCCCTTTACGTGAAACGAAATGAAATCGAGCGGAATCATGCCGCCCGTCGCCGCACTCTGGTCCTTTGCGCAGTGCTCAAGAAATGCCTCAAGAAACTGCGATGAGTGGCCGTCTGGAACCGGCCCAGTGGTTGCCGGACCTCCGACGCGAGCATTCGGAATTGCCGCTTTCAGTCCGGCAGCTGCATAGTCGTAAAGCTTGTTGTATTCCTCCTCGGTTCCGTGCCAATAGCTGATGTCCGGCTCATTCCACACCTCCCAATACCAGGTTGCGACCGTGTCCCTGCCGTATCTCTGTGCCAGATGCGCGGCCACCTGGCGTACTAATTCGCCCCAACGCTGATAATCCTTCGGAGGGAACGACCATCCTTCTGCATCGCCGGGTTTTGTCGGCCAGGGTATGTGGTAGGGGTCAGGATGGCTCGACAATGCTTTCGGCATAAAACCCAGTTCCACCATCGGGCGCACCTTCGCGGCGGCATAGGCGTCGAAGATCTGATCGAGAATGGTCCAGCTGTAGACGGGATTTCCGTGCGCGTCTTCGGTGTACACATTTGTCGAGCTCCATTTCAGCTCGGGCTTTCCGTCTCCGGTTGCCAGCAGGAAATGCGCGCGGATATTGATCGGAACAGGACTCAAATCATGCAATTCGCGAAGAAGCGATTGGCCGTTTTGCGTCGTTGTGTAGTTCGATTCGTCGTAGCCGAACCAACTGTAAATGGGACTGAACTCTCCTTCAGATGTTGAGAGGTCCACATTCACTGTCGTTTGTATCTGAGCGCCGCAGGGCAATGCTAATGACAGCAGAATGAATGAGACCCACCAGCGAATTTCCAATCTCAACTCCCTGCACGCACCCCAAAGTCAGACCAAGTAAATGTTTTCTTGGCCGGCGAAATAACTTTATCACCAGTTAGTTTCGATTGTCCGACTGCTGCAGAGTGCAGGTGAATGCCTGCTGATGTTGGTGGGCGTGGCCTTATTGCGGCGCGAGTTTCGTGCGAGTAAGAACAAGCTCTGGTAGATCGTGATCACCGTGGCTCCAGAGCTTTTGTGCTTCGGTAAACATGGTGCGCGCGCCATCGTTCTCTCCCGCGTGTTCAGCGACCAGTCCAATCGCATAGTGGCCCCCGGCGTAATAAGGATCGTGCTGAATCATTTGTTCGGCTGTGTATTGCGCCAGCTCCCAGTCGCCGGCTGCGCGCGCGTCGCGTGCGATGGATTCCAGAGTGAAGATGGCTGCCAGCCACGCGTCGGGGCCAGGCATCGCCAGTGTAGATTGTTCTACGTTGACGAGGACACTCTCGCCTTCTCTCTGCTGATTCTGGCGGAGCAGGAGAGAGCCGCGCAGCGCGGCGGGATACGGCAGGGCCGCAACGATGCGCTCTGGAAGGGATGCAGCTTCCTTGTCGGCGAGGGCTAGTTCGTTCCGGGCGTCGTCGAGCCGGTTGAGGCCGAGGAGTGCTTCACCGGCGAGTGTGTGCCCGGCGAGTCGCGCCATGGGCCATTGGCTTTTGGCCATTTCCTGCGAAGCTTCGAGGGCTTCCTGGAAGCGGCCGCGATTGATGAGAAATTCCGGCCAGACTCTGCGGTTGTAGGCAAGGAACTCAGTAGACGCTGGAAGTTCGAAAGCCTGGTACAGCAACTTGCCGGCGGCTTTGTCCTGGCCTAACAGCTCATAGCTCAGCGCGAGCAATTGCAGGTTGTGTGCGTGGTGCCAGTCGTATTGCGCCGGGATTTTTTCGGTGCGGTAGTAGTTCTCCTCCAGTTCGTTCGCTTTCAGGAATTCCTGAATCGCTTCTTCCGTATGCCCGACACGCACGAGTTCGTGGCCGTGCATGTGATGGGCATGGGGAATGGCGGGAGCCAACCGCGCGTAGGAAGCGCTCCCGTCGAGCGCTTCCCTGATCTGGCCCAGATTCTCATAGCAGTGAACCGCATAGTGCAAGGCAGCTAGATTCTTTGGGTCCAAGGTGAGAGCGGTCTGGTAGGACGGCAGAGAGGCGGCTCCGCCTGCCTGCCCGTGAGTAAAGGGCGAGGCTTCGGCGGCGAGACCCTTCTGGACCCATAACCATGGATCGCGCGGGTTCGCTTTGATCGCGTTGCTGACGGCTTGTTGATAGGCAGCGGCAGAGTCGGCGCCGGCATCTTCGAGAGAGTCGATCTCGCGTTCACGAATGGTAAGCCATGCGCGCTCATTGTCGTTCATATGAGCCTGGAGCGCCTTTGCTTTGTTGCATGCCGAGCGGGCAGACGGTACGTCCTGAAGCCCGATGTATGCGTCGGCCAACCCCACGTAGGCCATGGCAAGGTTCGGATCGGAGCGAAGGGCCTGATGAAAAGAACGCGCTGCTTCAATCCAGACGTAGGAATGCAGATACGCCAGCCCCTGATCGTAGAAGGCCTGAGCTTCGGAGGACGAAGTCGATACCTTTTGATGCATGACTCCAATGCCGGACCGTAGAGAGACCGGACGACTAAGAATTTCTTCCGGTACCGGGCCACCCATGCTGTGATGGGCCGCCTGCTGTGCAGTCAGGGGAACCGCAGCTGCAGATAAAGCAATCAGGGCACAGGCGAGACGAAACCTCCACACGAATTTTATACCTCTTCTACTGGTTTCTGCGTTTTCAAAGACTGAGACAAGGGCCACCACGCGGGATCAGATTTCACTGATATTGACAGAACGAACGTAGTAGCCAGCGTCCAATTTTCTAGCGCGGACCGGAGGATCCGTCACCGCAAGACGGATCGCAAAGAGGTCAGGCGCGCTGGGAGACCAGGCGTGGGTCCAGATGGTCCAGGCATTATTTCTTATCTGTCGAAAGCCCTTCACAGGCACGAAATCCTCGTCCGGATTAAAGCGTATTTTGAGCGTCTTCACGGGCTGAGATCCGCCCCAGAGAATACCAACCACGCGATATTTGAGCTTACCAGCAACAAGCCATTTCTCCACACGGACCGGCATGGCGGCATGATCGACGCTTGCCGGTTGAAAGTCCTTTGCCTGTTGAGGAATGCCGTCCTGCAGTGTTCTGGCGGCGTATTCCCGCATCTGGGAAGTGGCCTCAACATCGTCATTCACCAAAGTCAGATTGTTCACCCACTTGATGCAGGCGCAACCGTACCACCCTGGGACAACGAGCCGGACAGGCGCGCCGTGGTCGCGGGTCAGCGGCTGGCCGTTCATCTCGGTCGCCAGAAATGCTCCCGCGGCTTGCAATTCTTCGAGGCGAAAGATCCAGCTCGCTCCCGGAACCGATGTCATCGTCGGATTGGCGTATTCGTCGAAACCAGAGACGAGCACTCGCGATGCTCCGGATTTGAGCTTTGCACGGTTGAGGATGGTCGAGATCGGAACCCCAGTCCAGTTGGCCACGCTGATCAATCCAAAATGCGTTACACGAACGTTCCCGGAACACTCCATCAAGTGCTGGCCCATAGCTGTAGCCGTACTCTTCAGAGTCTGGATATTAAGATGCGAGGGCTGTTCGACTAACCCATCCAGTCTGATGGTCCATCCGATGGGACTGGGGAGGAGTTGGGATGCTCCTGTCCGGATGAAGAACTCGTTGGTTGGCGTCACCGGGCGATGTTCTGACAGTCGTGTGAGATCGGTGTATAGCCGCCCGTCCAGTTCAGACGCGATGGGAACGCCGACAGGAGCAGACCCTTCGTCGATGAAGTCCACCAGGCCAAGAAATTTTCCGCCTGCGAAAGTATCGTCGGCAAATCCGGAATTCAGGCCGTTAAGGCCGAGGAGGAGCATTCCCGTGGAAAGCGCACTCTTTTGTAGAAATTGCCTGCGGTCCAGTCTCGGGTCTTCAGTCACTACTGCGTCATTGCCTCCGCAAAGCCTTTAGCCATAACTGTGTGCGTGGATCTAAACAAGTTGGAAGATCAATCTAAACATAATCTCAAACGAGGAAGCCAATCACACTTTGTTCCAGAAAGGTATTGCCGCTTCTCAAATTAGTTACCACGAAGTTATTAAGTATGCTCGCGATAGTCGACTCTTGTTATCCCGTCTACAACTTATTCGCGGGATAACGAGTACTTATGAGACTAATTTTGTTGATTGACATGCAGTCACCCTCGGCTTATTCTCCGCCTCAACACAACTGCTGAATTCTATCGTTGTCATAATAAGCAATTCAAAAAAAGAGTTGGTCGTTGAGTTGTCTCTGACCGGTGAATACTTCGCAAGAATATTCGCCGGCGAAGTGTATCTCTTTTCCGGATAGGGGGCAGTGATGAAGCTAAGAAGGAGTGGTCTATTCTCAGTTCTGATCGTTGGGTTGGCGAGTTTAGTTGCAGTTGGCGCGCACGGCCAGACCGTGCAAGGTGTCATCACCGGGACAATCACGGATCCAAGCGGAGCCGTGGTGCCAAATGCAACCATAACTATTACAAATAGCGAGACCGGTCTTGCGCAGACGACGACGACCGAGACAAATGGCGTTTACCGTCTGCCGCTGGTTCCACCGGGAACCTATACGATCGAAATAAAAGCTGCCGGTTTCGCGGAGGAAAGAGCGAGCGGCATCGTTGTTCAGGCGAGCCAGACAGTTCCGATCAGCTTTAAGCTGCAGGTGGCTCAAACGTCGCAGGTCATTGAAGTGACCGGTCAGGCCCAGCTTGTTCAGACCGCAACCTCTGATCTTTCGACTCAGGTTGATAACACAACTATTCAGAACATGGCGCTGGTGGACCGCGACGTTTTTGCCTCGCTTCCCTTCCTGGCGCCGCAGGTGATGCCGGGTCTTGATTTGATGCCTACTTCGGGGGGTGCAAGAGAAGCGGGCACTTCGTACATGCTGAACGGTGGCGAGAACAACGACAACTTCAGCGCAGGGGGAAGCAATGTCCATCCGCCGCTTGAGTCAGTGGACAACTTCTCCATCATCACCAACAGCATGAGCGCGGAATATGGACGCGGCGCTGGAGCCGTTGTCACTGCGACCCAGAAGTCAGGCACCAACAGGTTTCATGGCTCGCTCTACGAGTTCAACCGTAACGCCTCCTTGAACGCGAACGATTATTTCTATAACCGCGATTTGTCCGCCGACCAGCAACTGCCCCCAGACCAGCGCACACTGTCAGACCGGCCAAAATATATCCGCAACCAGTTTGGCGGCGAGGTAGACGGCCCAATCATCAAGGACAAGACATTTTTCAGCTTTGCTTATGACCGGATCAAGCTGCTGGCGGGTTCCACTTCCGCCCATAATTATGTGCCCACCAGCGCGGCCCTTGCCCAGGTGAAAGCAGTGGGCGGGCCCTTGGCCCAGGCAGTCATCGGAGCTCGCCCGCCTCTTACCTCTGATCAGGCATGTGCTGGCGTTGATGGAACGGGCGCGGGGTCGACAGTTGGGTGCCTCTCGTTTTTCGATCCCATCACAGATACGATCGATACCTACTATGGGCGCGTTGACCACAACTTCAGCACAAATGATCGCCTGAGCTTTGTAGCCAACCTCTCGCGTGAGCTCTACGAGGACCAATATGGCGGCGGCCCGCTTACTTCAAACGGGCCTATTCCAGCGGACACTATCAATCACTTTCACCAATTTGGCCTCATGGAAACCCATACGTTCAACCCTGCACTATTGAACGAGGTCACCATTACTCAAAACCGGCACTACAACGTATTTCAGGAAGGCAAGGGAACAGCAGACACGATTCCGAACATCTACATTGATAGCCAGAACGAAGGCTTCCTGAGCTATGAAATGGGTGGCGACTACGAAGGCGGATTGGTCCAGAACTTCACTCAGGACCGTTGGGCTGCTGTGGATAACCTGACCTGGGTCAAGGGTGCTCACTCCTTTAAGTTTGGCGGCGGCGGCAACTACGGAATCCTGTACCGCGACTGGGACCTGGGACTTCCGGGCCAGTACGAGTTCGGGGAGCTGATCACGCTGCAGGCAAACGGTCAACCGGTCACGCCTGCTTCGGACGGCACGCTGCAGCCTGACGGAACAATCGCCAATATTACGGACGAAACCCAGGCGAACTTTGCTGGCGACTACCCCTACTACCAGGAAACCTCAATCAACCCGTCAACAGGAACCCAGGCAGATGCGTACCGGCACTACACGACCCATGACTATTACTGGTTCATTCAAGATGACTGGAAGGTGAGTCCGAACCTGACTTTGAATCTGGGCCTTCGCTGGGACCGTTATGGCGCTCCGAGCGAGGTGCACAACATTATTTCGCAGTTCACGAATTTCAACGATATTTCCTGCATCGCGAGCGCGGCCTGTATTGCAGGTTTGCGGGTCGGCCCCGTCAACCGGATGTGGCCGACACAAAACCATGACTTCGCGCCACGCATCGGCTTTGCCTGGGATCCTAAAGGTGACGGCAAGATGGCCGTCCGCGGCGGATACGGTATCGCGTACGACCGTATCTTCGACAATATCTGGTCGAATGGAGCCTGGAACCCGCCGTTCTACGCTCTGATCGACTTTGAAGGGGATGCCGGCGATGCGATTTACTACTCGAATCCGGCGTCCATTGGCGCAGCCTATAACCCCAGCGGTCCCTGCGGCCCGATTCCTTATGCCTCCAATCCTGCCGCAGGCTGCGATACCAGCAAGCGTGTCAGCCTGCGAACCATGGATCAGCACATGCACGACTCTTCCGGCCAGAATTTTTATTTCGGCGTGGAGAGACAGATGGCACATGACTATCTGCTGCGCGTGAACTATCAAGGGGAACTCGGCAGGCACTTACCAATGCTCGAAAACTACAACCGCGTCGATGGAATCGGAGCCAACAGCAGCCTGTCTCCAGTCCTGCCAAATGCGCTTTATAACGGATTCAACTACCGTTCGAACAGCGTCTCCTCCAATTACAACGCGCTCGTTGTGGAAGCACAGAAGCGCATGAGCAACGGGCTCCAGTTCCAGACCAGCTATACCTACTCCAAGCTGCTCGACGAGAACTCGGAGCTCTTTGCCGGGTGCTCGACCATTGGAGCATCCAACGCCAACTACTACTACACAACGAACACCAAGCCGCATCTGGAATATGGCCGCGCCTCTTTCGATCATCGCGACTCGTACAAATTCAACGTGATTTACGAATTACCTTTCTTAAAGAACGAGAAAGGCTTTGTGGGTCACGCCCTAGGTGGCTGGCATGTAGGCAGCTTCTTCCAGTTGTATTCCGGCCATCCGTTGAATGTGTGGGACGGACGCACGCGTTACGCCGCAAAGGATGCAAATGGCAACAAGGTGCTGGATTCCAGCGGCGTTCCTTATAATCTCGGCGGCGACTATAACCTGGACGGCACCGCCAACGAACGCCCCGTCTTTGTTGGAAATAGTCATAATGCCTTGTACGGGCACCACAATCCTGCGAACGGAATCTTTAGCGACAACAACCCGATAGGATGCGGCGCCGCGTGGGTGCCTGGGAATGTCGGCAATGTTGATGCGTGCAACGCGAGATTTGGCGTTACAACTCCCAACGCTTTCTTCGAGACGCCAGCCTATCCGAGCTCCGGTGCCACTTATGAACGATATGGGGGACTGATGGCTCGCGATGTATACACAGGTCCGCAGTCCATTCAGCTGGATATGAGCCTGGGTAAAACGTTCAGGATTTATGAGAACCAGACGCTGGATTTCCGGGCGCAGGCTCAGAATCTGGCCAATCATCCCAACTTCGATTGCATTACAGGTAACTTGTCCAGCGGGACCTTTGGACAGGGAACATGTCTCACGCCATTCGGCCTCGGTGAGCCTGAGTCGCGTGTGATCTCGCTCGGCTTGCGGTACGCATTTTAGTGACTTGTAAGAAAAGCGCGGTTGGACTTAAAAAACCAGCCGCGCTTTGCACTCATCAGCCAGAGTGGCTGGTACATGCTACGATCATGCACATCTGTTAAAACGCTCCTCCGGAGACAAAATCTTATGTTTGCTATTGCGTCCGCGCAACGCGGATGTATGAAGCTATTTGCGGCTGCGGCGCTGGTTACGCCGCTTGGGCTGCTGGCGCAGGCACCGGAAAGTGCTCCTCCCACTGACATAGTCATCAAGAATGCGACCGTGATGACGGTGACGCATGGGACGATTGAGCATGGAAGCGTGTGGCTGCACAACGGCAAGATCGCCGGGGCCGGTGCGTCGGTCGATGCTCCGGCGGGCGCAACAGTTGTGGATGCGACCGGGAAGTATGTGACGCCGGGGATTATCGATCCGCACTCGCACTCCGCGCTGGGAAACGACGTAAACGAAGCAACGAGTCCAGTGACGCCTTCCATGATGATGATCGACGCCTTCGACAACAGCGACAAGGCGCTCTATCAGGCGCTTGCAGGCGGCGTAACGACAGAGCTGCTGCTGCATGGATCGGCCAACATGATTGGCGGGCAGGCAGTCGTCATCAAGAACAAGTTTGGTTTCTCGCGCGATGCGATGCTTTTTCCCAACGCGCCGCGCTCGATCAAGTTTGCCAGCGGCGAGAACCCCAAGCGGGTCTATGGACGGCGTAATGAACTGCCTTCGACGCGTATGGGCAACTTTGAAGTGATGCGGCAGGCTTTCGAAGACGCGAAGGCCTACATGGCTACCTGGGATGCCTACAATGCCAAGATAGCCAAGGGCGACAAGGAAGCAGTTGCTCCGAAGAAGGACCTCAAACTCGAAGCGCTTGCCGACGTGCTGCGTGGCAAACTCTATGTCCAGATCCACTGCTACCGTGCCGACGAGTTTCTGACCGAAGAGGCCATTGCGAAGGAATATGGATATAAGGTTCGCGCCTTCCACCATGCGCTGGAAATGTACAAGGTGGGCGACAAGATTGCTCCCACGGGAACAGGCATTGCGACCTTTGCCGACTGGTGGGGATTCAAGGACGAGGCGTGGGATGCGATTCCGTGGAATGCGGTGATGAGCATGCGCGAAGGCGTGCGCGTGGCCCTGAAGAGCGACTCGAACGACTACGTGCGGCGTCTGAATCAGGAAGCAGGAAAGATGGTTCACTACGGCGGCGCGACGGAAGAAGAAGCGTTGCAGATGATCACGCTGAATGCGGCCTGGATTATTGGCGTTGATGATCGCGTGGGCTCGATCGATACGGGCAAAGACGGGGATATTGTGGTCTGGAACACAGACCCGCTTTCGACGTATGCACGCGTTGAGAAGGTATATATCGACGGCGATCTTTTCTTTGACAGCTCATTATCGGGATTGGGAACGACGCATTTCCACGGCGTGATGCATCAGGCCGGCTTCGAAGGCGCAGATGATGAAGATGGAGACGGCCAATGAGACAAGGATTCATGTTTGCAGGACTCTTGTTCTCTTGTTTGCCGTTAGCGGGAACCTGTGCTGCACAGGTCGGACCCAACGATACCGTGCTTTCGCCGGCAAAGACGATCGCCATTGTTGGCGGCAAGCTGTTGACCGTTACGCATGGCACGATCGAGAACGGTGTCGTGGTCATGTCCGCCGGCAAGATTGTTGCGGTTGGCCCTGCGGCTTCGACCAAGGTGCCCGGCGATGCTCAGGTCTTTGATGCGAAGGGAATGACGGTCTATCCGGGGCTGTTTGACGCGGAGACGCATCTTGGTCTAACCGAAGTTGGATCTGACCAGAACAGCAACGATCTGGCCGAGCCAAGTGACGAGATCATGCCGCACATGCATGTGGCTGACGCTTTTCATGCCGAGACGGTGCGTATTCCGGTGGCAAGGCTCAACGGCATTACCAATGCGATCGTGGCGCCAGCTTCGCAGGATTCTATTGCGGGGCAGGATGCTTCGATCCAGCTTTATGGGCGCGACCGTGACGCAATGCTGCTCGGTCGTGATGTAGCGCTGGCGATGAATTTCGAAGGCAGCGTGCGCAGGAAGGCGAACTATGATGGCCCGGCAAAGTTCCCGACGACGCGCATGGGGCTGGCCACGCAGATCAGGCAGGCTTTCCTCGACGCGCAGGCATACGAGGCTGAGATGCAGGCCCCGGCAAAACCGGATCATAAAGGGCCTGAGCGCAAAAGGGACCTGAAGCTCGAAGCACTGCTGCCTTATCTGAAAGGCGAGAAGCCAGTGGTATTGAGCGCCTATGAGAGCTATGAAGTGGAAGTCGCGATGGGGATTGCCAAGGAATTCCATCTGAAGGTGATTCTCAACCACGTGACCCACGCGCAGGACATCCTGGACGAAATTGCCTCTTATCATGTGCCGGTGATTGTGGGACCGATCTATGACGCTCCAAGCCCGGATGAGCGGTACGATGCCGTCTATTCGATGCCGGCGGAGTTACAAAAACGCGGCGTGAAGATTGCGTTCTCGTCGCTGGGTGGATCTGGAGATGTTCGCAATCTGCCTTATGCCGCAGGCTACGCGGTTGCCTATGGTCTGCCCTATGACGAAGCGCTGAAGGCGATCACGTTGAATCCGGCGGAGATGTTCGGCCTCGGCGATTCGCTGGGCTCGCTGGACGTGGGCAAGACCGCGAACGTCGTCGTGGCGAGCGGGGATCCGCTTGATGTTCGGACGTCAGTCAAGCAGGTGTTCATTGACGGCCAGGCTATTCCAATGGTGAGCCGCCAGACGCAACTGCGTGATCAATACATGCCTCTCACGAAGAAAAACTAGGTCGAATCTTTGGCGGAAGTGCGTGTGAGTCGAACACACCGTCGTCCGTTAAGAACGACCGCCGGTTTTGAAGACCGGGAGGATCACCGGAGCCCAGGCACTTCCTTGTAACGACTGCATCCCTGTCGAGTAGTTATGATCTTATCTGATAAGACCAGGCAGGAGTGCAGATGAGTGATTCCACAACCGTGAGGCTGACGCAGCAGGTCAAGGCCGGCGGATGCGCAAGCAAACTGGCGCCGGGGTCGTTGGCTGCGGTACTTTCCAGGCTTCCGAAGCAGAGCGATCCGAACTTGCTGGTAGGCTTCGATACGTCTGACGATGCGGGAATTTACCGTATTGCTCCCGACCTTGCCCTTGTCCAGACTGTTGACTTCTTTACTCCGCTCGTAGACGACCCTTTTACCTTTGGCCAGATTGCCGCCACCAATGCGCTGAGCGACGTGTATGCAATGGGCGGGCGGCCGGTGACCGCTCTTTCGATCGTGTGCTTCCCGCCAGACGGCGATCTGGACATTCTCGAACAGATTATGCGTGGCGGCCTTTCAAAGATGGACGAGGCAGGCTGCGTAGTTGTGGGTGGGCACAGTGTTCGTGACGCAGAGATCAAGTTCGGTTACGCCGTCACTGGTCTCATTCACCCTGACCGAGTATTTACAAATACAGGCGCGGTCGCAGGCGATACTCTGATCCTCACCAAGCCGATTGGCACGGGCGTGATCACAACGGCATTGAAGCGCGGCATTGCGCAACCGAATTGGGTAGAAAACGCGATACGATCCATGACCACGCTCAATCGTGCAGCGTCTGAAATCATTACGGCGTCGAGAGGAGTACATGCGATGACCGATGTGACAGGGTTCGGATTAATGGGCCATGGTCGCGAACTCGCGTTCGGCAGTGGTGTGAGAATTGAGATAGAGGCTGACAGTGTTCCGCGCATTGAGGGGGCACTCGATGCCATCCATCTAGGCGCGATCCCCGCCGGGCTATTGGCTAATCGTGACTTCGCCGAGTGCGTCAGCGCCGATGCTGCCGGTTCCCAAATTCCTGATGATTTGCGCATGTTGCTTTACGATCCGCAAACCGCGGGAGGTCTATTGATCTCAGTTGCGCCGGAGAAAGCGGATACGCTACTCGGCGCGCTGCGTGGCGCAAGCTTGAATGCAGCCATGATTGGCTCGGTTCTCGCCGCCTACATTGCTGGACAGGGCGCACCAGCCATTCTTTTACGGTAGCCGCATAGGATCGAAGGAAAATACACTTTCCAGTATGAGAGACAGCGAGAGCACCACCAGCGACTCTGACGTACGCGGCTTGTATAGCCTGTTGCCCTCGCTCAACGACCTCTTGCTCAGCCCTGATTTTGCGGCAATTCTTCAGGCCGAATCTCACAACACCGTGGTTCGTTCTACTCGAACCGTGCTCCTTCGCATGAAGCAGGAAATAGCTGAAGGACGCCACTCGCCTGCGAGTCTGAAAAACGAACTCGCAGAGATACATCTTGACGTTGCCATGGAGATAAGCCGAAACCGTCGCTACTCGCTGCGACGCGTCATCAATGCGACGGGCGTAATACTTCATACGAATTTAGGACGCGCTCCTCTTAGCGTCTCTGCGCTTGAACACATCGCGAAGACTTCTGCAGGCTACTCCAATCTCGAATTCGATCTTGAGACAGGCGAGCGGAGCCGACGGGACGTTCACGCAGAGGAACTGCTGCTGCGACTTCTCCGAATCAGGGCAGGCGCGGTCGATGAAAGTTCCGCAGATACACAGAGAGCTGTGATCGTGGTCAACAACTGTGCGGCCGCCACCTTCCTTGCGCTCAATTCTCTGGCCGAAGGTGCCGAAGTCATCGTCTCTCGTGGAGAGCTTGTCGAAATCGGTGGCGGTTTCCGTGTTCCCGAGATTCTTGCCAAGTCTGGAGCCCATCTCTGCGAAGTCGGCACCACCAACCGAACCAGGCTCACCGATTTTGAAAAAGCGATATCGCCCGATACGGGCCTGATCCTTCGAGTCCATCAATCCAACTTCAGCATCGAAGGTTTTACTGAAAGGCCCGCGCTGCACGACCTCGTAGCTCTGGGAAAGCGCAAGAACATCCCGGTATTCAACGATCAGGGAACAGGCCTCATTTCCTCTTTAGAAGACCTGGGAGTCCGAGCGGAGCCAACGTTGTTGGACAGCTTTCGGCTTGGCGTCGATCTGATTGCCGCGAGCGGAGACAAGTTACTTGGCGGACCGCAATGCGGCCTCCTTATCGGCAGGATTGACCTGATCGACCGTATACGCAGAAACCCGTTGCTGCGAACGTTTCGCGTCGACAAGCTCACTTACGCCGCGCTTGAAGCGACGTTGATGGACCACTTATCCGAAAAGGCGAATTCCATTCCGATCCTGGAAATGTTGCACGCATCCCCCTCGGAGATTCTCAAGAGGTGTGAATGGATTGCTGCTCAGGTCTGCTCCGGTGATCTATTCGCGGAAGCCGTGCCAGTTCTCAGCCTCATTGGTGGCGGAACAGCGCCCGCGGCTCGCCTACAGAGTTCAGCTGTATCTCTGCGCCATTCGACGCTGCAACCCCAGGCATTATTGCGCGCGCTGCGACAGGTTGAACCCCCAATCATTGGTCGCGTCAGCGACGATACAGTGTTGCTGGATCTCCGAACGGTTGAACCGGAATTTGATGCCACGCTAGTGTCAGTTCTGCGGCAGACGGCAGGTTCGCCTGAGCACAAGTGATGAGCTTGCTCACTACCGACGAAAGATCTCTCCTGCATGGTTAAGATGGTCAAATCAATAGTCATTGGAACAGCCGGGCATATCGATCACGGCAAAACCTCTCTAGTGCACGCACTTACCGGCATTGATACCGACCGGCTGCCCGATGAGAAGCGGCGTGGCATCACTATCGATCTGGGTTTCGCCTCTCTGGACGCGGTCGCTCCTGACGGTAGTCCTTTGCAAGTCAGCTTCGTCGATGTACCCGGGCACAAACTTTTTATCCGCAACATGCTTGCAGGCGCAGGTTGCATCGATGCCGTTCTGTTGGTCATTTCTGCCGAAGAAGGCGTCAAACCACAGACTGAGGAGCATCTCGCGATCTGCAATCTGCTCGGAATCCGGCATGGCGTAGTCGTGGTCACCAAAGTCGATGCCGTCAGCTCAGTCCAGCTCGCTGACGTTTGCGCTGAGATACGAGCATATCTTTCAGGCACATTTCTCGATGAGAGCCATGCCCAAGTCATTCCTGTGAGCGCCCGCACTGGTCAAGGACTTGATGAATTGCGCAACGAACTCCTGTTTCTCGCGATGAAAGCTCCTGACCGTAATCCCGATCAGCTGCCCAGGCTCCCCGTTGATCGCGCCTTCGTGATAAAAGGCTTCGGTACAGTCGTCACAGGTACGCTCCTTTCAGGTGAGTTCCATGTGGGAGAGTCTCTCCTACTCGAACCCGGAAACCTGAGTGCGCGCGTCCGCGGGATGCAGGTCCACGGCCACCAAGAAGAACATTCGCGAGCCGGTTCGCGTCTGGCGCTGAATTTGGCTGGAGTAGAAGTCGCTGAAGTAACGCGAGGGCAGGTTGTCGTCGCGCAAGGGACACTAAGTGCCACAGCGACTATCGATGTGGAGACTGCGCTATTACCTGACTCGAAGGCACTCAAGCATCGGTCGCGAGTACATTTTCATGCCTTTACCAGCGATGCGCTAGCTACAGTCTCGCTCTATGGTTATCATGCAGCAGAGCCGGGCAGTCGTCGGCTGATGCGACTGAAACTCCAGAAGCCGATAGTGCTGGTTCCGGGTGACCGTTTCGTGCTGCGACAATGCTCCCCGGCCGCAACCATAGGCGGCGGTCGCGTGCTTGATGCGCAGCCGTTGGCTAATCTGCGAAAGGCGAAGTGTCTCACTTGGTTAGAGGCCCTCAAGGATGCCTCCATCGAGGAACAGCTACTGCTGAGGATCGGCCGGCGCGGCGCAACTGGTCTCACGATGCGTGGCCTGATGGCCGAAACCGGGCTTACGCGGGAGGCTGTCGTCCGGGTCGCCGCGCCCCTCGTCAGCGACGGCCGTCTGGTTCGCATTTCTGACAACGTACTGATAGCCGGCGAAGCCCTTACCAATGCGATCGACAAGATGATGAGTCGTCTCAGGCTGGACGGTCTCAGACGCGCCGAACTGAAAAGCCAAACGGCCTTGAATGATGAGATATTCGATTTTCTTCTGGGAAAACTCGCCCGCGAAGAGAAGCTACGGCTACAGGGCGAACTAATATACCCGTCAGGATCGAACGCGCAAGTCGCGAACGAGGATCGCATCGCCCTTTCAGCGATCGCTTCTATCTATGAAGGCGCTGGCCTCGCGGCTCCTTCGCGTACCGAAGTTGCGTCAAGACTCAGCCTTAAAGAAAGCGAAATACGCAGGCTCATGACTCTTCTGCTCCGCGACAAAATATTGGTAAGGATCGGTTCGGAGGAGCTGTATATCCATCAGAGGGCTCTTGAAAGACTACGGGAACAAATCCACGAAATGCGCGGCCAGGTACTCGATATCGCGCGCTTCAAGCAGTTGAATGGACTATCGAGAAAATATGCCATTCCCCTGCTCGAATATCTCGACCGCGAGCGAGTTACCCGCAAAGACGGAGACCAGCGCGTAGTGCTCTAGGGACGTCTCTCCGGGCCATGAACGGTTTCAGTCAAGCTGGCGGTTTCGGTCGTTAGAATCAGTGCGAATGTGCTAATTTTATGGAGCGGCGCGAACGCTTGGATTGTTGTATTCCCAACGAGAGTCGGCGCTGCGGAAGTCATTCCATAGGCGGCGACGAATGCTCTGGCCTGGCGACTGGGAACTCTGTCGAAAGCTCGACTGCCGTGACGATAAATCCGTATCTTTCGCAGGCGATTTGTTTCACGCTCGTCGGTGGCTTCAGAGTTCGAAGAGTGATGTCTTCAAGATGCTGGCAATGCGGGATTTGCTGTTGCAGGAACGTATTGGATCGGACCCTGCCAGAATGTCCGACGATCAGGTAATCAGTCAGATTGCTGCACTGCTGATTGCAGATCGCCTGCACATTCATGTGCAGCCGATGGATAGGACGCTGGGTCCGACATCGATCCCAATCGCCAGTGGGCCAGCCAAGCCGAAAGCAGCGCCTTCACCCACTCGCAAACTGCCAACGATGGATGATCTTCCCACGCTTCCACCCGACATCGACTTCGCAGCGCAAGCGGCTACGCTGGTTGCCGCAGCGGATTCGGGCGCGGCGGTTTGCCCCACATGACACAAATCATAGAGGACGGCGGGCGGTCGTCAGGATACGCAATGTCAGCTGAGGTTCTAAGCCGGATCGAAGAGTATCTATGGCCGAAAGGCTACAGCCGAGATGCGTGGATGCTTGTGGATGCCGCCCGCGACCGGCACATCTTCGAGTTGTTGCTGGAGTGCTTCTACTCGCAGCATAGCTGTTTGTTTGCCGGCCCCATCGCGCCTGAGTTGCAGGTTGCGGCTCCATATCTTGTGCAGCTTTCCTACGACGACAAGAAAACGCGGAAGTTCCTCCAGATGGCCTGGGGTAATAGTTGGGGCGTCTTTGTTAAATCGGATACAAAGTTGGAAGCACTGAGGAGACACCTGCGCACATTTCTTCTTGTTCGCGACGAGGATGGCAATCAGTTGATGTTCCGGTATTATGATCCGCGCATTTTGCGGGTCTATCTGCCGACGTGCAGAGTTGGGGAGCTTGAAACGGTCTTTGGGCCTATTGAACGATTTCTGATGGAAGAGGCAAAGCCAGACGCGCTCCTGGATTTCAGCTTAGATAAGAGGCAATTGGTTACGACGAGACACGGCCTTAGCGAACCCGCATCGGTTTAGTAGGGGTATCACGAGACGCGATCCCCCGGAACGTTTGCTCTAAGGTCGTTCGCCAGCAAGCGATGAAAAAGGTGTTCTCCTGCTTCCCGGCGTACCGAGAGTCTTCCTGCGCCATAAGCGCGTGAGCGCAATCCACGCTGTACCGATTCGCAGATATCTACATCTTCGTCTTGCACGCGCTCGCTTACCGCGACACTTTCAGTGTTGTGGCTCTTTTTGCTATCGCTGACATCTGCAAAGAAGAAATCGAATTGGACGAGACACTTATCCGGAGCAAGCGGCAGAACCAGATTTGTATCCATTACGCCTTCGTAGACATTGATCATGAAGTTGGGATAAAGCCAATAATAATGGGCCCGGTCGCCTGTTCTTGTGGTCGCGAAAGAAGCATGTTCCTGTGAGGCAACCATAGGACTAGATTGCAGGCAATAGCGTTCGCCGTTCTCGATTGTGTATTCCTTGTAGTCCAGCACGCTGTTAAGTCCTTTGTGCAGATAGGGCACGTGGTATCCGCCATCGAGGTAGTTATCCACATAGACCTTCCAGTTGCAGGCGAGCGTATAACTCTTCCTCTCAAAAAACTTAATCTTGCCTAGCGAAAGAGGCGCAAGCTTTGCCGGCAAATCTCCGAGGAAATGATCGAGTGATGGCGCTTTCTCACTCAGCGTGACAAACACGAATTGTTCCCAGATGGCCACCCGGACCGGCACTAAGCCATTCCTTGCTCGATCGAAGCTGCATACACCGGCGAACTCCGGAGTGCCTTTCAAAGAGCCATCCAGCCCATAGGTCCAACCATGATATGGGCAACGCAGGTTCTGCACGACTCCGCACGAAACAGTGGCGACGGCAGCAGCATGGTGGCGGCATACATTGTAGAAAGCGCGAAGCTCACCGTCAGTTCCGCGGACGACGACGAGCGGCTCTCCAGCCAACTCAACCGTGAAGAATTGACCCGTCACCGCCGCCTGGTCGACGCGCCCGATCGCGATCCAATTGCGGTGGAAGACGCGCTCACGCTCCAGGCGTTCGATCTGTTCATCCCAATACCAGGCTGCAGGTATCGTGTAGGCCTCTTCCAGCGGCGCGTTCGGATTGTACAAATCGAGCAATTCGGAGAGAGGTATGTTCATTTTTCATCCTTTCGCTGACGAGCGATCCGGAGAGGACACTATACCGCAGCAGCACACAGAGGAATCTACTGTTTTTGATACACGATCGGCGAAGACCAAGAATGCGCTACACAGCGCGGCGACGTTGTCTTACAATTAGGCCGATTCGCGAGGCGCAAGAATCCTCGCTGGGCCAGTGTGCTTCCACTCGGCGGGCGTCTCACATAGTGCTGTCCCTCCGATCGAATCCCCCGCACAGGCAGGCATCAGAAATCGCCGACGGACGAGTACAAGCTAGATACTTTCTAGCGTGGCGGCGATTCGGGTAAATTCCGGCAGCGTAGGCCCCACTGTGCTTCGTCAGCTTTGGCCGAAGAGCATTGACCTTATATTACGAACACCAGCAACGGAGGCTAGAAATCCAATGGCGCCGGGTAGACAGGGAACACGATCAATCCGAGTAGCGGCGACGGAATTGCGAAAGGCCTTGACGTTACCCGAGGCAGAGCGCGCCCTTCGAGTGCGCGATGCCAGGGAGTGGTTGCTTTCAGCAGCAGACGAGCAGGGGCTGGAAGCGACCCAGGCTCGTGAAAAATACTTCACTGCCCCGGCCTCGGCCGCCGACAAGACAATATCCGCAGTGGAGGCGCTGACTGCCATTCTTGACCAGGCGCAAACCGCACAGACATTGATTGCCGCTGGCCACGCGATCAACGAGACCGGCGCCGGGGGCGACGCCGCGGCTCTCGACAACGCAATCGTGGCTCTGGAGTCGGGGCCTGACTTTGCCACTGTTCTGGCGCTCCACTTTTCTGTTGAGCCAACGCGCTCGCCAGATCTTCCGACTGCTATGCAAACTCTGCGCTCCCGCACCGATGAGAGTATGAAGACGCTGGTAAGTGAGGCCCATCATGCCGGGAGCAAAGTGGTTGAAAAGCTCATTCGAATTGACAGCACAAAAGCGTTGGAAGCGCTGGCCAATCTGGGGGGCCCCTTTGAAAAGCTTCCCGACCTGGGAATTCTGATTAGAAAGGGCATCGAGAAACTGCAGTCAGCGATCGATTCGCTGAAGTGGCTGTTGGATGAAGAGGCCCTCAAACAAGTGAAGGAGAAGATAACCGCGCTCTGGAAGCACGTGCAGGACGGCACATTATTGGACTCCCTGCTTACATGGACGTTCGAAGAGCGCAAGATCCAGGCGACGCTTCAGGAGATCGCCGAAAAGCAGACTCCGGCGAGTGGGCGAGTGGACGGCGCCAGCGACTTGCTGCCCGCGCTCGGCGAGGGCTTCAAAAACCAGATGAAATGGGCATCCACTCTGAACACGGTTGTTGCCGCATCGTCAGGGCTTCTACTCATTGCAGGCGTGGTAGCGGCGGGCCCGTTGGCAGCGTTCACGGTAGGGGCGTATCTGTTGATTCTCGCCGCAATTGTCATCATCGGACGCGATTATGCAGGCCGTAAGGGTCATTTCCACGACGGAAACGGTATATTGGGCGTGATCGAATCGGTTACAGCATGAACCCATCGCAGATTCTGACAGGTCAAATTTTCGCACTGGAGCGAAGCCTTGGGCGCGCCAAGGAGTCAGTAACCAGGCAAGGTCAGGAGGCGAACTCCAGGCTGCTTAAGCGCGTACACGGCAGGTTTGAAAACGACCTGCTGGGTCTAAGGAACCGATGTTTGAGTCTGAGCAAGAGGATCGGAAATGAGGACACCGGCGAGGCGGCGTGGGCGCAGTTCGGAAAGCTACAGGCAGAAGCCTGGGAACTAATGAAGGAGTGCCTTGCTTTTCTGGAAGGAGCGCTGGTGCGCAAAGCCGGCATCGATGGCGGAGTCTGCGACTTAGCCGATGCAATGCTTTATGAGTTGAGCGAAAAGACGGACATGTGCTGGCAGCGATTTACCCTGGCCGCAGCCGGAGAGTTCTTCTCAACCATTTCCGGCATCATCCGACTGCGCTACACGGACACCGATATATGGAACCTTCCCATCGCGGCGCATGAATTTGGTCATTTTGTGAGTTCGACGGGAATCTTCAAGGAAGAGTTCGATGAGATTACGAGGGTACAGAAAGGGAAAAAGCCTTCCTATGAATCGCACCTCCGCGAACTGTTCTCGGACTTGTTCGCGACCTATGCACTGGGACCAAGCCTGGTGCTGAACTGCGCGCTGCTGAGATTCAGTCCGGTGGGAGCGTACCAGGAGGGATCCACACATCCATCTGCCTCGCAGCGAATCTGGTGGATGCTGGAAACCCTGGCGAAGATGGATGAAAGCGAGGGAAATCCAACGCATAGCGCTGTTGCCGCTGAGGTGAAAGAAGCCTGGACCGCAGCCGTGAAGGCAGCCGGTGAGAACGAAGTTCTCTCGGACGACGAGATATCTCGCCTGCGGGGATGGCTGGCGGAGTTGTACGACCTGGTCGATTCGCGAATACCGGGAGTACGCTACCGAAGTTTTCTACGTGCGCAGGAGTACACCCAAGCGTTTCGCAACGATCAGGGACCGCAGTTACGAGAGGAGGATCAGATCACAGATGTTCTGAACGGCGCATGGGGCTACCGATTTGGAGCGCCGAGCGCGAAGGGTTACGAAGTAGATCAGATCGGCAAGAAGGCGTTCGCGATATGCGCAACGATATCGAGGCGGTGAGCGTATGCAGGATCTGATATTGCTCTTGCGCCTGAAAATCCTGGAGAAGGATGCAGAGACGCTGCTCGACGGTTTGCAGAAGCTGATCGACGAAGTGCAAAAATTTGGCGGCGGGCGGGCGCGACTGCTGGTAGAGCAAAAACTCAAGAACCGCGCATTCAAGCTGATGAACTCGATCAAAGGCTTGCGGAACAAGCTGCCAAATCTGGAGGTATCCGCGGCATGGATGGAATACCTTCATATTCGCGAAGACTTGACGAATGTCAACTACGAAGTTTTGGAAATAGTCGGCGGACTGGCGATACGCGGTGTGCACGTCGTTAGTGTGGAGGAAACTCTCTGCTGGATTGTGGAGCGCTTTCTGGCGGGCATTCCAGTGGATCCGCCAGGATTTACGGTGTTCAGCGCGCGCGACACGAATTCGCCGACATTGGCCCGGTTAATGCGAGTTCGGTTTCCCGTGAAAAACGTCTGGGCTCTCCCCATGACCGCGCATCAATTCGCGACCTTTGTGATTGAAGACACCCCGGAGTTGATGGCGCTGGCAAAAGACCTGGCTGTGAAAGAAGTGCAGTCGATCGAACCCGCCCTGGACGGCGGGGACTTGAGAAGCAAGCTTTTGCTGCGGAGAGCGGAAAAAAATGCGTTGAGCCGATGGGCTCAACTAATGGCAGACGGCCTGGCCGTATATTTCACGGGGCCTTGTTATGCGGGGAGCGCGATTTTGCTGCGCCTGAATCCATCGACCGTGGAACCGGAAGAGGATTCGCAAGCTCCGGAGTATGAACGGGCATTCATCATTCTCGAGATGTTGAGGAGGATGGAGCCGCCTCAGGCTGTTAAGAAGGAAGGTCCATATGAGGGGTTTGCCAACTGGCTTGAACGCAGCTGGAAAAACATTCTGGCGGCAGAGGAAAACCCTGATCTTCCGAACCAGAATCGACGGAATGAATTGCAGGAGTTCGTGAAAACTCTACTTGACCTCCTGAATGAAAATCTGAGTTATGCAAAATATCCAGCGGATCCAGTTCCGTTCAGTCAAAACGCTGGGAGCTGGAGCACTGCTCAGCAGTGGGCGAACGACTGGACCGTGAGCCTGCGACAGGAAACCGAGCTAATGCTTCCGAAGAGCGTTGATTTCAACAGCAATGTGCGGGATGCATTTAATGCGGGCTGGCTGTGCTGGTCGAAACTGGAGTCGGAAGCGGTCGAAAACGTGAAGCCGGAATCTCCCGAAAGTGTCGACCAACTGGCTGAAGCCGTGTTCACACTGAGCAGCCATATTGTGCGGCTCTTCGACGATCAGGAGTCGCAGCTGGCGGGGATGACTGGGCCGCGGAGAAGTCGAGGTCGTGGGACGGGAACATAAATGACTGAACAGCCTACTTTTCGAGTTCCCGTAGCAATTGAGAGCCCGCTGGCCGGTGGCGGCGATCTCGTGGCCGGCCTGGCGACAGCACTCGACATTGCAAGAAACCAGTTCCGCGCAAGGCAATTCAGCAATGCCGCCTCTGCAGCGACGAGGCTCGCAGCCAAGGCGGAGAGCCTGATATCGAACACTACGCTTCTCAGCAGTGAGGATGTTGTCCGGGTCAACTTGATGCTTGGG
>Ga0209139_10000076_pt1 | contig 27522 bp, 19 predicted proteins | sample BogFormECP14_OM3_FD_188246 | JGI IMG/M metagenome (GOLD analysis project Ga0209139, IMG submission 188246) | Bog forest soil microbial communities from Calvert Island, British Columbia, Canada - ECP14_OM3 (SPAdes) (version 2) | ecosystem: Environmental > Aquatic > Freshwater > Wetlands > Bog ...
AGCGCCTACCGCGACGCTGGGCGGCGGCGTGGGCCCAACGGCGGCGACGCCGGGGCAGAGCGGTGCTTTGGATGAGCGAGTGGCAAAGCTGGAAGACGACGAGGAACTACTGAACGACAAGATCACCGAACAGAGTCAAACCAAAGTGGAAAGCGGATCGAAATACCGCGTGCGGTTTTCGGGGATCATCTTGCTGAATACCGAAGTAACCCGCGGCGCTGTCGATAATCTGGACTTTCCGCAGGTGGCGACCGCACCAGTAACGCCCGGAACTTCCGGAGCTTTTTCTGGATCGTTGCGCCAATCGCAACTCGGTGTGGAGGCTTTTGGGCCGGACATTGCCGGCGCGCACACCAGCGCCAACATAAAGTTCGATTTTGGCGGAGGCTTTCCAAATACGCCGAATGGTACGGCGTTTGGCATCGTGCGGCTGCGCACGGGAACGATTCGCCTGGATTGGGAGAATACTTCCATCGTGGCGGGGCAAGACAATATCTTTTTTGCGCCGCTGGTGCCGACCACGCTGACGGCTCTCGACACTCCCGCATTGTCGTATACCGGAAATTTGTGGAGTTGGACGCCGCAGGTTCGCATCGAGCATCGCGTGGCGCTGAGCGATCGCTCGCGCTTGGTGATGCAAGCCGGGATTCTGGACTCCCTCACCGGCGATACGCCATCGTTGAATGGCTATCGCAACCCAACCGTGGGGGAGCAGTCAGGACAACCGGCGTATGCGGTACACGTTTCCTGGAACAGAAAGATGTTCGATCGGGAGTTGGTGATCGGATTCGGGGGCAATTACGGACGCCAGAACTGGGGCTTTGGCCGCAACGTTGATGGCTGGGTTGCTACGACGGACCTTACGGTGCCCCTCGGAACCTACTTCGACCTGACCGGAGAGTTTTATCGTGGCCGAGCCGTCGGAGGCTTGGGCGGAGGAATCGGCCAGAGCATTTTGCTTTCTGGGCTGATTGCGGATTCGACCACGGCGATCCATGGCCTGGATTCGCTCGGGGGTTGGGCGCAATTGAAATTCAAGCCCAAGACCAACTTCGAAATCAACCTGGCTTACGGACAGGACGACCCATTCGCCAGCGAACTGCGGCGGTTCCCCGCGAGCGCCTATTATTATGGTTCGTCGCTTTCGCGAAACCTTAGCCCCTTCGTGAATTTCATCTATCGCGTGCGCTCCGACGTACTGTTCTCCGTGGAATACCGGCGGCTGCAGACCTATAGCCTCGATAACAACCCGTACAATGCGAACCAAACGGGCATTAGCATCGGGTATCTGTTTTAGCGGCGGTATCTGTTCTAATGATGATGTGGGCTACGCGATGAGGTGGTGCCGACGTTGCGGGGGGCTGCTGTTGCTGGCCGCCTGCATGGCTGTGTCGCAAGGCCGCGCCGAAGAAACCCCGGTCTCCCTGAATTTTGTCGTTGGGCCGGCAGCCTCCGGCGGTGCCAAGGCGCCCGCGAACAAAGTTGCCGACGCGGCCAACGTGGTGGTGTGGCTCACGCCGCTCGAGGGCAGCGCGGCCGAAGCTGCTCTCCCTACCGAGCCGCGGAAACAGGCCCAGATCGTGCAACGCCATAAGACCTTCGAGCCACATGTGCTGGTGGTGCCGGTGGGGACGAAGGTGCAGTTTCCGAACCAGGATCCGTTCTTCCACAATATTTTTTCACTTTACGACGGCAAACGTTTCGATTTGGGTTTGTATGAGGCTGGCTCGGCACGCTCGGTGGTATTCGGCCGGCGCGGTGTAAGCTTCCTTTTCTGCAATATTCACGCGGAAATGAGCGCCGTGGTGGTGGCGGTGGACACGCCTTATTTTGGCTTGTCTGACCACGCCGGGAACGTGACCATTCGGAATGTTCCAAGCGGACGCTACGAGCTGAATGTTTGGTATGAGCGAGGCAGGCCCGAACAGTTGCGAGAATTGAACAAAGTGGTGACCATCTCAGACGCCTCGCGAAATCTAGGCGTGATACACATCGTGGAAGATCCCGACTTTACCGCGGCGCACAAGAACAAATACGGCCAGGAGTACGTGCCGCCGCCAAAGTCGGACTACGATCACCGGTGACCGTCGGATTTTACGCGCTGTTGACAATTCGGCGACATGGCCCTGACAACGCTACACCAGGGTTTCGTTATGTTACATGGAGATAGACGCGACAATCGGCCAGCAGCAATTTTCCCCGACATACGGCGGTGTTCTCGGTCGGTGCGGGAGTTTATTAGACCGGGCCACCACAGCCGAGCCGCTGTATAATAGGGTTTCAGGGTTTCCCCAAGATAGCTCCGGCCCGCGGCCGCAAAGGAATATCGTGGATACCATACTCGTGGTAGAAGACAGCCGGCCAATGCAGCGCACGCTGCAACGCCTGTTTGAATCGGACGGCCTGAATGTGGAGATTGCCGCCGACGGGGTAGCGGGACTCGAAAGCTTTCGCAAGCAAACGCCCAGCGTGGTGGTTTTGGATTTGAAGCTGCCGCGGATGCCCGGTAAGGAAGTTTGCCGCGCGTTCAAAGCGCACGCGGCGTCGGTTCCGGTCGTGGTGCTGAGCGCCAACGACGAAGTGGAAGACAAAGTGCTCCTACTGGAACTGGGCGCGGACGATTACGTTACCAAGCCATTTAGTCCCAAGGAACTGTTGGCCCGCGTTCGTCGCGCCATGCGCCGCAATGGCGAAATGGCTGATGGCAGCGGTGCGGCGGCATCGGCCACACCGCGCGAAATTCTGACGTTCGACGAAAATCGCATCGACTTCACCAGCATGGTGGCGACGCGAGGAACAAAACCGCTGAGTTTTACGGCGCAGGAATTCAAGCTCCTAAAATATTTCGCGGCTTCGCCCGCGCGCGTTATTTCTCGCGAAGAGCTTCTGAACGAAGTGTGGGGTTACGAGAACTATCCCACCACACGGACGGTGGATAATCACGTGCTGCGCTTGCGGCAAAAGCTCGAGCCTGACCCCGCCAATCCGCGCTACTTCCTCACCACGCATGGCTCCGGCTACAAATTCACGCCCGGCGATTCGCAAGCCGCAGCGGGGAAGTAACGCCGTCGGCCGGGAGTTTCATGGCGCGCCTGCGATTACGTACCCAGCTTCTGATTGCCACGCTCCTGATCATCGGCGGTTTGCTTGGAGCATTGCTGCTGATTGTGCGGCACACGGTGCGCACGGAAATTGCTGATGGCGCGCGGCAAAGCACCGAAGCTTCGCTGCACGCTTTCGAAAATCGGCAGCGCGAACGCGAATTGCAACTCTCTCGCACCGCGGCGATGCTTGCCGAATTGCCCACGCTCAAAGCAGTGATGGCCACGCAGCACGCACTGACCATTCAAGACGCCTCCGAACCCTTCTGGAAGCTCGCGGGCAGCCAGCTTTTTGTGCTTTCCGGCGTGGACGGCCAGGTTTTCGCGCTGCATGTTTCGCAACCTGGGTGGCCGACCAGCCTTGCGGAGTCGGACATTAAAAGATCCGTCGCGCAATCGGAAGACGCCGCTTGGTGGTTTGGCAACGGCCAGCTGTACCGGGTGTTTTTGCGCCCTATTCTCGCCGGCAGCCACAGCAGCGAGCGGCAACTGGGCATCATCGCGGTGGGCTATGAGATCGACGCCAGCGTGGCGCAGGAATTGGCGCAGGCCTCGGGCAGTCAGATCGCTCTCGCGACCGGCGATAAAATCATCGCTTCCACGCTGGCTCCGCGAGAGGAGCAAGAACTACAGCGTAAGGTGCGCGGCGCATCGGACGATTTTTCCGGTACGCGCGAGCTGACGCTCGGCGGCGAACCGTTTCAGGCCGCCACGGTCTTGCTCCACGAAGGCGCGCCGGTCAGCGTGAAATGCTACGTGCTGATGTCTTTGCTGCCGGCCAACGCCTTTCTCGACCGGCTGAATCGCACTATTCTGATCCTCGGACTATCCGCCATCGTTGTGGCGGGCTTGTTGCTCACCTTCGTCTCCCGCACCATCAGCCATCCGCTCGACGAGTTGCTGGCCGGCGTTCGCGCGCTGGCGCACGGTGATTATGCGTACACCATCAATCCACGGGGCAGCAGCGAAGTGGCGGAGCTGGGCGATACGTTTTCAAAGATGCGCGGCGAGTTGCTGCTCTCCGAGCAACGCCGCTTTGCGAATGAAAGAATCGCCGCATTTGGCCGCGCCGCCAGCTCGATTTCTCACGACCTGCGCCACTACCTCGCCGCCGTGGTGGCGAATGCAGAATTTCTCTACGAAGCAGAAAAGTTGAAGCTGAATCGGGATGAAGTGTACGCGGAGATCAAAGGCGCCTCCGAGCAGATGACCGACCTGCTCGATTCGCTGCGGGAATTATCGCGTGCAGAGGGCTCCGTTTCGTTGCGCCCGGTGGCCATCGATCAAATTGTTCGCCACGCCGTCGACGCGGTCCGCGCGCGCTCGGAGATGCGGAATCGTACCATCACGGTACGCGTCTCCGGAGAAGTGATGGGCATGTTCGATCCGCAAAAAGTGGAACGCGCCTTCATCAATCTGGTTTTGAATGCTTGCGAAGCCTCGGCGCAAACCGCAGGCGAAATCGCTGTCAACATTCATTCGTCGGCGGACGAATTCGAGATTCGCGTGGCCGATCACGGGCCAGGCGTGCCCGCCGCGATTCGCAATACGCTGTTCGACCCGTTCGTCAGCTGTGGAAAATCAAACGGCACGGGACTAGGGCTGGCTATTGTAAATAAGGTAATCGGCGATCACGGCGGAAGCGTGACCGTGGAATCGACTTCGCCAGCCGGGACGACCTTCCTCGTAAAATTGCCGCGCTCTGTGCATCTTTTGAACGAAGCGGCGCAGCCGGTGGCGGGTTGAGATTTCGGCAGCCCGTAAGCACGTAAGATGATCGAGCGCTAACCCTACAAACCCAGATCGCTAAGCCCCGGGTGATCCGCAGGGCGTGTCCCGAGAGGCCAGTGGAACAAACGCTGCTCGGGGCGAATGGGCAGGTCGTTGATGGATGCGTAGCGGTGGTGCATGATGCCTGCCCCGTCGAATTCCCAATTTTCATTGCCGTACGCGCGATACCACTGGCCGGTATCGTCGTGGAATTCGTAAGCAAAGCGCACCGCGATGCGTGCGTCGTCAAAGGCCCACAGCTCCTTGATTAAGCGGTAGTCCAATTCGCGATTCCATTTGCGCGTGAGGAACTGAATAATCTCCTCGCGACCGTTGATGAATTCTGAGCGATTGCGCCACTTACAGTCCACGGTGTACGCCAGCGACACGCGCTGCGGGTCCCGCGAATTCCACCCATCCTCGGCCTTGCGTGCCTTCTGTGCCGCGGTCTCCCGCGTGAAGGGCGGTACCAGACTCACTTGTGGTTGTGTTGACATGGCCATGCTCCTTCTTCGATCGTCGAAATCAAGCTCCTTTAGTTAGAAGCGTAGGCCCGTCTGAGGATGCAGGTTTCTTTCACCGCCAAGTCCATCTGGGACCCTGCCGCCCGTTCATTAATTCTCCGTTAAATTCGTTCCAATTCGTTGACCGAAGTAGGTAAGGAACATTACGATGCCCCCATCATGAGCCAAGCCGAACTTGACCAACTTTGCCTCGCCTACAAAAAAGCCGTCGATGAATGGGTAGATACGATCCGCGCGGAAGAGGCCTTGGCCACCCCTGACCATTCGATGATCGCCATGGAAAAGTGGGACGATGCCCATTTCAAAGAGCACGACGCTCACGCCAAAGCTACCGAAGCCCGCGATGCCTACAAAGATGGGCTCCGCGCCGTAAACTACGGCATTTAGTTTCGCATGGGAATCCTAGCCCATCGGGAAGAGGGTCGGCGTGGCCGGCGGTTGGGCGGCGATGCCGTTCAATTCGGGATAGGGCTGCCGGAGCGTCTCGGGCACGGCAACCTTTATGCCCTTGAGAATGCTGATGAGTTGCAGCGCGTTTACGACGCCTTTGCCCAGATAGTGATTGTTGGTCACTACAAAAGTGTTTTTCGCAGTGGCGCGGACTGACTGGATCCGCTCGGCCCAGGGCAGCAGCTCGGCTTCGGAATAAAGATAGTTGTAGCGCTCGAAAGCGGGGATCGCGTCGGGGCTCTCCGGACCCCGAGAATCATTCCGCGGAAAGAAATCGCGCGGGCTAGTCGGCGAATTCGTTGCGGTAGTTTCATTCGCGCGAGAGGCGTTTCGCCCGCCGCTAGCTTTGGCATTAGCAAACCACGTGTCGTAGCGCCGGCCGTGCAGCCGCACGTAGCCGATCTCCGAAGTGACTTGGGCGGATGGCTCGAGCGAACGGCCGATGATCGGCTGATCGATGTTGCAAAAGCCGGCACGATGTTCGCGCAACAGCGCGAATGTTTCGGGCGCCTTCCAGGATGCGTGGCGAAACTCGACGACGAGCGGATACTGCGCAAATCGCCGCAATAGTCCTTCGAGATGCTTGACCGTTTCGCTGGTGCGGTGAAACGCGAAAGGGAATTGCACCAACACCGCGCCAAGTTTCCCTTCGCCCATCAAGACATCAAAGCCCAGGCGAACTTCGCGTTCATCGGTGACACTGGGCGCTGGGTCGTGCGTAAAACGCTGCCACAATTTCGCGGTGAAGAGGAATCGCGGATTCGCCGCTACGCGTTCAATCCATTGCTCGGCCTGCTCGATGCGTAGCGGCGCGTAGAACGAGGTATTGATTTCAATGGTGTCGAAGAATTGTGCTAAGTACGTGGCTTCGTGAAAGCCTTTTGGTCGCGGCGAGGGATAAACCACACCGTTCCAATCTTTGTAAGCCCATCCGGCGGGGCCGATCCGCAGATCGTCAATCGCCGCGACCGGCGAATCGTTTTGCCGGGCGTTGCGAAAGCGATCTGGTTGCAGACTATTCCTGGCTGCGCCCAGCGCTTCGCCCTTCGCGTTGCTCTCGTCTCGCGTCGCCGCCATGATTGTGCAACAGCATCGTCACTCGCGGCCTCGCTGTCAACGCGTAGATCGATTCCGACATCGGCGTGGGCTGCTCACGCGTGTTTTTACACGCGAGTGTCTGAGTTGGTTGCTGCCCGTCTCTAAATCGCGCGCTCTTCGCCCATCCATTCGTACCATTGCCGCACACACTCCACGCTGCTATGCTCTAACAATGAGCGGTGCCAGAGATTACTCTGCGTCGCGTCCTACCGTAAATTCCCCCACAGGTGTGACTATGAAAATGTCGATCAGCTACAAGCATGTCCAGGCGCATCAGCCCGTCGAGGCCGAGGTTGCGCACCACGTGGCCAAACTTCAGCGTCTGCTCAAGAGCTACGAACCAGATTTGGTGCAACTGCACGGCACCTTCACGGAAAATCCACACAAGGAAGAGCACTCGTTTTCAGTGAATCTGGCGCTGCCGACTGGCTCGCTGCACGCAACAGGGACCGCGGAAAACGCGCGTTCCAGTTGCAAACAAGCCTTCAGCGAACTCGAGGGCCAGCTTAAAAAGCATCAGTCCATTCTGCGCAAGGATTATCAATGGAAGCGCAAACGCATCCTGCCGAAACCGGCCGCGGACTAAATTGCGCGCACGAAGCAGAAATTGCAGTGCCGTCGATGAGCCAAGAGTCACGCAGAGACGCACAAAATAGAACGTGCAAAAGCAAAATAAAGAGGCGCTAAAGACCGAAATCTCGAGAAAAGTGGAAAGACAAACCAAAAAAGAGCCGACCACGCAAGCGGAACAAAACGTCGCGCCATGCTACAATATTTCACGGGCACTACAGGGGCGTAGCTCAGTGGTAGAGCAGAGGCCTTTTAAGCCTAAGGTCGTGGGTTCGATCCCCACCGCCCCTACCATCCATCTTCCTGATGGATGGACACTTACTAATAAGTGCGAAGAAGGCTGCCCAGTCTTCTCCATTCCAGCATAAGATTTTCCCAAGGTTCACCAATTTCGCTTGGAGCCGGCCAGAAAATGAGACGACCATTCAAGATATCTATGCCGCCCTCTTCACCCACCAAGAGAGAAACGACCTAATCGTCCGAGACCTCCAGCGAGCCTTGTCCGCTGGACGTTCGCCACTTGTCCTGACAAGTCGGACCGAATATCTCGATTATTTGGCTGGATGCATGCGCGGAGCTTGTCCGCACACTTTCATTTTGAAAGGTGGGATGGGTCTTAAGCAGAGAAGGAAGCTGGCTGAATCTCTAGCCGCCGTTCCTCGTGCTCGGAAATAGGCGATGCTGCGCACAGCACGCCATTACTGCCCGCTACTCATGTTACCTCCGGTTTATGTGGGTCACGCTATTGTCGTCACCATATTTGATACGCCTGGGGCAAGGAGTTGTGTTTCCGTTGGAATTCTCGGCCGTTGCCTGCTCAGTCCGCAGCACAGAATTTCATCGGCAACGATTTCCTGGCAATGGGTCAGATGCGTTGCCGCGGCGTCCGCCAGAACAGCGCACCGAGACATGCCTCACGGCGTCACTGTCAGGCTCAGCGCGGCGGTATGCGTAATTGCAGATTGGCCGCTACCGGATGTGCCGGTCACGGTCACGGCCGTGGTGACCGCCTTGGGTTTTGAGGCACCGGCACAGCCTCCCAGAACGCTGATCAAGAGCAGCACGGAGAAGCTGGCGGCATAGGCCATGGAACGCCGCCTCGACGCTAGATGCGAAAGCCGGTGCATTATTCCGAGCATTAACAGGACGAACCATGCCGCCATGAGAGGAGCAGCAGAGAACGGTCGAATCCTGAGTGCGATGCTTGGTGGCGCGAACGCCGCTGAGGCAGCGGTGCTGATGGTTAGTTTTGTGGAGGCGGCGGCGCCAGTTGGCGTCACCGCAGTAGGCGCAAAGCTGCAAGACGCCCCCGTGGGCAGGCCGGAACAGGAGAAACTCACCGCCTGATTGAACCCATTCGATGGTGTCACTGTGATCGTGGAGGTTCCCGATTGCCCTGCCGTGACGCTGAGAGAAGCCGGCGAGGCATTTAACGCGAAGTCGGGAGTTGTCGCGGTGCCGGAGATTGCAACAGTTTGTGGGCTGCCGCTGGCGTTGTCGGCGATGGAAACGGAGGCAGTTCGAGTTCCCGTGGCTGTGGGTTTGAAGGTGACGCTGATCGCGCAGTTGGCGCTGGCCGCCAGTGTTGCTGCGCAAGTGTTGGTTTCGCTGTAATCCCCCGCATTTGTCCCGGTGATCGTGACACCTGTGATGCTCAGCGTAGCGTTACCGCTGTTGGTCAGCGTGATGCTTTGTGCGGCGCTAGAGCTGCCGACGAGCTGCGACGCAAACGTCAGGCTGGTCGGCGCAAAGGTGACCGCGGGAGCAGGCGCAGCGACGGCAGTGCCGGACAAAGGTATGGTTTGCGGGCTGCCGCTGGCGTTGTCGGCAATGGACACGGAAGCTGTGCGGGCACCGCTTGCGGTGGGCTTGAAGGTCACGCTGATGGCGCAAGTGGCGCTGGTGGCTAGCGTTGCTGCGCAAGTGTTGGTTTCGCTGTAGTCCCCGGCATTCGTTCCGGTAATCGTTATGCCCGTGAGATTTAGCGTGGCATTGCCGCTGTTGGTCAGTGTGACGCTTTGCGCGGAACTAGCGGTGCCGACCGTCTGCGACGAGAACGTCAGGCTAGCGGGAGCAAGAGTGACTGCGGGAGCATTTGCCGCGGCTCCCGTGCCACCCAAGGGTAAGACCTGTGGGCTGCCGGCAGCGCTATCTGCGATGGATAGAGACCCCTGAGCACCTCCTACAGCCGTGGGCGTGAAGGTCACGTTTATGGTGCAATTTGCGGAGGCGGCAACGCTCGAACCGCAGGTGTTGGTCTCGCTGAACGGCGCGGTAGCGGTTATGCCGCTGATATTCAGAGTAGTACTCCCGTTGTTTGTGAGGGTGACGGATTGCGGCGCACTCGGCGTACCGACCGGCTGCGACGAAAAACTCAGGCTAGCGGGGTTTAGCAAAACGAGAGCCGCCGCGCTGCCGTTCAGAAACACCGCCTGTGGGCTGCCGGGAGCGTTATCCGCTACCGACACCGTGGCGCTAACCGGTCCCGGAACTGTGGGAGTGAAGGTTACGCTGATGGTGCAATTGGCGGACGCCGCCACGCTCGATCCGCAGGTGTTGGTTTGACTGAACGGCGCGGTGGCCGTTATGCCGCTGATATTCAGTGGGGTGCTGGCGGCATTGGTCAACGTGACGTTCTGCGCCGGGCTGCTGCTGCCGACGGTCCCGGTAAAACTTAAAGCAGTAGGGCTAAAAACAACGCTGGTGCCTACGCCGATTGCGGATACTGAATCCGTGCTACTCGCATTGCTGGCAACCACCAGGGAGGCGTCTCGCGTTCCGGTTGAGGTGGGCGTAAATGTTACGTTAATGATGCAACTGGCTCCAGCCGCGATCGAGTTACAGTTGTTGGATTGGCCGAAATCGCCAGCGTTGGCTCCGGTGAAGCTAATGGCAGTAGCATTCAGTGCGCCGACACCGGTATTGGTCAGAGTGACGGGAGTAGGCACCGAGGTGGTACCGACACCCTGCACTCCAAATTGCAGGAAGCTTGGGACCAGGCTCGCCACCGGCGTGGAGACCGTCCCGCTCAACGAAATCTTGGACACAAAGGCATTGCCAGCCGTGCCGCCAAAATTGGGGATACCGGCAATGTTCTTGCAAGTAGATTGGAAGGCGCCGCTGGTGACCGGTAATCCGCTGCAGGCGTTGCCCGTCACGTAAAGGTTTCCGGTGCTGTCAAACACACCACTAATGGGCCCGCCGCCGCTAAAGGTTCCGCCATTGCTGAGGCTCGATGCAAGTACCAGGGCGGAACCAGCAGGGTTCAGGACGGCAAGAGTCACTCCCGGCTGCGAGGAAACTGGGTTCACGGTAGACAAACTGAATATCCCCTCCAGCGCCAGGTTTCCCGATGAATCCACGGCAATGCCATTAGCGATGCCGCCGTTCGTACCCAAAAAGGTTGAGTAGCTTAGCGCTGTTCCGGCAGCGTTGACCTTGAATGCAAAGGCGACGCGGCACGCAAGAAGACTGCCCGGGCAGTTGCCATTTGTTGTCTGCAACGCGCCTAAGGTGGTCGGAAAACTGTTCTGCGTTGTGCCTCCTCCGGGTGATGTCGTTCCGGTCACATAAGCGTTCCCCGCGGCATCGATCGCGAGGCTCGAACCGCCCCCGGAACCGGCGGGACTACCATTTATATTGGCCGGAAAGTTGGGTGCGGCGTTGCTGTTGTCGCTGCCTCCAACCAAGGTTGAGTAAGTCAACGCCGAGCCCGCGGGGTTAAATTTAGTCAAAAAGATATTTTGTGATTTACCGGTTCCGCAGGTTGACAAACAGGCGTTTGGAATCTGGTTCACGACAGGAAAGTTCGGAGAAAGCGTATCGCCAGCAACGTAAACGTTTCCTGAGGAATCCACGGCCACGCCGGTGGCTTCATCAAAGGAGCTGCCGCCAAGAAACGTCGAGTAGACCAGGGCTGATCCCGCCGGGTTGACCTTGAACAGGAAAGCGTTGGTATTCGACGAGCCACTCGCCGCGGGCTGAAACGCGTTGACCGCGGGGAAGTCCGCCGCGGATGTAGTCTGTCCCGCCACATAGGCGTTGCCTAAGGAGTCCACGGCGACGGCGTTACCTATGCTTCCGCCTACAAGACTGGAGTACACGATGGCGGAACCCGCCGCGTTAATCTTGCTGATAAACGTCGCGTCAACAGAACCGGACTGACAGTTGGCATCGCATGCGCCGGCGATTTGGTTGACGACGGGAAATGAGGGGCCCAACCCGATTCCAGTTAAATAGACGTTCCCTGACGAATCCAATGCAATGCCGCCAATCCCTTCCTGGGCTGTGCCGAAACCTGGTGAAGCAAAACCAATGGTTCCAAAGTAGGTGGAGTACACCAAAGCTGAACCGGAAGGGTTCAGCTTGGAGACAAAGATGCCGCCGCTGCTTTGCAGAGGACTACTCGTTGGGAAATCGACCGAGAATGTAATCCCGGTGATATACGCATTTCCGGATTGATCCACGGCGATTGACGCAGGGAGATCCAGGCTGCTTCCGCCGATGAATGTCGAGTACTGCAATACCGGGTCCACGACCAGCGGCTGATTGGCATCATAGGAGGCAATCTCCAGCGAAACCTCGCGCCGACGACCAAGAACGTAATTCGCCGCAATCGGTTTCTTTCCGTTTGCCGTGGGCTGGTACACCACCGGCTTGTGGAGGCGCACGTCTCCTCCCGCAACCCGCACGACCAAATTTCCGTCTGCATCGAGTTGCAGTTTATTTGCGCCTGCAAGTTTGAACCGGACCTGACTTGGATCGGCGCCCGGGGCAACAACCAAGTCAAATTCCAACTGGCGCTGATTGCCGTAATAGAGCAGATCGATGCCGCGGTAGACGTTTTCGTATTTTACTTTCGAATAGTTGGGTACGTCGGTGCGCCATCTACTTCGGTCGTTGCCGATGAAATAGTTGCTCCTACCCGGCAGAGGATCCATGCCGGAGATCTGTGCACCAGGGTCTGCTCCGAGCAGTTGCAGCCGCACCACGGCCTGGTGCGCGGTGCACGGGGCGGGAAGCTGGCGCGGTCGAAGCTCGGCCTCTGTGGCAGTCCCAGTATCCTTGCAGCGCGCGCCTGGCAGGGCCAGCACAGCTTCCGTCGAAGTGAGAAAAAGGCCATAGCCTTGGCCGCGCGCCAGGTACTTCACCTTGGCGTCCGTCTGCCCTTCGTTCTTTTCGAAACTGAGAGGGAGCTTGCCATAGGCCTCGGCGACGGAGGGGTTAGCCGTCGCCCCGCGAGTCGCAGTTTGGAGCCCCCGCTGGGCCTGGTCCTTCTCCTCCAGCCTCTGGCTTGGCTGCTGGTTTTGCGCGTTGGCGGCCACGCCTGCTCCTAGAATCGCCAGAATTCCAATTGAACACGCTGCCTTGCTCCATCCCCGGTTCGACCCCATCTCCGTCCTCCCAAGACAAAACTTTTCGAAGGGAAAGGTGCTCCCTGATTGTTAGTGAGCGAAAGCGAAGAAAACTCACGGAGATCGTTTGTGGGACGCGAAAACCGAGCGGGCAGGCTTTACTTTCAGCTACTTCTCTACTTACTATAGGGGCCCGGGACGCTTCCTTCGGACGGTCCCCAATCGGAGACCGCGAAATTCTATGGGAACCGGGTTGCGAACCGTTCAGAGCCGATCCGTCTTGTGTCTGTTTCTCAAAGCTTGCGGGGCTCTTCTGCCCTTTGTGCTTTGTCTTTTTCTTGCCAGCGTCACCGCCAGCGCGCAATCGGCGCCCGCGCCAGAAACGTCCCCGCAGGAATCCTATGAAGTGCACAAGCTGGCGGTCGGCGAGTCCCAGGTACGCTCGATCCAATTGCTCGCCCACCAGGCAGTGGAAATCGATATAGAACAGTTGAACGGCCAGGTCTCGCTGCAATGGCGGGACCAATCTGGCAACGAGAGCCAATCGCTGTTCACTTTGGACGGAGCACATGGGCACATTCGGGCTGTAGTCGTCGCGGACCAAGCCGGAGAGTGGCGCTTCAAGATTGCGACGCGGCGGGGACGAGCTGCCGAATATCGCGTCCAATGCGGGAATGCCCGCCCGGCCACGAATGACGACGTTGCGCGAGCTTCGGCAACAAACGCGCTGGCGCTCGGCGAAGCGCTGAGAGCCAAGAGTGCGAAGGCCAATGCCGCTGCTGCGGAAAAAGCGTATCAAGAGTCGATCGTTCTGTGGCAAAAGGCCGGCGACGGTTGCGGCGTCCGCGCGACGCTCAACGGCCTCGGTCATCTGCAGATTGCCTTAGGGCAGTACGCCGCTGCCAAGGCTGCCAGCGAACGAGCACTGGCGGAAAAGTGCGCAGACTTGCCGTCGAAGGCCCACTCGCTCCGGATTCTGCAGGCCGCCGTGCAGTGGGCCGGCGATTTGGACGGCAGCATCCGCATTGGTGATGAAGCTCTCAAGATTTATCAGGAAACCGGTGACTTGGCGTTTCAAGGACTGATCCTCGGAAATCTTAGCGGAGCGTACGATCAGGAGGGTGCGACAGGCCAGGCCATGGATGCCGCGCGGCAAGCTTTGGAATTGGCGCGAAAAACAGGAGATCTCGAGGGCATCGTCTTCGACGAAGAAACCATTGGCGGAATCCATTTGCAGCGGGGCGAATATCAGCTGGCCCTCGAGCAATTCAATCGCACTCTAGAAGACTTAAAGACGCATCAATCGCCCATTGTCCAGGCACTCGTGGAAGACGACCTCGGAAACGTCTATTCCGCTTTGGGAGACCAAGAAAATGCGCTGGCCGAATTCAAGCGCTCGCAGGCTACGGCGAACTCTAACGCAAATCCCAGCACAGAACTGGATGCGTTGGTGGACGAAGGAAATCTCCATCTGGCGAGAAAAGAGCATTCCGAAGCGGAGGCTGCTTTCAGCCGCGCGCTCGCTATTGCGGTTGACAAGGAGGTCACGCAAAAGCGCGCCAAAGCCTTGCGTGGGGTGGGGGCGGCGGAGGTCGGTGCAGGCAACTTGACTGCGGGACTGCAAAAGCTGCTGGCTGCGCGCGAACTCGCGCGATCGTTTCACGATGACTTTACCGAGATCGCAGCGGACCTCGACCTCGGCGATTATTACTTCGCCCGCGGCGATCTTCCCAAGGCGGAAGAAGCATATGGTCAATTGCGGGAGCTCGCGGAGCAAAGCCGCAGTTCCTCGCAGCTGGCCGTGGCATGGGCGAGTCTGGCAAGGGTCAGCCAAGCGTCCGGGGATCTTGCCAGCGCGCGAATCGACGCAGAAAACGCTCTAACCACCATCGAGGATCAGCGCGGCCAAATCAATGCGCCGGATCTGCGCTCTAGTTTTTTTCAGTCTACCCGGAGCTACTACGATCTGTACGTCCAAATCCTAATGGGACTGGAGAAGAAAGCCAATGATCCGAGCTACGCCCGACTCGCCTTGGCCGCCGCGGAAAACTCCCGGGCCCGGGCACTGACGGATTTGCTTTCTGAGCAATCCATCAACGTGAAAAACAGAGTGTCTCCGGAGTTTCTGTCGCAGCGCGGTCAAGCCTTAGATGCATTGCATGCTGCGGCCTACCGGGTTAATCGTTTGCCGACGAGCGCCTCGAAGAAAGAACATGACGCCCTGAACGCTTCCGTCAGGGAAGCGAAGCAGTCGCTCGATGAAGTGGAGGGCCAGATTCGGGCCGTGAATCGCCGGTTCAGCGATCTCGTCCGTCCCGCTCCGCTCACCGTCGACGAGATACAAAACCAACTGCTCGATGCCAACGCCGTTTTGCTGGAGTACTGGCTGAGCGAAAAAGAAAGCTATTTGTGGGCCGTCACTGCGGACTCTGTGCACAGCTTCCGGTTGCCTGCTGAAAAACACATTGACACGTTGAGCTCCCGCCTTCGCGTGGTACTCGCTTCGTGGTCGCAACTGCCTCCCGGCGTTTCGTTGGAGCAAAAGACGCAGTATGATGCCGCCACTGCCGCGGAAATTGCGCGTCTCAGCGGACAACTTGGCGCAATTTTGCTGAAGCCCGCCCTTTCTACACTCGGCAACAAGAATGTCGTTCTTGTCTCAGATGGCTCTTTGCGTGGAGTTCCTTTCGGTTTCTTGCCTCTAAACCAGAAAGCGACGCTCGAATCGCGAAATACAGTCACCTATTTGCCTTCCGTTGGAAGTCTTCGCTGGTTGCGCAAGGATCCTTACCGAAGCGATGGAGCACAAGCACTTGCGGTATTCGCCGATCCGGTTTTTAGTCACGACGACCCGCGCCTGGGCGCGCGCTCTAGCAATCCTGGCGGCGTGCTCTCAGCGGACGCAACGGTGACTCGTGCCATGCGGGATAGCAATGCCGCGGATCTTTCCCGACTAGTTTGGTCGCGCCGCGAGGCGCAGTCGATTGCGAGCAGTTTGCCGCAGGGAAATCGGTGGCTCGCTCTGGATTTCGCTGCCAATCGCAGCTCGGTGATGAACACTTTCTGGGAACCCTATGGCGTCGTGCATTTCGCGACGCACACGCTGATCGATCAGCGCAGTCCCGAGCTTTCTGGAATCGTCTTGTCGCTTTACAACGAACAAGGCGAGCCCATCGACGGATTCCTGCGCGTAACCGATATCTACAGTCTGACCATGCCTGCGCAGCTGGTCGTTCTAAGCACTTGCGACTCCGCGGCAGACGTATCCGGCGCGGGCAATGACACCTACACGCTGGCCAACGCTTTCTTTTATGCGGGAGCGCCCCGAATTCTAGCAAGCCTGTGGACCGTCGACGACCGGGCCGCGGCAGCGTTCATGTCTCATTTCTATCGTGCCCTGCTGGTGCGGCGCGCTTCCCCCGGAGTGGCGCTGCGTCTCGCGAAACAAGCTATGTCGCAAGATCCGCACTGGCACGCTCCCTATTATTGGAGCGGGTTCGTTCTGGAGGGGGACTGGCGATGAGCAGCGCCGCCTTGCCGGGGGACTCTTCTCTGCTGAACAGCGAGAAGCGTGGGGGGCCTGAAATTGACAATCTTCCGCACCTGCTGGCGAGACTCGATAAAGACCCGGACACCGCCGGGCGTGTTTATGAAGATCTTCGCCGACGGCTCATTTTGTTTTTCCGCCTGCGACGCCCGCAAGAGGCGGAGGATCTCTCCGATAGAGTTCTAGATCGCGTTGCCCGCCGGCTGGCTGAGGGCGTTGAAATTGAAAAGGTCGAGTTCTACATCGTGGGCATTGCGCGATTCGTGTTGCGCGAGCGTTTCGCTGCAACGCAGCGCGAGAATCGCGCGCGGCAAGATTTAGTCTACGTGCAGCAGATGCAGGCCGCGGTACCAGCGCTGGACACGACCCCGGAAGCGAACATTCTTGCGCTTGGAAGCTGCCTCAAGAGGTTGGAAGAGGCCGAGCGTTCGATGATCCTTACGTATTACGGAGCCGACGGCCCAAACAGGATGCGTGTGCGGCAAACCCTCGCGCAAAATCTCCAAATCTCGTTAAACGCCCTGCACAATCGCGCTCTTCGGCTTCGAAAACAGCTGGAGCGCTGTGTGGCCAGCCAGATGACCCGAGGGAGCGCTTAAGGTGAGTTTTCTTGAACAATGGCCAGTATCAGTAGAGGATCAGCCCTCCCTCGGCGAAGGATGCTCCCATGGGTGAGGTGCAAAGCAAAACGCTGCGGGACCTGCTGCTCCACAAGCTGGCCTCGGCGCAGGCCGACGAGCTGCAGGACCGGATTCTTGAGGATGGAGAATTCGCGGATCAAATCGAAGTGGCCATGGCGGACCTGCTCGACGACTATGCCCGTAGGCTCTTAAGTCCGGAAGACGCGAAGCTGGTCGAGGAGCACCTGCTCACTGCTCCAGACGCCCGCGAGCGCCTTTCGTTCGCGAAGGCGCTCGCGGAGGCCCGCCGTTCGGAGAATGATCCTCAGCTGCATCCCGCAGAGCGTTCTTTCTCGATGTGGAGAGTCGCCGTTTTTGCAGCGGCATGCGCGGCATGTTTATTTCTGGGCGCGCTTGCGATCGTGCAGTTTCGGCATCACGAGACGCCACCATCGACCGCTGTTCAGCATACTCCCGACGCGGGAATATCGACTCCCGGGAAGTCCTCCTCGTCGGCAGATTCTGGCGACGAGAACGACACCAGCACAGCCTTTACAGTCGTTCTCCTTGCGAGCCAAGCGCGTGGCAATGAGGAAAGAACATTCGTAGTTCCTTCGCGAACCCGCCAGTTGCGTATCCAGTGCGAAGTTCCTCACGATGACGGTTCGCCGGAATTCCATATGGTCCTGAAGGACGCCGCAGGTCATTTCATTGGCTCGTCAGAAGATCTTCAGCCGACGCAATCGGCGGACATCCACTATGTCCAAGCTTCGTATCCGGTCGGTCAATTGAAGCCCGGCCGTTACATTGTCTCTATCGCTCCGGCGCGTCACTCGGCTCGGGCTGTCGCGTCCTATGAATTTCTCTTGCGGTTTGGTCGCTAAAACGGATCGAAGGGCAGCCGCCATACTGCCGACCGAGCGCCAAATGATCCCACTGGTCGCCGCCTAGAACGTTCTTGGCGTTCGATCCCTCGGCGCAAACTCGCCGCGTGTGCTCACCGCCGAATATCTTCCTGGCGAAATCGCTGGCTGGCCCCACAGCCGTTGCGATTCAGAGGGCTAGGGTTCACGAGGGCGCAGGAATCTACAACGCTGAACGAGAAGCCCAGCTATCGGAATTGCATGAGGCGGAGCACGCTCTGGAACGCATCGGACGACAGCCACAACCCGACGAGATGCGATCGTCGCGATAGGATTCAGTTTGGTGGCTATTGGGCTTCGGGGCGACTCTTTATTTGCAAAGTTTTGGCGGGTCGGACGCCGGCTCCTTGGCCTCGTCCCTTGGCCTTCGAGTATTTGCGCGTCCCACCGCGGCGTCTATCGCCTCTACGGTAGCCGCGATATTTTGCGCGGGCGACCAGGTGCGCATGCGTTCAGTGACGGCGTAGCGCCATCGCTTCATTTCCATAGGCTCTAAGCTGTACTTGCGGAGTCTGGCGGAAAGCGCATCCACATCCCCATGGGGATAGATAAAATCTTCATTCACCGGAGCGACAAGATCGCGCGCAGCGCCGACTCGATCACTGGCGATCACCGGACATCCACAGCACATCGCCTCATTTACTACTACCCCGAAAGGTTCGTAGTTCGACGGAAGGACCATGACATCCGACGAAGTATAAATCGCGGGAAGTTGCGATTGATTCACAAAACCGAGAAAGCGCACGCGCGGCGCGATTCCAAGACTCAGGGCCTCCGCGGTCAGCTGCGCTCGCAGAGGGCCGTCTCCGGCAATAATCAGGAGACCATTCGCAACTTTGGCTTGAGCAAACGCCAGCATGAGATCGCGAGGTCCTTTCCAGGATTGCAGTTTGGCGCAGAAAAGTACGACAAAATGATTTTCGGTGGCATCCCACGAACGGCGTACGTCCGCTCGATCAACTTTTTGAGATCGCTGTATCCACCAATCGTTGTCGACGGTATAGGGCGTTAAGGTGACTCGTTCCTCGGGAATACCCAGCGAGATCATCAGCTCTTTGGTATTCGTAGAAGGAACGATAACTTGATTGGCAAGACCGAACAGATACGGCCACAGCAATTTCTTAACGATCACTTTCCAACGTCGGCCGTCTCGTGCGCCAAGACTCGAGCTGTCCGTACCGAATAAGAAAGCCGCTCTGGATAACCTGGAGGCCAAGAGAGCAATCCAAAAATCCAGACAAACGTATCCGGTAAAACAGACAACTGCATCGAAGCCACCGTCTCGAATAAATCGCCAGATTCCTTGCCCTACGAAGGACGAGGGGCTTAATTGCGACCACGCATAGCCGTCGAGGAGCGGAATATCCCATTGCACTTTGGTCGCAAAATCAGCATCGAATGCCGCCTCAGCGCCACGTAGACTCAAATACGCTACGCGCAATTCGACAGAATCCACATCGGATAGGCGCCTGAAGATGGGCGCCATGTATTGAACCGGATGCGAGGCAATAGCAAGCACCCGCAGGCGCCTGCTCATTGCGCGCCCAATCGCACACCGCTCGGCACAAGCACAGACGGGAGTAGCTTTAGAATGTGCACGATCACTTCTCTATGATTCCTCCTTCTGAATCGTAACTCTAACAAAAGACCTGGGGCGAAGCGAACGATCCAGGCGCCAGAGATCTCGGCACAGCTGCCCTGAATCGGATGAAGCCCATTTTGCCGCATCGGTTTGCGTTGGGCCTCGCTAGACGGCCAAACTAGCATCTATAATCGATCCTGCGAACAGCAAGATGCGATCGGTAGCGGAGCGCTGCTATGGGAACGGCAACGACAAAACGCCCAAGAATGATCGACCCGATTGCCAGCTCAGTTTGAAATCGGGAAGAACGCCTTGTGAGAAGCCTGCCCGAAACAAGGAAGTTCTGAAAACGACGAAACACATCAGAGGAATATTGCACTCTACCGCTCAAACAAGGATGATCCTAGTAATCGTGAAATGCGTAAGAAATAAATCATGAGACTCGGTCTGCCATCAGACGTACAGCGCAACGCCAGGAAGCCGCTGATGCTTCTCATCACGCTCGTGATTGGAGCGTTTGCCGTTGACGAGTGCGCGCACTGGGTCTTGTCTAACGACTACGTCGGCATGGCTTACGCCGCAATGCTCTGCGCGGCCGCAGCGATCATGGTAGGAATCCTGAACAATTGGCGCAACGGCACTTATTTCTTCCTCATTTGGCTGCTATTCGAGGACTTTGCGAGAAAGTTTCTCGGGAACAACATGGCCATTTACTTCGCGAAGGATTTTCTCCTGTTGATCGTATATCTTTCGTTTTACGTGGATTGCCGGCGCCACAAAGTACGGCTTTTCCGGTTTCCGTTTCGAGGGCCGATGTTACTGTTCATCTGGCTTGGTCTGATGCAAATATTTAATCCCGCCTCGCCGACAGTTTTCTACGGTTTGATGGGATTCAAAATATTTTTCTATTACGTCCCACTCCTCTTCGTTGGTTACGCCTTATTTGATTCTGAACTGGGGCTGCGTCGTTTCTTTAAGATAAATTTGACATTAGCCGGTGTGATCATTGCCCTTGGTGTCGTTCAGTCAATCGCGGGACCTTCATTTTTGAACCCTGGACATCAAGCCGAGGATCTTCGGGAACTAAGTACTCTTTACCGAGTTGCACCCGATTCGGGCTTGGTGGCATATCGGCCCACATCCGTCTTCGTTAGTGCAGGCCGGTATTCGGATTTCATCCTGATTGCATGGCTTCTCGCGTTAGGATTCACCGGTTATTTGCTGCTCCGCCAAAAAAAAGGACGCATACTTACCTTTTTGTTGGTTGGCTTGACTGCTGTCGGGGCGTTCCTAACCGCGTCACGAGGCACGTTTATGTGGACGATGATCAACGGTGTCGCCACCAGCATCGCCTTTGTATGGGGCGCCCCCTGGCGCGAAGGCAAGGATGTGCTTCGCGTATTTCGAGCAATTCAAAGGGCGGTGCTCGCGACCGCGTTGGGAATCGTGGTCGCGTTTGTTACGTATCCACAAGAGCTTTTATCGCGTTTAGCAGTTTACCGAGAGACCTTGAGCGGTATTCATAGTGAGCTCGGATGGCGCGGATGGGACTATCCGTTGCAAAATTTCCTCGCGGCGTTCGACGGTGATCGATGGGGTGTCGGGTCCGGTATCGGGACCACGTCACTGGGTAGCCAGTACGTTGCGCGTTTCTTCCACGTTACGACGCCAGTTCGGGGGGTCGAGAGCGGCTTTGGAGCGTTAGTGGTTGAGATGGGAATTGGAGGTTTGATTTTGTGGATTGTAATGGGCGCTGCGATACTATTCGCGGCGTTCAACGTCCTCAAGAAACTACGTGGATCGCCTTTATTCCCCTTGGGCTTTGTGATTTTTTGGTATTCATTTTTTCTGCTCTTTCCCGTGACTTTCGGAGGCATCCAAGCCTACGAGGACTTTTTGTTGAACGCATATTTTTGGTTAATGCTGGGAATCTTGTTTCGACTACCGACTCTCAAACTGGCTGCCGCGGCGGCCGACAACCCCCAAAATGCGCAGACCGCGAGGCGCGCCGGCTTCACAAGCTTGCGCCCTCGCCCCGCAGTAATCTCGGCTTCAGATAGTACGCCCGCCTGAATCTATAATTCTTTCAAATAGTCTAAAGTATATAAATTACGGAGGCGGCCGAATTCAATCGCTCGGCCACATAGGGTTCAAACCAACATGGCCTACCCTCCAAGCGTTCTAAAGAGTCAGCTGCAAAACGGAACGAAACGAGATTTCAACCGGTAGAGCGGGTGCAGCTTGTTTGCGGCGATTCTTGCCGCGCGGCTTTGACGGCGCGTACCAGGCTCGGGTCGTCAAACGTGGGGTCCGAACTCGAGGTGCCAAACTCGTTCCTAACTCACACGCTACGCCGCCGCGCTGATTTCTTGCCCCACCCACCCCGGCCTGCTAGCGTCAACCTAGCCCCTTTTCCGGGTGTGTCCATGCCTAATCCACAAGTGCCAGGCGCGACCGATGCGGCACTGATCGAACTGAAGAGCTACAACCTGACCATCCCCATGGGCACGTTGTCCATTGGGGTGGATAACATTCATCACGACGTTTATCTGAGCCCGCGGTTTCTGCAGGCCTCGCGCGATTATCTTTTCGATCTGATTCGCCAGAGCACCAGCGCCAACTTTTTTTCCGGGATTGAGCTGCGCGAAACAGAGGGGCTTGACGCATCGGGCTTCCGCAAGATTCTCACCGACGTGATGCAAAGTTCGTTAACGCAAGCCAAATTTCAGAAAAATATCGAAGTGGACCTGCTGTGCCGCCTGGCGATCATAAAATTTCTCAGCCAGGAGATCGGCAACCAGTTTTCATCGCTGGTGCAGGAAGGCAAGGAGTGGGTGCGGCAGCGCGGGGAGCAGTTTGAACGCAGCCAGCAAGCGCACGTGATCAAAGCGCGCCTGACGGAGCTGCAGGCCGCGCGTCGCGTGGTGATCCGCGGGGTCGGCCAGCAGATAGCGCAAGTGCTGGTGGACATTGAAGACAACGTGATCCTCAAGGCGCGGCGCGCGCTCTTCGGCGAAGATTTTGCCGCGCTCTACGAAATTCTGAAAACCCGGCTGGTTTTTCTGGATGGCGGCAAGGACGACGTTTATTTCCTGGAGCACTACGTGCTGCTCGGGAATTACGTCCGCGATCCGGACCGCTTCGAGGCGGTCGACGAGGTGTTCCAGGAATTTTTGCGCGAAGCGGGTGTGGCCATCGGGCGCGATCCCGCCTCCATCCAGGCTACCGAAGCGCACAATAAACTTTTAACCGCGGCGCAAAACCTGCGCAACGAAGTCGCTTCGCTTGACGAGCAGCGCGAGAACCTCCGCAAAAAGCTGGACCGCGGGGATAGCTTCTTAAACAAATTTCTCAACGCTCCCGATCCTGCCGCGCTGAAATCCGAGCTGGACGTCGTTGAAGAAAAGCTAAAAATATCTTCGCGTACCCTGGAGGAACTCGGCCCGCAACTGGATGCCGCCAAACAACAGGTGGATTTTTTTGCCAAGGATTACAGCGGGCGACTGGGCGACTATCTCAACGAGCCGGAAAACGCGAAGCGCCTCTTCGACGCGTCGATCGTTCTAGATGGCAACGGGCCGGTGCGTGCGCAATTGCTTTCCGATCTTCTCGATTGCCTGGAGCAGCGCGAGATTTTGTATCCGGTACTCGCCAGTTACGAGATTCGTTCAATCGCCTCGACGTTCAGTCCGCCGGTACACTTGCAACAATTGCGCAAAGCCGTGGTTGCGAAGGAAGAACTGAAAACTGTGGAGCAGCTGATCCGGCAGGTGCCGGCGCGGCGCCTTTCGCTGAAGCCCATCGAGGAGTTATCGAAAAAAATTCGCCGTTGGTCGCGGGAAGAGATGCAAGCGTTTGTGTTGCGTTTCGCGGGCGATTTCCTGCGTTTACACCGCGACCTGCGCGATTCCGAGCATGTTACGGCGTGCATGGAGCGCATCACGCTAGTTACCGCGGAGAAGGCGCGCGAGCTATCCCGCATCAATAATCGTTTGTACGAATGCGTTTTGCAGGACGAAGCGCGGCCGCAGCACGACCACGTGGTCTCGCACGTGATCATCAAGGCGGACGTGCGCGGTTCCACCAAGATGACGCAGGATCTGCTCTCGCGTGGGCTCAGCCCGGCGTCGCATTTCAGTTTGAACTTGCACGAGCCGGTGAAAAAATTATTGGATCGTTACGACGCCAAAAAAGTGTTTATTGAAGGCGACGCCATCATTCTGGCGATCTTTGAGACGGAAAGTACTCGTTCGTTCGCGCGCGCCGTCGCCAAGGCTTGCATTCTTTCGCGGCAGATCCTGGTGGTTTGTAATTCTTACAACGACCGCGCGGCCGCGAGCGCGCTGCCGCCGCTGGAACTTGGCTTGGGTGTGGCCTTCCAGGGATCCGCGCCGACGTATTGGACGGACGGCGACTCGCGCATCATGATTTCCAAAGCGCTGAATCTTTCTGACCGTCTTTCCGGGTGCGCCAAGCTGGCCAAACGCATGCTCGCGGGGCAAAAATCGCAGTTCTCTGTGTTTCAGTTTCTGACCGCGCTCGAGGGCGCGTCAGCGGAAGAGCTGGACGAATTTCTGGTGCGATTCAACATGAATGGCATCGAGCTCAACGAAGAGGGTTTTCTAAAACTTGGCGAGGAAATTTCCCTCGACACCGTGGATGCCAAACTCGATTTGCCCTGGGGAAAAGTCGATGTCCGCCTGCACTTTGGCGAAGTGCCCATGGGCGACTCCGTGGAATTGCTGGTGTTGCGCAAAGGCTTGGCGCGCGAACTGCTGCCCGACGGCAAAATCGGCGGGGAATCTTCGCATCCCTACTACGAAGTTTGCACCAGCCAGGCGCTGCACGATTTGGTGGCCGCGATCATGCGGACGCGCCAGGCCGTGCCGGTCCGCGCGTAACTAGAATACTTTCTCAGCTGTCCAAGACTCAAGCGCACAAAACGAATCCACGAAACGAATCGCCGCCAGTCACTCAGGCGAATCGTTTGTTGCGCGGCTTGCCATTCCGTGAGCATCTTGCCGCTCGGCTATACTATCTGCGGGGGCGAAAAGGGTCCGGTGACTTTCCCGGCCTTCAAAGCCGGTGATTCGTTCCTTCGCGGATCGAATGGTGGGTTCGACTCCCACACGCCCCCGCCAATGTTATGCGGCGTTTATGCGCGCGTTCATTTGAGATTGCTTTGCGAAGGTTACGGATATTCGAAATGAACCCAGATGCACAATGTAAAGGTGGACGGACGAGTTTGCAGGGAATCCCTGAAGGGACTACGCAATTTCCGTGCCCTGTATGCAAGGCCGTATGCGAAGTGATCTGGCCGCGCCCTACCGCTGATGGCCGCAAGCCGCTTCCAAGCCTGGAAGCACACAAATTTGGTGGGGATGAACGGGGACGTTCGCAATCTGCTTGATGCTGATTTGCTGGCAAGAAGGAAAGCGGAGCTGGGACTTTACCTGATGAGTTAGGCTCCAGCCGTGGCGCGCCTTCGTGCTCGATGTGCGCCTCCGCCGCCCAGCGTGATGGTTTTCCTAAGCGGTCGCGGCCCTCGTTTTGCGCTCCGGGAGATAATCCCGGAAGTTCCAACGCTTGTGATTGACGTTTATTGATTTTATTTCTTCAGGGACAAACGGAATTTCCTCATGGCCGCGAACTTCAATAACGCATCCTTCGCTTGCGGCCACTTGATCGAATATTTTGCCATCCTTCAATTCCACGGAGATGATGCGGTAGCCTAGACCTGTTTCTCCGGATTCTTTGAGTTGCTCGAGAAAGTCCGATGGGATTTCCACTAAGCGTTTCATTTGCATCCTCGCGTGCATTTTGTTTTGGCTCGGGTAGAGGAGTGTACGACTTTAAGATAAATTCGTCTACCGTCGCGCGTGATCTTCAGTGTGATGCATTTGGCGAATTGCGGCGCCGGAGCGTTCCCTGCATGGACGGCAATTGGGCACAAGTTTATTTTCCTGCAAGGAAATCCGCGATGCCTGAGAGAACGATGCCTGAGAGAACGAAAGGTGGCTCGGCATATACCATGAATCCCGTATTGCACATGGTGCGAGGCCCGGTGATATCCGCGACGAGTACTTCCCGGCGAAGCTGCGGAGTTGCCACGGCAATGTCACGCGTTGGCGCGCGAGCGGTTCAGCGCCACGCAACCCATTGCACCGACGGTTCCGAAGATCATCGCGAAGGGGGCCGCACCGTTGGGGACTCTTCCCATATTCGCGCTGCCTAATCCCGCGGCGTAGCCGATTGCCAGACCCAAACCAATGCAACCGAGAATGATGATCAAGTTGATCAACTTCCACTGGGGGCCTTGAGCACCCGCGATGGCAAACACCGAGCCCAAAATCAATGCCGCTAGCCAGATTGCGACCATGAGTTCCTCTTCAGAGGCCTGCAAAGCGTCACGAAATCGGCGTGTCTCCATGGGCGGCCGAGACGGCACGCGCGCGCAGGCCATATCGTCAGCGAGGAAATTGTACAAGAGTGCGGAGGTGATTTGGCGCGGGAATTAGCGTGCGGAACTTTCGGGGCGCTGCAACTCTGCTTGGATGCTGACGACCAGATCGTCACCGGTTTTGACCACCGCGGCCGGCACTTCGATAGATTTTCCTCAAACGTATTCAAGGGCGCAGCGTGCCGTTCAGAGGTTCAAAAATCCTATCCACCCAGGTTACCGACCGCAAGTACAAGTCCGGAACAAAATTCTCGTTGATTCGCGCGGTGCGGGCGGAGACGACGAGCTGTTCCCAGGTTCCCGATTCGTAGTCCAGCACCACATCGAAAACCGGGCGAAGGCGGCATTGCCGCCCCAGCAATGCTCCGCTGACATCCTTCGCCAGCGGCATACTGGCCAGAACTTCCCTCATCGGCATACCCAGCAACGCGTCCATCACCGATAGCAGGCCGACCAAAAATAGATCCTCGGCGTTCTCCGGCATGCCGATTTTTTCCGCCAGTAATTCGCAAAATCTCGCGCGAATGAGGGCCATCTTGATGGTTTCAAAAGACTCATCTCCGCCCAACGCCGATAAGCACACCAGCGACAGCCATCGGCGCGTGGCGTTTTCTCCCAGCAGCGTCAGCGCGTGGGGAATGGAATGCACTTCCACGCACATGGAAAATGCCGGTGAATTCAAATAGCGCATCAGGCGGTAACTCAGCGACATTTCTTGTTTCAGCATGGCGATTACCGCCTTCATGTCGATGCTCGGCCGCGCCAAGGTTTCGAGCAGGCGCATGTAGATCAGCTTGTTGGCCGGCACGCCGCGGCGTTCCACCATCTGCGGGCGGCAGAAAAAATATCCCTGGAAGAATTTGTAGCCCATGCGAATCCCGCGTTGAAATTGCTCCAAGGTCTCTACTTTCTCTGCGATGAGCGGGATCTTGAGTTGGCGGAACTTTTCTCCGAGCCGGGCTTGTTCGTCGAGGCTGGTGGCCAGGAAATCAATTTTTACAAAGTCGGTAAACTCGAAGAGACATTCCATGTCCGGGCTATCCTGATAATCGTCCAAGGCAATGCGATAGCCTTTTCCCTTCATGCGGCGGCATGCCGCCACTACCTCAGCTTCCGGTTTCACGGTTTCCAGAATCTCGCCCACCACCGAATCTTGAGGTAGCAGTTCCAGATAATCGCGGAGCAGGAACTCGCGCGAACAGTTCACGAACGCTGGAAGACCGTTGGTCATCTGCTTCAGGCCCATCAAAAAAAGTTCGTCCATGGCGTTCACGTGGATCGCTTCCCCCGGCAGCGGTTGGAAAACATTCTCCGGGCCAGAACGGCTCAATATCTCGTAACCAAAAATTTTCTTCTCCGCGGTCAGGATCGGCTGACGGGCGAGAAATTATCGGTTGGCCCCGTTCACCGCGCGGCGCAAGATGGATCCGGTGCCGATGTTCGAGAGCGTCATGCTCGATATCGGGGCGATCGACGCGGCCGCACTCGAGGCGATGAAGAAAGACGTGCTTCGCGAAACCAAC
>Ga0209139_10000077_pt1 | contig 27454 bp, 16 predicted proteins | sample BogFormECP14_OM3_FD_188246 | JGI IMG/M metagenome (GOLD analysis project Ga0209139, IMG submission 188246) | Bog forest soil microbial communities from Calvert Island, British Columbia, Canada - ECP14_OM3 (SPAdes) (version 2) | ecosystem: Environmental > Aquatic > Freshwater > Wetlands > Bog ...
ACGATCGCACGATCTGACAGGCAATTGTCGGCGAACGACGATAATCGAGCTTTCGGGAAGGCCTGAGGAGCCAATCCTTTCAGCAACTTACAAAGCTAGCCTCTTCGTCTTCCAGCAATGTCGGGAGTTTCTGCCTCATTGACCAAAAGATAGGTTGGCAGCCTTACACGTGAATGTCACACTCCAAGATAGCTGTCGATAAGGTGCGAAGAAACATGTCTATGAAAGCTATCTTTGTGAATACGCAAGACAACACGGAAAAAACAATTGAATACTCAAAACACGGCACGGTAATTCCACGTATCGGAGACTTCGTCGTTAGCCCATTTGATAATGAAAAAATTGCATATGTGGGCGACGTAACCGGCCGCGGCGAGGCGCTTCTGATATATGTTTGGGAAGGTGACGAGGGAGCGCCGTCAGGCGGCTCGTTCTAACACTGCGCTCGTGTTCTCCTCCCTGTTCCCACCTGAGTCGTCAAAGCCCCTGTGCGCCATTTCCAGGCATTCCAGCTGTTAACCGTTCGAGTCCTACCCGCAGTGCCAAGCCTTTTCAAAGACTTACGCCCACTTACAACTCATGACAAACAGCGGTCTTTTGGGGGAAGCCTTCCAGTTTCCCGCTCCACAGTACAGAGCCCATCCATCTGAACGCCCGACAAGTTGCGATCGCTTGGACGCGTACTATAATCGCAAAGCCTGTCCTGAGCGGTGTGTCAGGTAGCCCTATTCGCACTGAGGAGAAAAGAGGAAGCCTATGAGAGTAATGAGAGTTCTCGGAATGTTGGCAGTCTTGTCTGTAGCGTCGGGCATGCAAGCCCAGACCACAACGCCGCCCCAGGCGGGCATTGATAGTGACATCGCATTGTTGCGATCCGATGTTCAGGCAGACAAGACCGATATCATCACGCACACCATGCAGCTCACCGATGCTCAAGGCCAGGCATTCTGGCCGCTATACCGCGAGTATGCCAATAAACAGCAGGCAATTGGAGATCAACGGGTGAGCCTGATTAAGGATTACGCAGCCAGCTATGACACCCTCGATGACGCCAAGGCCGACGAATTAGCAGGTCGCCTGATCAAATTTGACGAAGCGAGAACCAACCTTAAGGCTGAGTACTATCCCAAGTTCAAGAAGGCAATTGGAGCGAAGCAGGCCGCCAAGTTCCTTCAGGTAGACAACCGCTTGACCCTGTTGGTCGATCTGCAGATCGCATCGGCTGTCCCCATCATTCAATAATCGAGAATCGCGCGAAAAATCAAATATCGACACCGCACCTGGATTGACTTATTGGAAGGCTTCCAATAAGTCGTCTGCGGTTGTCCTCCCAAACAAAAAGCTAGCTCGATACGGCAAGCAATCGGTCCACTATACAGCCTCGCTCCGCTGCTTAACGTTTAGTCCTGCGATGGACCATAAGGTAGTGGACTCCGTTTTGTGGCTACAATGTTATTCGCAAGAAGTGATCTGGACTTAGCATTGCCGAGGTAAGCCGTCGGAGGGCATGATTGGGGGGTGAAATGCACGAAGAATCCAGCGAGCCGACAGCACAACAGCCCAGCTTGTCGAAATTCTTCTGGCTCGGAATAACGTTTCTCTGTGCATTGGTTTTGGTGACTGGCTGCAAACCCAAACCATCGGCTCCCGCCGCGCAGACCGAAGCGGAGCATCCTGCAAATCAGGAAAGCGCGAGCCAGACAATTTCCGGAATCAAGGAGCCGGATCACGCCCTGGTGTTGCCGCTGACCTTCGCGCGCCGCACCGACGATCTGGACGAAATGACAAAGCGGCGAAATATTCGCGCCCTCGTGGTCAATAGCCGTACCGGCTTCTTTTATGACCAGGGGCAACCTCATGGAATTTTCTATGAGGCGCTTGAAGAGTTTCAGAAGTTCGCTAACGCGAAGTTGAAAACTGGAAAGCTTCCGGTAAAAGTCTCATTCATTCCGGTGCGACCCGACCAGCTGGAATCGGGCCTGACCGACGGGTTGGGAGACATCATCGCTACAGGAATCATCGTCACGCCTGAACGCGCACAGCGTGTCGCATTCACCGCCCCACTCCAATCAGATGTGAAGCTAATGGTAGTTTCCGGCCCGAATTTTGGTCCGATGACATCGTTGGATGATCTTAGCGGCAAAATAATTTATGCCAATCCGTTGACTGTAGGCTATGAAAAACTCCAGCAGCTGAGCGACACCTTCAAGAAATCGGGCAAAGCTCCCATCCAGCTCAAACCTGCCGACAAATCGCTGATGGACGAGGACCTTCTTGAAATGGTGAACGCAGGTTTGCTGCCGGCAACGGTGACTACGTCAGACCGTGCCCAACTTTGGTCAAAGGTCTTCGACCAGATCACCGCTTATCCTCAGCTTCCGATTGCGACAGTAGGTCAATTGGCATGGGTAGTACGAAAAAATAACCCGCAGTTGAAAGCGCTGCTGGATGAATTCATCCAGTCGCACGCTGTAGGCACCTCGTTCGGAAATGTGGAGTTGCAGCGCTACTTGCGTAACACCAAATGGGTAAAAGACTCCACTTCCGCGGCAGAGATAGCGAAATTTCAGACCTATCTCGCGTTCTTCAAACAATATTCGGCGCAATATAACTTCGACTACCTGATGATCGCCGCGCAGGCGTATCAGGAATCGCAACTCGATCAGAGCAAGAGAAATCCCAGCGGTGCAGTCGGAATTATGCAGGTCATCCCGAAGTTTGCCGCAGCCCCTCCCATCAGCGTGCCCAATGTGACGACTGCCCAATCCAACATCGAGGCGGGCGTAAAGATGTTGAACAACATCTCTGACAGGTATTTCAACGACGGCAGCCTTGATCCCGTGAATCGCACCTTATTCACATTCGCGGGATATAACGCCGGCCCCAATCGAATTCTGCGCCTTCGCCAGCAAGCCAAAGACCAGGGTCTCGACCCCAACCAGTGGTTTGGAAACGTGGAATTGGTTGCCTCTAAATCGATTGGTCAGGAAACCGTGCAATATGTGGCAAATATCTACAAGTATTATGTCGCCTACAAATTGAGCCAGGAACAAGTCGAGGCTGTGCAGAAGGGAAAGGCTGCGACGGCGCAATAGCGCTGCAACAAGAATCCGTTCGACTATTCGAAACGTGCGTCAGCGCAAAAATTACCGGGTAGCGGGTCAGTTGGGTTTGCTTTGAAGGGGGACGACTTCAGTCGTGCCGTAAGTGGATATGAATGCGCTGGGCTTTAGCCCCTGAGGGATCGAACTATTTCAAACCGATCCACTACCCATTGGCTACGAACTGGCAGCCTGAATTTGTGATCGCGCTACAATAAAAGGGCCCACTAATACTGCAGGATTTTCCGTTGCCCATCGAGCCAAGCCCAATCACATCCTCCCAATTTTCCGGAATCCAACGATCGAAGAAGCCCTCCCGGTTAAACGCAATTCGCAAAATGTCGGCGGGTCTATTGCCGGTGCTTCTCGTCGTTCAGACCTTCGCGCAGGCGCACAGTGCCGCTTCACCACCGCCTGCGGGAATCAAGGCGCGCGTCTGTAAAGACCACAGCGTCCCCCAGCTTGTCGATGTGACAAAGAAATCCGGCATCAGTTTCACGCACCTCTCCGCGCCCGAGAAAAAGTACATCGTCGAATCGATGAGCGGCGGCGTCATCGTCATCGACTACGACCGCGACGGCTGGCCCGACATCTATTTCACCAACGCGCCCACAGTCGACATGGCCCTCAAAGGAGAGAAGGCACGCAGCGCGCTCTACCACAACAACCACGACGGCACCTTCACCGACGTTACCGACAAGGCCGGCATCGCCACGCCCTGCTACGCCATGGGCGGAGCTGTCGGCGACTACAACAACGACGGCTGGCCCGACATCTACGTCACTTGCCTCGGCGGCAACGTCCTCTACAAGAACAACGGCAACGGCACCTTCACCGATGTAACGAAGCAAGCCGGCGTAGCCGATGGCCGCTGGTCAACCGGAGCAGCCTTCGGCGACTACGACGGCGACGGATTTGTAGACCTCATGGTTACAAATTATGTGGACTTCAAACTCAGCGATCTGCCCGCCTTCGGCAGCAAACCTACCTGCAAATACCGCGGCATCGACGTGCAGTGCGGCCCGCGCGGCCTCAAAGGCGCAGGCGATACCCTCTTCCACAACAACGGCGACGGCACCTTCACCGACGTCTCGAAAGCCGCAGGTGTCAGCGACCCCGACGGTTACTACGGCCTCGGCGTCGTCTGGTCCGACTTCAACAACACCGGACGCCCCGACATCTATATAGCCAACGACTCCACCCCCAACTTCCTCTACAAAAATGAGGGCAAAGGCAAGTTCACCGAGATCGGCCTCGAATCCGGAACCGCCGTCAGCAACGACGGCTCCGAACAAGGCTCCATGGGCGTCGCCGTCGCCGACTACAACCACTCCGGACGCTTCTCGATCTACGTCACCAACTTCGTCGATGAGAACAACGCCCTTTACGAAAATCTTGGCAACTACGACTTCCGCGAAGTCTCCTACGACGCCGGAGTTGGCCTCAACACGCTTCCGTACGTGAAATGGGGCGACGCCTTCGTCGACCTCGACAACGACGGCTGGGAAGACCTCATCGCCGTCAACGGTCAGGTCTACCCACAGGTCGATACGCTGCCATCGGGCGCGCGCTACCGCCAGCCCAAGAACCTCTTCATGAACGAGCGCAACGGCAACTTCTGCGATGCAGGCCAGCAGGCCGGACCCGCGCTCCAGGAGCCACGCGTCAGCCGAGGCCTCGCCGTCGCCGACTTCGATGATGACGGCAACGTCGATATCGTCGTCTCAGACATCGACGGCTCGCCCATGCTCCTGCACAACAACGGCATTCCCGGCACGCACTGGGTCAGTTTCGAACTGGCCGGAACAAAGAGCAACCGCCTCGCTCTCGGTGCCCGCATCACCCTCACTGCCGCAGGCATGACGCAGACCGACGAAGTCCGAAGCGGCGGCAGCTATCTCTCGCAGAGCGATCTGCGCTTGCACTTCGGTCTCGCCAGCGCCACAAAGATCGATTCTGTCGAAATTCGCTGGCCTTCAGGCGCGGTGGAGAAGCTCACGAACCTGTCCGCAGACCATTTCTACTCAATTCTCGAAGGTTCCGGAATCGTCACGCCGGAGAAGGTTCGCCCTGTCAGGTAAGATAATTTCACTGGCGAAAATATGTATCGTATTTTAAGACTGAAGCGCACAAAGCGCCAATGAATACAATACTTATACAGAGAATATGCGGAGTTTTAGCATCATCGAAACGCCCTTGGACATGGATTGCAACGATTCTGGTCCTCAAGGCATCAAATGAAACCGCAAATCACAAACTCAAACGATTAAGCAGGCAATGGAGCTGCCACTCGATACGCTAAACCTGCACTTTGTCCCCACGGTGAAATCGATTACACGGTCGCAGCATAAAAAATCAATCAACTTATCTTTAAGTAATATACTTAATCGATTTAGTTGGGAAATTTGCTGCAATATTGTCGGAACAAGCCATCGATCACGTATCAATTCCGATACATATCAGGCCCCTGCGCTTGACAATCGAATTATCAAACGCGCTTAATAGTCAGCGCAGGGATTACGACTCCTGCACTGCGGTACTCAAACCGTTTACTAAACGGGTTTTTACGAGAACATCTCATTTTCACACATGATTTCAAATACGGAATTTTTTATAAAACTTGCGACATTATTACTGTCGACAAGTATAGACAGGTTAACAGCTTAAGGCACGACCCCGCACAACCGGCGGGTCAAGCTTTTTTTGACGTAATCAGGAGGCAAATTCAAATGAGAAGATCACGGGTATTCCTCGTGCTCATCGCCCTCGCTGCGGCTATATTGTCGTGGCATCCGGCGCACGCACAGAAAATCACCGGCGCGATCGCCGGCACAGTCACCGATTCAAGCGGCGCAGCCGTTCCCGGCGCAACTGTAACCCTCACCAACACCGAAACCAACAAAGTCCAGAGAGTCACTACCGACTCTCAGGGCGGCTACACCTTCGCCGAACTGCCTGAGTCTACCTACCAGGTGGACGTGAAGGGCACAGGCTTCCAGGACTACCTCACCAAGGGAGTCGTGGTGCACGTCGCTACCACCACCAACGTCAACGCGCAGCTTCAGCTGGGCAGCGTCAGCCAGTCCGTCACCGTCGAGGCCAACGCCATCCAGGTGCAGACTGACAGCGCCGCGCTCGGCGCCGTCGTCGACAGCCGCCAGGTCAAGGAACTCCCGCTCAACGGCCGCAACTTTGTCGAACTCACCCAGCTGCAGCCAGGCGTCTCCGCCGCCAACAACTTCGTCAACACCGGCAAGGGCCTCAACGGTGGCGTGGACATGTCGATCAACGGCAACCCCACCACCAACAACCTCTTCCTCGTCGACGGCGTCAACAACAACGATGTAGGCTCCAACCGCACCATCCTTATCTATCCGTCGAATGAGGCCATCGCCGAGTTCAAGATGTTGCTCAACAGCTACGGCCCCGAATACGGGCAGGCATCCGGCGGCATCATCAGCATCGTTACCCGCAGTGGCAGCAACGCCTTTCATGGCAGCGCCTTCTACAACGGCCGTAACGACGCGCTCGACGCCTACACCTTCTTCTCCGCTCCCAACGCCGGGCAGGGCCTGCCCCTTAACGGCAAGGACAAGGAGCGCCGCAACGACTGGGGTTACTCCTTCGGCGGTCCCATCATCAAGAACAAGCTCTTCGGCTTCTGGAGCGAGGAATGGAACCACGAAATCAAGGGCCGTCAGGTCAGCGCCTGCGTCCCAACAGCCGCCGAACGCGCTGGTGATTTCTCAACCCTCGGCTGCAACACGGCAAACTTCCCGGACTTCAGCAAAGTCCCCGCAACAGCTCTTGCTGGCCCGCACACGCTGACGGGAGTCGATCCATCCACAGCCACCATGCTGCAGATGCTTCCGATGCCCACCACGCAAAACGGCGCGCTCAACTCCAACGGTCAGAACTGGTCTTCGTCGCTCCCGACCGGCCTCTTCTGGCGCGAAGAAAATGCTCGCGTCGACTACGACCTCAACCAGAAGAACCACATCATGGGCCGCTACACGCAGGACACATGGTCGAACCCCGCCTTCAACGCTGGCTACTGGGGTGACACCGTCTATCCCGCGCTGAACAGCAACTGGGCTCAGCCGTCCAAGTCCATCACCGCACACTGGACCTCAACTCTCACCAGTTCGCTCGTCAACGACGCGGCATTCAACTACTCCAACAACCGCATTCAGATCACCGCGGGCGGCACTGACCCCGGCCTTCTGGCTCAGGTCTCCTCCGCGATTCCGACTCTCTATCCTGAATCGCTGAAGCACTCTCCTGAGGGTGTTCCTTCGGTCAACTTCGGTTCTTACGGCGGCAGCACCTCGCTGCAGGCGCCGTGGCAGAACCAGCTCGACATCTACACTTTCCGCGACGATCTGTCCTGGATCAAGGGTCAGCATCAGTTCAAGTTCGGCGCCTTCCTCGGCTACAACGGCAAGAATGAAGACGTGAACAGCTCCACCGGCGAGCGTCCGAGCATCGGCTCCGTCGCAACCGGAGCGGGCGGCATAGAAACCAACGACTCCCTGGCCAATCTGGAATTGACCAGCAACATCTTCAACATCAGCGAAACCTCAACCAACGTACGCGCCCAGCTCCGCTGGCGTGACTATGAGTTCTATGCTGGCGATACCTGGAAGATGTCACCGCGCCTCACACTGAACTACGGTGCGCGTTACTCGCTCCTGCTTCAGCCCTTCCAGCCGGAAGATCAGATCACTAGCTTCCAGCCCTCGCTGTACGATCCCAGCAAGCCTTCCTCTGACGCCTGCAACGGCCTCTGGGTAGCTCCTGGCACCGACCCTTGCGGCGCGGCCAACAAGCAGTTCGGCACCAACTTCTCGAGCGGAGTCGCGGGTCCAAACCGTTCGCTCGTCAAGAACGGTTATCACAACATCGCTCCCCGCGTTGGCGTCATCTGGGATCCATTCGGAACCAGCAAGACCGTCATTCGTGCCGGAGGCGGTCAGTTCTTTCAGCGTGAACGCGTTTCCCGCTACACCCTCGTAGCCAACGCTCCGTTCGCTCTCAACACCAACAACTACGCGCGCAGCCTTGGCGGCGCAACACCATCCAGCATCTCCGGAACGGCCAGCCCCTCCGGCGGTGAAGATCCAAACTCGGATCTTCCCAACTCCTGGCAGTGGAACTTCACTCTCGAGCAGGCAATCGGCCCGAACACCACCTTCCAGGCGGGATACGTCGGCAACCGCGGCGTCCATCTAACGGATTCCTACGACGTCAACAGCATCGCGCCCCAGAACTGGCTGGCCGCAACCTTTGCCAACGCTGGTGGCGACACCAACAACCTGCGCCCCTACGCGGCAGGCGGCAACAACGGCACGCTTACCTACTGGGCACATGACGGTGGTTCCAACTACAACGCATTTCAGGTTGTGGTAAAGAGCCGCATCGGCGACAAGCTCAACTGGGGAGCCGCCTATACCTGGTCGCACACTCTGGCTGACGTCATCGTCGACGATTCCAGCGGTGGCATCGGCCAGCAGTCCCGCACCTACTACACTAACTCGCGCCTCGACTACGGCTCATCGGACGTCAACCGCCCGAACATGTTCGTGGCCAACGCGACCTACTTCCTGCCTAAGTTGCAGGGAGCCAACCTCCTCGAGCGCGGCACCCTCGGCGGCTGGGAGTTGACCGGCATCGTCACAGCCCAGAACGGCAACAACTTCAGCATCTACCAGGGCGCGCACGAAGCCAACCTGGTAGCTGGCGCAAGCAGCCAGCTCAACCAGAACGGTGCACTCGCCGAAACCGGCTTTACTTCGCCGCAGCGTCCGCTTCTCACGGGACAGAGCTGCGTCAGTGGCCGCAACTCGAACCAGGTCGCCAATGCCGGAGCCTTTACGCTCATCGGCTATGCGCTTGGCACGCTGCCCTCGAACATGGCGCAGCGCGGCGTCTGCGGTGGCCCCAACTTCAACAACACTGACTTCTCCGTCCGCAAGAACTGGGCTGTAAAGGAAAAGCTGCAAATCCAGTTCAACATGGACTTCTTCAACTTCTTCAACCATCCGAACTTCAGCCCCGCCACGCAGAACCCGATCCAGGCTGTTAACTGCGGTGCGGTAGCCGGAACGGATGCAACCACGGGCCACTCGCTCTACAACCCCTGCAGCGCGACGAACAATATCGTCTCCGCACAGGACCTGACCCCCGGATTCGGCACATCCACGAGCCTGCTCGGTACACCGGCTCGCCAGATCCAGTACGGTCTGCACTTCAACTTTTAACAGCTCCCTAAGCAACACTTGACTGTGGCAGGTTCCGCAAGGAACCTGCCTTTTTCTTTGCTTTCACCTGACCTGCATCTCCGCGATTGTTTGACCGTGAAAACTGGAGGCCAGGTTCTGGGTAAGTAGAGGATCGTTTTTCGCGCCCTCCATCGCTTTCTTGATGTGATCGTGGTAATCGTCCTTCGGGCCAGTGAGCGTGATCAGCGCCGCCGCATATTCCATCTCCGGATCCGGGCCGCGCAAGCTGATCGCCTTTCTCACCCAGCTGTATCCATCAAGGCCAGTCGCAGGATTCGGCTCGCCCTTGCCCATCCACTGCTTATACGTTTCGGCAAGGTAGCCCGCGTCGAACCACGCCAGCGCGCCTGCGCGGTTATCGTCAGCGGCGTTGGCCGCGCGGGCGTGAAGTCGTGTCAGCAGTTCCTTCGCCACTTGAGGATCCTGGCGGGCATAGATCGTCGCTCGCCGAAGGGTTTCCATTCGCACCAGCACCGAAGCATTCGCATCGAGGATCGCCAGCGTATCTCTCGTCAGATTCTGGAGATCATAGCTTCCATCCCCTTTGTGGTAATTCAAATCAACCCAGGGCAGCGACTTTGCCTGCCCGATTGCGATGGGATGGCAGATAAGCGGCGGTCCAGCCATTGCGTAAGTTGTGAGTCCAAGCATGACTGCCACGAGTAAAAATGCGCGCAACCTCATATACTGAGTCTCCTTTGTGTGGTTTCCTTCCACGCCAGAAAAGACGCCAGCAGAGATCGGACTGTTAACAAATGACGCGAAGGCGCCGATTATTTCCCGTGAGCAGTCGCTGACATCCCAGCCCAGTCATGCTCCCAACGGCGCCAAATCGAAATGTCGTCGAATCCAAGTTGGTTCCACCACAAGTCCAGCATCGGTTGATCGAGACGCAGAATGCCTTCTTTCGTGACACCGGCTGGCGGAGGCGCAAGCTTAACCAGTCGGTCGTAGACAAGCAGGCGCTGCCCCTCTTCGACGCGAGCCAGCAGATGCCAGAGCGAGAGCGCGTCGCGCTTGCGAGACTCGGCAAGCACGATCGCCAGATCGTCGGCGCGCTGCTGCGATGTGTTGTCTTCAAAATCAAATCGCGCCAAAGCAGTGCGGAACTTTAGCGCCGCATCCTCAAAGTAAGGAGTGCCAGGACCCGTCTTTGGCCGCGTCTCGCATGCTGCGCCCGCCGGAATGAATGACTCGTGTCCATTCAGCTTGAAACCTACCCACCCGAGCGAAGTGCGCACTATCCCGGTTCCGCTATCGTCTACCTGCAGCGTGTACGCGCAGCCCAGGTCTACCGTCACAGCCGAAGGCGTGTTCACGACGAATTCACCCGGCGGCGCCCAGATAAATGCATCAATGGTTCCACGATCCAGGGCAATCCTTTTCAAACCCGTTCCCATCGACAGAAGACGCAGGCGCGTGCCCGGCTCCACCTCAATCTGACCGATCTGTTCCGCCTGAAGCCTGGCCCGCGACTGCTGGTCGGTCTCAAGCACCTGGCCAACGCCCAGACGGCCCGCTCTTTCATTCACGCTGATGGCCGTGGTCCCGATACGCGGTGTTCCTTCCACGCGCGACACATCCCAACCCGACACAACCACCGGCGCGGATTTCCTTTCATGCACGATAAGAAATGTGACAACGACAACAACAGCCACAGCGGCGACAGCGAAAACAGGAATCCATCGAATCCTGTGCCTGCGGGGGATGATCTCAGGAAAGGCCGGAGCAGGACGATCATGGCGAAACTTTCCAAGCAACCCCTCCAACCTCTGGATCTCTGGATTAGGCTTGCCTGACCCATCCCACAAATAATCGTCGCTCGTCACCTGTGGTTCGTTTTTCATATCCATCTCTCTTACGGCATCTCCGTTTCAGGATTCGGGCTGAGTCTGTTGCGCAGCAGTTGCATGCCGCGATGCAGATTTACGCGTACCGAGCCGTGCGTCAGTCCGGTGCGTTCCGCGATTTCGGGGCCGGTCATTCCTTCCACCAGCCGGAGGATCAAGGTCTCGCGATACGCATCAGGCAGGCTCCGGACTGCATCGAGAACCGCCGCCGCACTCTCATCCTCTGCCTTGTTTTCCGTGTCAGGCGCATCCTCCGTCAGTTGATCTTCCGGCGACGATCGCCGGTAGTGATCGCTGGCCAGATTGCGAGCGATCGCTGCCAGCCACGCTCCAAAACTTCGGGTGTCCCGCAGTGTTGACAGCCGCCGCAGCGCCATCACGAAGACATCTTGAACCAGGTCGTCCACATCTCTTGTGGGAACCCGCGCCAACAAAACTCCGTGCACCATGCGAGCATAGCGATCGTAGAGACGACCAAATGCTGCGCGGTCACCTTCACGGGCCGCCTCGACCAGCATCGCGTCTTCAGAAGCAGGCTCGGACTGGCGCCGCGGGCTGGCAGCAATCAGGTCAACTCGATCTCCGGACATGGACACCATCCGCAGCAATTCCCCGCGTCATCGTAGACGTTTTCACAGGAAGAAGTGTTAACAACAGGACGACGCCCTGCAAAACAACTCCCGCAGCTTGTATCAATCAGCACGAAAACGGGTGCCCCATCCTTTGCAAAGCAAAGGGTGGGAATCATCGAACCCTAATGAGCCGTCATTCTGAACGAAGCGCAGCGAAGTGAAGAATCCGTGCAACTAGAATCAGCCGCAACAGCATGAAGTCTTCAGCCACAAGAAACAAGGTCTTGAATCCAGGTGCTACAATCCTCGCGAAGGCTGAACCACAATTGGAGGTTCGCCATGATTCACAAAAGCTGGTGGCTGCTGGCACTGTGCGGCGTTCTGAACGCCATATTTTCCATCATGATGTTTCTTGTGCTGAGCCCGGATGGCTCTATCACTCTGCGGAGATTCATATACGGCAGAAGCGCGGCTGAGCAGGTGGGCATGCTCGCACTGGCAATTGGCGCTTGCACCGTCGCGGCAGGCATTTGGAAACTAAGAAAAAGTAACTCATGGCTTCTGGTGCTGAACGGTCTTGTTTGTAGCGCCCTTGGCTTGCTGGTCAGGTCAAACAGACCAATCGCCTTTCGTACCGTTGCGCTTTTCATTGTCGTGATGGCAGTGAGCATCGGCGTGTATGAATTGGCAGCCGCGCGAGCACTGCGCGGGTATGTGGAGGAATGGCTTCTGGACACAGCAGCCATCGTCTCGCTCGGTTTTGCCTTGGCGTTTCTGGCTTTCGTGCTTCGCTGGCTCAAACTGGAACCGAGCCCGTCCGCCCAGACTTTCAATTGGCTGGGCTCGTATTTTGGTTTCAGCGCAATCTGCATGCTGTGGTTCGCCTTCCGCGAGTTCAAGCCGAAAATCGCCCTGCACCCGAAGGCCAACAGCGCATTGCCCGCGAGTTGAGCCCCGAAAATCTCCGAGTGAAGTAGAGGCACGAAGATGGGTGCGCACCCTGACGCAGTCAGGGTGAAAGCATGAACCGGGTGCCCCGGGTTCGCGAAGCTAACCCGGGTCTTTTCCCACATTCCGGGAGCTGCACGAAACCTTGTCAAGCCCCCAAATCCAAAAATTCCCCGCAAACCGCTCATTCTAAAGAGAAAAATCCGCAACGAACTTGGCGTGTTTCCCATCCAACTTAGCTAAAATAGAAATAGAGGCTGATTTGGGTTGACAAAGGCAGGCGCAGGTTTCAACCCGCCCATTTCACACGTCCTGAATTGTAGCCGGCAACTGATTGATTCCAGATAATTTATGACTAAGATAGCCAGAATCAATAATTTACAGTGACTTTCTTGCGCAGGATGAGCGTTTTCAAAGATTTAGCCACCCTGGGGGTAGGGGGAATGCTGCTGTGTCTGACCCTCACAGCACCGGCACAAGCATCCGATCCAGCCACCCAGCAGCTACGGCAGCTCATCGACGCGCAGCAGGCAGCAAAACAATCCGGCGACGCGGCCCAGGTCATAGCCACCTCGCAGGCCCTGACCGAAGCAGCCGCCCAGCAGGAAACAGCCACAACCGCCGCCCTCAAGCAACCGCATCTCCCGCCGGAAAAGGCCCAGCAGCTCCAAAAGCACGAACAGCAACTCCAACAGGTCCTGAGCAACGGATTCAACGACTGGGGCACCGCCGAAGCACGCCAGCAGCAGTTTCAGCCAGCCCTCGCCCACTTCCAGCAGGCCGAAAAGTGGGATGCGGCCACGCCCGGCCTCATGCGCAACCTCGGCACCGCCGCCTTCCTCCTGCAGGACTACCCGGAAAGCACCCGCGCCCTCACCACCGTCGTCGTCCAGGACCCGAACGATCAGCGCTCCCGCCTCATGCTGGCCATGTCCCTCTTCAGCATCGAGAAATTCGCCGAAGCCGCCCAGAACTTCGCGCCTATCGGCGATGCCGTCATGCAGGACACGCGCTCCGCCTACGCCTGGGCCTTCTCGCTCGCCCGCACCCATCAGGAGCAGCAGGCCAACCAGATCATCGACACCCTCGCCGCACGCGATCTAACGCCCGACGTGCGCATGCTCGTCTGCCAGCTCTATAACACGACAGAAAACTACGAGCACGCGGTTCCATGCTTCAAGAAACTGGCCGAAGATAACCCGACGATGCCGCGCGCCCACTTCGAGACCGGAGCCACGCTCGTCCACCTCGACCGCCCGGCCGACGCCATCCCCGAGCTGCGAGCCGAACTGAAGCTCAACCCGCAGGACGTCGACGCGCAATACTACCTGGCCTTCGCACTCCTCGAAACCACGCAAAAGGACGAAGCTGTGTCACTCCTGCGAACCGTAATCGCCGAAAAACCCGACCACGCGCAGGCCCAATATCAGTTGGGAAAAGTCCTGCTCGAAGACGGCAAGATCGACGAAGCCATCCCCCACCTCGAAATTGCCGCCAAGCTGGATCCATCCTCTGACTACATCCACTACCAGCTACAGGCCGCCTACCGCCGCGCCGGACGCACCGAAGACGCCAACCGCGAACTCGACGTCTACAAGCAGATCAAGGCCAGCCACCGCAACGCCGGAGCATCGCATGAAAGCAACACCCCATGACACCTGAATGTCACTTCAAGTCGATCTGAATCGCCTGGATCGAGTAAGCAGGCATCGTATGATGGATCGTGCCGTCAGAAATGCGCACCGAACTTTCCTTCGGCACGATGCTCTCCGGATTATCAATCGTATTCGTCGCCTGCGTCCCGTTGGCGCTGAGAGTAACGAGCAGTCCCTTATCTGCCAGCGATGCGCCGGGAAATTTCACATCAATCGGCTGCGGAGTCGAGGCCGCATTCACCAGCTTTAAATAGAGCCGCTTATTGGCATCATCTTTCGTGATGGAGTAGAAGAATTTCGACCCCACTCCCTCGATGCTGGAACCCAGCGTTTCATTGCCAACATATTTCGCAAACATCACCTGCGCATAGTAACTGGGCGATCCGTAACTCCGCAGTGCGTCATAGCCGATCAGGTCGGTCTCCCACTGCATGCCACCGGGATTCACATTCACCAGCAATGGCGCATAAGCCGCCATCACAATGATGTCGCTGTTGCGCTCCATGCCTGTCATCCACGCGGCATCGCCAAGAGCCGCGCCAAAATTCGGAGTTGGAGCGCCTTCGCGAGTAGCCCATTCACCAACGAAAATCTTTGGCCCGCTGCGGTCGGTTTTGTCGTAATGCGTAGTGTCCTGAAAGAACTCAGTAGCCCGCCGGTAGTAGTGGTCGTCCACCACGTCAGGGCGAATGCTTTTCACGGGAGTAGTTGCAATGATCTGGAGATCCGGATACTTCCCTTTAATCGCCTTGTAGAACTGTGCGTATCTACCATCGTAACTACCTGACTTGTCGAAGAAATCTTCATTACCGACTTCGACATAGTTCAGATGAAAAGGCTCCGGATGCCCGTTGGCAGCACGAATTGCACCCCACTTTGTGTTCGGTGCTCCAGTGACATATTCCAATTCGTCAAGAGCATCCTGCACGTAAGGATCGAGGTCCGTACCGGGATTCACATGCTCCTGCATCATCGAATACCCGGCGTAAACAGCAAGCACAGGTTGCATGTGGAGGTCCTCGCACCACTCCAGAAATTCCAGAAGCCCAAGACCATCGGATGAGTGATAACGCCAAGGACTGGGATGTGTTGGCCGGTCGACCAGCGGTCCAATGGTCTTCTTCCACTCGTACCGCTCAGGAATGTGATCGCCCTCAAGATAATTCCCGCCGGGAAAGCGCAGGAACGCCGGATGCATCGCCGCCTGCTTTTCCATCAAGTCAATGCGATTGCCATTGACCCGGTCGCGGTAAGTCGGAGGGAAGAGAGAGACCAGACTCAACCAGAGCGTGCCGGGATGAGCGACAGTAATGACAAGATGATTCGCCGCGGAAGCCTCAACCGCACCTGTCTTCAACGTAAACGGATATTGCTTCCAGTCGGTTGTAATGCCGGAAACAGTAGTGATGGCGAGAACCTTGCCGCTTTGGTTCTGAACAAGACTGACCGTAATCGGGCCGACAGCTGCCGAGTCTTCCTTCGCATACAGCGATCCCGTATAAGCGGTGTTCGAGCGGACAGCCATGCCCCAGTAGCCTTCATTGAGAACACCCGCCGAACTTCCCGCGTCAGCTTGACTGACATCAAGCCGGAGACTAAACGGCAGCGCTTCGCTGGGACCGGTTTTCGGGTCGTAGCTCATCTTGGCCTGAGCAGCGCCGTTTTCAACGAGGATCCAGTTGCGCACGCGCGACCGATTATCGCCTCGGAATACGCGGTTGCTAACCATTTCAGCGTATAGACCGCCGTCATAGGAGTAGTTGATCTCTTCAGTCATGAGCCCATAAAGCGTAGGACTGACTTTCGCGACTGGCTGATCCGTATGGATCGTAAGAACCGCCGGCGACTGAGCAAAGAGGGAAGCGGTCAGCAAGCAACTTGTAAGCGCAACGAAACAAACAAAAGTTTTCCTGCTCATCTCTAAAGTCTTCCTCTGTAGACGACATGATCTGGTAATGAAAGGGCGCCGTAAAATGTATACGGCGCCCAGTGAGGATGTAGCAAAGATTCTCGATCTAGAAGCTGAACTTTGCCCCAAGCTGTAGGCGTCGACCATCGTAGGAATTCGTCACCTGCCCGAAGTTCCCGTCCGCGGAGTTTGCATCTATACCTTGGAATTGCGTGTGATTGAACGTGTTGTAGGACTCGAACCGCAGTTCAAACGCAGGACCCGATTCGTTCGACGTAAGCGGAATGTTCTTGAAGAGTGACATGTTGAAGTTGAAGAGCCCGGGCAGAACGACTGCATCTTTTCCCGCACTCCCGAACCCCTGATTCGCACCGCCATCCCACGGGGCGACTGGATTTGCAAAAGAACTCGTGGTGAACCATGCCGTCTGCTTCTTGGGGTATGAGACCTTGCCGACCAGATTCTCACGGTTCGTAGCACCATTGCCGCCCAGACCGAGTACGTCAGGCCCGGTGTAGTTAATGGCCTGTGGCACGCCGGATTGTGCGAACGTAATTCCTGAGAATACCCATCCTCCCAGCACCGTGCGCTCCAACGCATTCGAGCTGTGCAGGAAGAATGGAAGGTTATAGATATAGCTTACGTTGAAGATGTGGCGTCGATCGAATGCGCCCGATCCATAATCATAAGCCGCGTTGAACGGGTTTGTAAGTATGTTGAGATCGTTGCTCACATCATCCAGCTCGTGAGAGAAGGTGTAAGCCACCTGCACCGTCCATCCATGCCGGTTCTCCATGCGCAGGCCTACCTGGAGTGAGTTGTAGTTGAAATTAGTTTCATTCTCCTCCTGCGTAATCGTGCTGAAGCCGGGATAGATTCGATACAGGTTGGCATTGAGCGAACCGTTCGCAACGCCCTGGCGATGAGTAAGATCATTCAAAGGCAGGGTATTGATATTGCGATCGTTGTTCTGTGACCAACCCAGTGAACCGACGTATTGAATGACGGCGACAATCGAAGGTGCGAGTTGTCGCTGCACTCCCAGGCTGAACATCGCGGTTCCTGGAGGCGTGTACACATATTTCAGGTTTGTAAGTGTTGAGGGAAACGTTTGTGATGTTGTCAGGCCTGTCAGGGCGCTGGTGTTGGGGTTAGAGAAGTAAACGTTTGTGGCCGAAGGTTGATACGCAAACGGCGGATTCAAGGCCGCATTGTACACGTCATTGCCCTGGACACGTTCAAAGAACATGCCAAAGCCGCCTCTGAGTACGGTCTTCCCATCTCCAAAGACGTCAAAGGCAAATCCGACTCTCGGTTGCCAGGTGGTGTAACGGTTCTCAACGTTGCCGCGCGGGAATCCGTTCACGCCAGCCTGGCGGATTCCATTCAGGTAGAACGCCTGGCCGTTGAAGTTTGTCAACGATGCGGGGTTCAACGTGCCATCGGCATTGAGCGGATACCCTTGTGTCGTGTCGTAATCGGATGGAACGAAGTTCGCAAATTGGTCGTATCGCTCATAGGCATGGGGCAGCCCATCAAAGCGAAGTCCAAGATTGAGAGTCAGGCGCGGAATGATTTTCCAGTTGTCGTTGCCATAAAACCCATAGTTGTTGTTGACCCAGTGTTTGCCGGCCAGGAACTGCAATTGCGTAAAGCTGGCGGCATCGCCGAGCAGGTAGTTCACATACGAATCCTGGGAGAAGCTGCCGTTATTGAAGGCCGCAGTCCCCTGGGTGTTGGCCTGCAGCTGCTGGTTCTTGGGATCGTGCAACCAGCTGAAGCCAAACTTGAATTGGTGCTTTCCATGCGTCCATGAGAGATCGTCTCGTGTCTCATAGCCAAAGTAGGAGTTCTTCCATGGGAAGTAGCTCGAACTCCAGTTTGTGCCGTAGGGAGCACCCAGATCGATTTCCGGCATGCGGCTGCCGACGTTGTTGACGAGCGGGAAGAAGCTTGTAGCCGACCATCCGGATGGTTGCGCCGAGATGCCGACAGGGTCGAGGTTGATGGTATTGCCGCTGAAGAGGAAAGAGGTCTCGTTCAGCAGTGCAGGCGTATATGTCTGCGTGAGCTTCAGACTCGATGTCCATGAAGGATTGAGCATCGCCGTGCCCACGGTCGGATACGTGCTGTCACCCCACAGTGGAGGATAGTACGTCTGCGTGACGGCATCGTGGAGGTAATGACCGCTGAACTGGAATTTCTGATTGAAGTTATGGTCGATGCGCACGACATCTTCACGAACGTTCGTGGGCTGCGGTATGGACGAGATGTATTGATTGGTTCCCAGATTTGGCGCAGGAAAGGTTCCCGCGCTGAGTTGCAGAACTGCATTCGGATCAATCAAATTGGCAGGAATCGTGTTATTCGGGAACGGCTGCCCTGGCGTCAAACCATCCTGTGTGTACAGGGCCAATTTGGCCGGATCACTGGTAACAGGAACGATCGGGACTTTTCCATTCGAGGGAACTTGATACACCAATGGCTGTCCGGCGACAGGAAAATTGGCAGCTGCAATGGTGTTCACAACAGAAGGCGAACTTCCCTGAATCAACCTGCGCCATTCTTCGTTCACGAAAAAGAACGTTTTATTCCGCGCGTCATTGTAGACATGGGGAATCCACACCGGACCGCCGATGTTAAAGCCGGGTTCGTTCAACCGGAATTCCGGCCGTGGTTTGCCGGCAAAATTAACGAAATAATTGTTGGCATCGTAGTCTTCATTCCGGTTGAAGTACCACACGCCTCCGTGGAAGTCGTGGGCGCCTTGTTTCAGAACCATGAGAATGGTTCCGCCAGACCCAATGCCATAGTCCGGTCCATAGTTGCTGTCTAGGGTCTGAAATTGGGCGAGAGCGTCCATCGAGGGCAGGGAACTGAAGCAGCCGCCGCAGCCGCGGTCATTCAATTCGCCTCCATCCAGCATGTAGATGTTGTGAGTGGTGCGGGTTCCGTTGAAACTGATGCCATTTGCTGACGTGAGAGCATTTACGCCACTAAATAGCGGCAGGTTATTTGACTTGCCCATCCCCAGAGCGGCAAGAGCAGTTACATTGCGGCCGTTGGTTGCCAGTTGCGTCACCTGCTGGCCGCTGATTAGGTTGCTGAGCTCATTGGTTTCCGTTTGCACCTGCAGAGCATCCGCCTGGACGGTGACCGTTTGACCGGCAGCCCCGATTGTAAGGCTGACGTCCTCCTTCAGTGTCTGCCCGGTGTTTACAACAATGCCGGTCCTCGTGTAATTCACAAAGCCGGCTGCTGAGGCGCCCAATGTGAAATTGCCGACGCCCACATTGGCGAACAGATAGATTCCATCGTTATTGGATACGGTTTGCCTAACTTGCCCTGTAGCAGGGTTGGTGAGAGTAATGGCCGCATTCGGAATCGCGGCGCCGCTGGGATCTAACACTGTTCCGGTGATGGTTGCGTTTTCCTGTCCCCAGACGAGGGGAGCAAGTATGAGGGCGAGGACACTCGCCAATACGAACCGAGAACGAAGCATCGTAACCTCCCGATATCAAATCAATGGTTAATGCGAGTCTTATATTTCCCGTTACATTCGTTAACTTGCCGGTAAGCAGTAAACACAACGGACAAAAGCCGATATGGCGGAAACGTTTTCTTTAGCTCTGCATTTCCACGGACGGCGTCAACGCAAACGTTAAGAAAATCGGTTAGTCAAATCCAGCCATGACGCAGAGCTTTCGGTCACAGCATCGGTTTGAGTAGTAAATGTTTACTCAGCGGGCGATGCTAACTCCCTGACGATAAAGCTGTCAAGAGTCGCCGGGTTGGGGATAACCACACCTTATAACTGCACAAAGTGAATCTAAGGTGCAGTGCGCAGTCTCCGCCGTGCCGTCGACACTGTTCAATCATCTATCCCAGACAGCCCCGAGATGATTCCATCCGGATCTCCGTTATCCTTCAGCGGGTTATTGGAAAGCACCCTGCCGCGTTTCCGATGAACCGCGAAAAGACGTCCTGCGCTGACGCTTTTAGAGGGGGTGAAATTTGTTCATGCGATGGTAAAAAAACGGAGCAACGAACCTCTCTTCGGGTGCCAATTTTAAGTCTTCGGATGAATCTAATTGCCGGTGACGCGTCAAGAACACTTCGCCAAATTTCACGAGAACTCGATGGCGATTTGACGCCGGGTCGCGAGGAATTTCGTAGTGTGTTGCATAGAGAGGAAGAATTATGCGACCGATGATTCGTATGTTTGTTCTCGCGGCCGTCGCTGCAAGCGCGACTGCGGCGTTTGCTTCTGAAACAATGACCGTCAATGTTCCTTTCACCTTCGAGACCCACGGAAAGGCATTTCCGGCGGGCAAATATCAGGTGGAGTTCGACTCGACCGAGAACGCTCTGGTCCTCATCAGTAAAACCGACACCAGGAAGTCCTTTATGTGGGTCGCGTCTCCTGCGGACTACAGTCCCAAGATGGCCAGGCTCGCATTGAAATTCGATTGCGAAGCCGATGGCTCACACGAATTGCGCAGCATCCGCTTAGCCACGTGGGAAACGCCGGTGCTGGGTAAACGTGAAGGGCATGCCACTCAGAACGACGTGTCCATCGCCGGCGGTAAGTAGCAGTAGTATGCGTGAAGGCAGGGTCCGGACATAACCGGACCCCGCGAGGCTCCGGAATGCGAGCGTTGGTCAAGCACTGCCTGGGCCATCGGTTTGAAAATCGAAGAAATCAAGCCGACAAAGCATCTTCATCATGCCCTGTGATTTTTCGCATCAGGTCAGCAGGATGAACTGGCTTGGACAGCAACTGGAAGTGGTGTCCGAATTTCCGCGCATTTTCGAGCAGGTCTTTTGTGGATGCCTGTCCTGAAAAGAGCAAAATTCTGCAATCTGGACAAAATGCCTTTATCTGGATCGCCAAGTCGATTCCGGAAATCCCCGGCATGACGACGTCCGTAAGTAGGAGATCCGGAGGCTCAGTTTTGGCGCGCTCCAATGCTTCCGCAGGATTCGAGAAGGGAAATGCCGCGAACCCACTCTTGCGCAGGATAATTGCCAAAGACTCAGCGATGATCGTTTCATCATCCACAACGAAAATGACCGACACGGGCTTGGTTGGCATGATCGTCCTCTTTAGAATCAGCGATTTCAGGAATTCGCCGCAGCATTTTTGAATCTATGCAATACTTCGGCAACCCTTTCACACAGAAAAGTTGGTCCTTCGAGTTTACTCAGGAAAAGATCGGCGTGTGACCCTTCAGGCGGCATTTCGTTCACCCCCGAAAATAGAACTACCGGAAGGGAAGGCTTCTGTGTTTTGATTTCACGGGCCAGGTCGGCGCCACTCAAGCCGGGCATCAATAAGTCGGTCAGAACCAGATCAACGGAATGCGATCGCAGCATCTCCAATGCCTCGGTTGCGGATTGTGCGGGAACGACATCGTACCCGGCCTTCTCCAGCACACGGGATCGCACAAAAAGCGACGTCTGTTCATCATCGACACACAGAATCACAAATCTGCGCATGCTCATGACCGTCTGGGTCGCCTTTAGCTGTTCACCGAACTAAGGGCTGAAGTTTCGCTCTGCTTCTTCGTGGATGTGAAGCCCGGAAGCAGCACACGGAAGCATGTTGCGTAACCATTAGACTGCCTGAAAGTGCGGAAACGAATGGAGCCATCATATTTCTGAACGATGCCTTTGCTGATCCACAGTCCCAGGCCAGTCCCCTTCGTGGACTTCGTAGTAAAAAATGGCTCGAAGAGTTGTTGTGCATCTTCTGGTCTGATGCCGGAACCGGTATCGCACACAGCAACCGAAACCCAATTCGTTTGATTTTCGGAATCGATGTGATTACGCACGCCGATTCTTAGCCGTCCGCCATCCGGCATAGCTTGAATGGCATTCACAATAAGGTTCATGAATACCTGCCTTAATTCGCCCGGAAAGCCCTGAATTGTCGCGTCCCCCAGATAGTTCTTGTCTACCGAAATCCCTTGCAGTTGCATGTTTCTCGATTGCAGCTCAATCACATTGTCGAGCACTTCGGCGATCGAAACCGCAATCGGCTGTTTCGACTCGCGATAAAAGCTCAAGGTGTGCTTCACAATGTGCGCGACGCGGATCAATTCCTTCTCACCCATGCGCGCATATTCCATAGCTTCATCGTCAAGTGATGAATGGTCGCGCAACAGGTGGAAGATATTGAGAATTGCCTCTAACGGGTTATTGATTTCATGGGCGATAATTCCCGCTACGCGGCCCATCGCGGCCAGCTTTTCGGCATTTCGTAACGCCTCTTCTGCGCGCAGATTTGCAGTCATGTCGCGGCTGATCTCCAGAATCACGCCCGGCGATCCAGTTCTATCGCTCTTGAAAGCCTTCCGGCATGCAACAGTAATTTCCTGGCCGTCACGCGTGCGCTGTTGAAGGTTGCCGTCCCACCGTCCTGTTTTGAAGAGAGTTGATTCAATGTCGCTGAACGGAACTGGAAACTGCGTCGACAAGATTTTGTGAAGATCCTGGCCGAGTACTTCTTCTCGGCGCCAGCCGTACAAAGCTTCCGCGCCAGAATTCCAGAAGCGGATCATGCCGTTCATGTCGCGCACCATGATCGCCTCCGATGCGAGATCGAGCATGTCGGCGCGCTCTTTCACCTGTTCCGTACGCTCGGCAACGCGCTGCTCCAGTTCGCGATTCAACGCTTCCAGTTGGCGGCGTTTACGATGCAGTTCCGCAAAAACAGAGACCTTGGCGCGCAGAACTTCAGGGATTACTGGAACAGAAATGTAATCGACCGCTCCCCGTTGGTAGCCCTTAATCCGATCAACATCAGACAGATGAATCGCCGAGATGAACAGAATCGCGGTCTTCTGAAAGCGCGGATGCTCACGGATCATGTCAGCCAGCTGAAAGCCATCGATCCCTGGCATACTGACATCGGCAAGCACGACTGCGATGTCGTTCTTAAGCAAATGTTCCAGGGCCTCTGTTCCGGATGCCGCCTTGATGAGATTCTCGCCGAGACCGCCGAGGATAACCTCATAGCTGAGTAGCTTCGCGGGCTGATCGTCAACGAGAAGGATGTTGACCCTCTCGTTTGAATTTGCCGGAGCGCCATGTTGCATGGACGGATTCCAGCCATTTATTGACATAAAGACATCCTCATCATCTGTGCAGCCACATCCGCAGTGCTGCCAACAACTGCTCGGTATTTACCGGCTTGGCGAGATATTCTGACGCTCCCGCTTCCAGACATTTCTCACGATCACCCTTCATCGCTTTTGCTGTCAATGCAATGATCGGAAGCCTGTGTAAAGAGCTATTCTGCCGGATGACCTGCATGGTCTCATATCCATCCATTTCCGGCATCATAATGTCCATCAGCACAATGGCCATATCAGGCGTGGATTCCAGTGTAGCAATGGCTTCGCGCCCAGTGCTCGCAGTAAGCACGCTCATGCCGCGTCTTTCCAGCACACTGCTTAACGCAAAGATATTTCGTACATCGTCATCCACAACGAGCACTTTCTTGCCGACCAGCGCCTCGTCTGATCCGTGCAGCCGGTCGAGCATTTTCTGCTTGTCCGCAGGCAGATCGGCGATCACTCGATGAAGGAACAGCGCCGTTTCATCCAGCAATCTTTCCGGCGATTTAACATCCTTCACCACCACACTCCGGGCCAGCGCGTGCAACTTGGCATCTTCTTCCGCAGATAAGTCCTTCCCGGTAAAGACGACGACCGGCAAATCGCTTGACGCCGGCGTCTCCCCCAGCTTCTCCAGAACGTCAAATCCAGTCATGTCAGGAAGGCGCAGATCGAGAACCACGCAATCAATTTGTTCCTCGGCCACCATTCTCAAAGCCTCAGCACCGGTTGAAGCGACGCAAACATCGATGTCATCATAGCCAAGCAATTCCCGAATGGTCATCTGCTCGGCAGGATTATCCTCCACAACCAGCAGGCGCTTACGGCGTGCCCTGCAGAACTCCATGATCTTCATCAGGGCCGCTTCGAGGCCGTCCGTTGTCGTCGGCTTCGTCACGAAGGAGAACGCGCCACGCGACAGTCCATGATGACGGTCATCATCCATCGTCAATATCTGCACGGGGATGTGCCGTGTCCGGGTGTCCTGCTTCAAGTGGTTCAACACCGTCCAGCCGAGCATGTCGGGCAGGAAAACATCGAGCGATACAGCGCTTGGATGGAACTCGTGGGCAAGTGCGAGGGCTTCCGCGCCCCGCGATGCGGCAAGAACTTTGAAGCCCTTGTCGCGAGCGAGGTCGCATAGAACCCGCGCATAGTGAGGATCATCCTCGACAATCAACAATATGGCGTCGCCCGCCTCCAGGTTGGCGCGATCGTCCTCAATTTGTTCTGTCTCATGCTCGGCTACGGCGCCGCTCGCCAGTTGCAGAACCGAGGCAGTCCCGGTTCGCTCGGTGAATGCATCTGCAACACTGGAACCGGCAGGCCCAACATACGTCTGCGGCAGATAAAGAATGAACGTGCTCCCTCTTCCGGGAGTGCTCCGTAATTGAATTTCGCCTCCGAGCAAGCTCGCCAGTTCGCGGCTGATGGCAAGCCCAAGACCCGTGCCGCCGTACTTGCGGCTGGTTCCCGCATCCGCTTGCTGGAAAGCCTCAAAGATGATCTTCTGCTTCTCCTGTGGAATGCCAATTCCGGTATCGGCTACTTCAAACGCGACCACTGAACCTGCGCTGCTAAGAATTGGACGGTTCGCGCTCCATCCGCTTTCTGCGTTGTAGACCGAAAGCCGGACGCCGCCCTGTTCAGTGAATTTGAAGGCATTGGACAGCAGGTTTTTGAGCACCTGCTGTAAACGCTTCGAATCCGTAACCAGGCTGCGGCTGAGATGCTTGTCCGAGTGCAGGTCAAAGGAAAGCTTCCTGTTTTCTGCTTCATGGCGGAATGGGCGGGCCACCATCTCAAGCAGGCTGGTAAAGAATACATCTTCAGCCTCGACGGAAACCGTGCCGGACTCAATCTTTGAAAGATCGAGAATGTCGCTGATCAGGTTGAGTAAGTCAGTTCCGGCTGCGTGGATCGTACGAGCAAATTCGATTTGCTTCGGTGTAAGATTGCCATCCGGGTTGTCGCTCAGTTGCTGGCCCAGCACAAGAATGCTGTTCAGCGGCGTGCGCAACTCGTGTGACATGTTGGCAAGGAATTCCGACTTGTACTTCGAAGTAAGCGCCAATTCTTTGGCCTTCTCTTCCAGGGCTCTGCGAGCCTGCTCAATTTCCTGGTTCTTGCGTTCGACCTCCACATTCTGTTCAGCGAGCTGCTGTGCTTTTTGCGCGAGCTGTTCGTTGGTCTGCTGCAGCTCTTTTTGCTGCGATTGAAGTTCGGTAGCCAGCTGCTGAGACTGCTTCAGCAGCGCCTCCGTCTGCATCGTAGCCTCAATACTGTTCAGCACGATTCCGATACTGGCTGTCAGCTGTTCAAGAAATGCAAGATGAGAAGCTGTGAACGAGCTCAGAGTTCCCAGTTCAATGACCGCTTTGACATGATCTTCAAACAGTACCGGCAGCACGATCACATTCTGTGGAACCGCCTCAAACAGTCCAGAGCGTATCGGCATCGTTGTTGGCGGCAGATCCGTAATCAACATGCGCCGCTTTTCTGTCGCGCATTGTCCTATGAGACCGTCGCCGATCGGGATGCGCTCCAGATTGCCTTCTCGTGTGCTGGCATAAGCCGAGAGCAGAGTCAACGCAGCGGGTTCTTCTGACTCCATCTGATAAATCAGCCCCTGCTGGGCATTGATCAGCGGAACCAGCTCCGAAAGGAGCATGCGTCCGACCGTGGTCAGGTCACGCTGTCCCTGCAGCATGCCTGTAAAGCGGGCAAGATTTGTCTTAAGCCAGTCCTGCTCTGTATTGCGCTCAGTAGTGAGCCGCAGGTTGTTGATCATCGTGTTGATGTTGTCTTTCAGCTCAGAAACTTCGCCTCTGGCTTCCACCTGAATCGACCGCGTGAGATCGCCCTTGGTGACCGCGGTGGCGACTTCCGCAATGGCACGCACCTGGTTCGTCAGGTTATCGGCAAGCAGGTTTACGTTATCGACGAGGTCTTTCCACGTGCCGGCCGCACCGGGCACGTTTGCCTGGCCGCCAAGACGGCCTTCCACTCCGACCTCGCGAGCCACAGTCGTTACCTGGTCGGCAAACGTTGCCAGCGTGTCAGTCATGCTGTTGATGGTCTCTGCCAGGGCAGCCACTTCGCCCTTGGCATTCACTGTGAGTTTCTGCGTGAGTACGCCATTGGCAACCGCCGTTACCACTTTCACAATGCCGCGCACCTGTTCTGTAAGGTTCGCAGCCATAACGTTCACGTTGTCGGTCAAATCCTTCCAGATACCGGCAACCCCCGGAACCTGTGCTTGACCACCCAGTTTGCCCTCGGTTCCTACCTCGCGTCCTACGCGCGTCACTTCGGCCGCGAACGCATTCAGCTGGTCCACCATTGTGTTAATGGTGTTCTTGAGCTCCAGAATTTCGCCCTTCACGTCCACGGTAATCTTGCGCGACAGATCGCCGCGTGCAACTGCCGTTGTGACCTCGGCGATATTGCGTACCTGCGCTGTAAGATTGCCGGCCATGGCGTTTACTGAATCGGTAAGGTCCTTCCACGTGCCTGCCACACCGGGCACATTGGCCTGACCGCCAAGGCGTCCTTCCGTTCCCACTTCGCGAGCAACGCGTGTCACCTCAGCAGCGAAGGAGCGCAGCTGCTCGACCATCGTGTTCAGTGTTTCTTTCAGTTGTAGAATTTCGCCGCGAACGTCGACCGTAATTTTCTTCGACAAGTCTCCGGTAGCAATCGCCGTGGCAACCTCAGCAATATTGCGAACCTGGCCCGTAAGGTTGCTGGCCATGAAATTTACGTTATCGGTCAGATCTTTCCATGTGCCTGCAACGTCGGGGACTTCAGCTTGACCACCCAGCTTTCCATCCGTGCCCACTTCGCGCGCCACGCGCGTCACTTCGCCGGCAAATGCGTTGAGCTGATCCACCATCGTGTTGATGGTGTTCTTCAGTTCAAGAATCTCGCCCTTGACGTCCACCGTAATCTTGCGTGACAGGTCTCCGCGCGCGACGGCCGTCGTCACCTCAGCAATGTTGCGCACCTGTGCCGTCA
>Ga0209139_10000078_pt1 | contig 27416 bp, 18 predicted proteins | sample BogFormECP14_OM3_FD_188246 | JGI IMG/M metagenome (GOLD analysis project Ga0209139, IMG submission 188246) | Bog forest soil microbial communities from Calvert Island, British Columbia, Canada - ECP14_OM3 (SPAdes) (version 2) | ecosystem: Environmental > Aquatic > Freshwater > Wetlands > Bog ...
GAATCCGCGCTTTTTCTTGGACTGTTCCGCATTTGCGTTCTGGTTGTCCGCTACTGTGCCTTGCACTGGGCCCGTCGGCGGAGTTACGGGCTTAACCGTCGGCGGAACGGGCTGCTGTGCCTGAACAGGCGCGGGCACCGCTGGCTTTTCGCCAATCCCAAAGATCTTCTGGAAGAGGTTTCGCTGGTCGCCGTTTGAGTGGTCGCAGGTATCGGTCGGCTGTGTGCCATCCAGAAAAGCCGCCGTGTAGGAATTCGGGCAAGCGGCATCGGCAATAAGATTCGTGCCTTTATCCAGTTGGACCTCCGTCACGCCGTCGGGAGGCACAAAGTCCTTTGTGTCGGAGTATTGTGGCAGGGCGATAGCGCGCTTCATGAACTCGGCCCAGATTGGCGCCGCAGCCTTGGCGCCATCCATCTTGATGTCGGTGTAGTCGTCGTTGCCAACCCACACGATGCAAAGCAGGTTTGAGGTGTACCCGACGAACCACGCATCGTTTGACGTGCCGGTCTTTCCAGCGGCCGGAGCCGAGAAGCCCATAGCGCGGACCCCAGCAGCCGTGCCGTGATTGATCACATTCTCCATCAGACTCGTAGTCAGATATGCAACACGAGGATCCAGGATCGGCTTGCTGGTGGGGGCATAGTCACTCATCACGTCCCCATTCGCATTGCGTACAGAGGCAAGCATCCAGGGATCGATCTTGACGCCGCTATTGGCGAAGACCGTATATGCACCCGCCATGTCGAGCGGAGTCGCGTCATAGGCCCCGATGGCGACGGAAGGCGTTCCCCGCGCTGACTTGACTCCGGCGTCACGCGCAAGTGCTGCCACATTGTTGAATCCCACCATCTGCGCCAGGGCAATTGTGGCCACGTTTTGCGACTGCTGCAACGCAAAACGCGCGGTGATTTCACCGTATTCTTCGTTGTGATAGTTGTGTGGGGTATATTCCTGATCGCCGATCGTGTAAGTTATCGGCTCATCGTTGAGCATGGTGACGGGAGTAAATACCCCGCTGACTCCGTCGCTGTTGGTCAGCTGTGCTCCCGAAAGGCTCGTGTTGAAGGCCGCCGCGTAGACAAAGGGCTTGAAAATCGATCCCGTCGGGCGATGCGCCACCGCATGATTCAGCTGACTCATACCGTAGTTGCGTCCACCCACAAGCGCCAGCACCTGTCCGGTATGCGGATTAAGCGCCACCATCGCGACTTGTGGATAAACGATGTTGTCATCCACCGTTGCCGGAGCGTTCTTGGATGCACGATGCGTGTGCATCTTGGTCACCAGCTCATCCACGCGCTTCATGCCATCGTTCACGGCATCAGAAGCTGCCGCCTGCAGCTGCGGATCGAGCGAAGTATAGATACGCAAGCCCTGATGGTTGTATTCCGCGTCACCCAGCTTTTGCACAATCTGATCGCGCACAAGATCGACAAAATACGGGGCCTCGTTTGCGTCCACGCTCTGCGTAGCCAGCTTCAGCGGACTGGCCTTTGCCTCTTCACCCTGTTCTTTGGTGATGGCCCCCGTTTCGACCATCGCGTCGAGCACCATATTGCGGCGCTCCAACGCTCGCGTCGGGTGCCGGTAAGGATTGAGACGGCTGGGGCTCTGAATCAAGCCAGCCAGCAGCGCGGACTCCTGCAGATTGAGCTGGCGCACATCCTTGCCAAAATACGCTTGCGCGGCTTCGCCGAATCCGTTGATGGCAAAGCTGCCTTGTTGTCCCAGAGGAATCTGGTTGGCGTACATCTGGAAAATCTGCTGCTTCGTAAAGCGGTGTTCCAGCTGGAATGTGATGACAATCTCAATCAGCTTGCGTTTGAAGCGCTTCTCAGGCGTCAGGAAAAACCCGCGCGCGAGCTGCATGGTGAGCGTTGACCCGCCTTCACGGTAACGACGCGAGAGCAGGTCACTGCGGATAGCGCCAAGTATGCGGAAATAGTCGACACCACCATGCTCAAAAAAGCGCCTGTCTTCAATGGAAGTCACTGCCAGGATGAGATCGTGGGGTATCTCGTCGTAGGTCACCAGCCGACGTTTGGTGCGGGTTTGGTCGGAAAGCCCCGTAATGAGCAACGGTTCCAGCTCATAGGCAGCGAGTTGGTCGCCGTTGGTGTCGGTTATCTTGTTGACCGTGCTGCCTTCAAAGCTGATCGTCGCTGCGTCCGGAGCATGATATGACTGCGCCCCCGGATGGATAGTGATGCTCCCCGCATTCACCGAATACGTTCCCATGGGGGACACAGGGCTGGTGCCATCTTCGGTATAGCCTGCCGACCGAAGCTCCTGCGCCACAAAACTTGCCGTCAATTTCTGTCCCGGACGAACCTCGCGCGCTGCGGCATAGATCTTCGCTGTGTTCGCGAACAGCGGCTTTTCCAGCCGTTCGTCGACGATGTTCTTGTACTTGACGTAGTAAAAGCTGAAAACAGCAACAAAGAAGAGAAGAACAATGCCGGCAGCAATGGCTGCAATCTGCAGAACCTTGCGGTTAAACACTTTGCCAGACGAGGACAATGGGGCGAGTTTTACTTTCAGGGCCAATGCGGACTACCACCTCTAATTTTAACGGTTCCAGGCCCATTTCGCGTCTCTACCGACGGCTAACAGAGAACGTTCCAGTCACAGCAACGGGCCAAATGTTGAAAGGACCATCTGTAAGACGCTGAATCCAGGAAAGAAGTAGTCTCCCATCGCCTTTGCAAATCGAAAAGTGTGTCTTTTCTGTAAAAGTCTGTAATCGAGGAAATCGACCGGCTCAAACCGCTTCGCACGTCATTTTGCCGTTCACCATGCGCAGCAACTGGAGCGGATTCTCATCCTGCAGCGCCTCCGGAAGCGCCGCCTGCGGCGAATTCTGGTAACAGACCGGTCTGGCAAAGCGGAAGATAGCTTGAGAGCCGACAGATGTTGAGCGGCCATCCGATGTCGCTGGGTAGGGCCCGCCGTGAATCATGGCGTCACAGACTTCCACACCCGTCGGGTAGCCATTGAATATAAGTCGTCCGACCTTCCGCTCGAGAACAGCAATCAGCTCCCGGTGCGTGGCGAAATCCTCTTCTGTGCCCAGCACGGCAGCCGTGAGATGCCCCTCAAGCTCTCGGGCGACTTCGAGGATCTGCTCCGGGCTCTCATACCGAACCAGCAGAGTCGTCGGCCCAAACACTTCGTGCGACAGGTCAGGGTCAGCGAGGAAATCCTCCATATCCGATTCAAAGAGAGCGGCAGTGGTGCCTGCGGCAGAGCCGGCAAGAAGACGCGCCTCCCTGCCTCCGATCCTTTGCTCAACTCCGCGCCGGTACTGTGCGGCAATGCCATGCGTAAGCATCGCGAACCCGGGCAGTTCGCCCGCGCGCCTGCGCAGTTCCTCAATGAGATTGTGGGATTCTTCCAGCGGAGGCAGGAAGACGAGGCCCGGCTTGGTGCACTGCTGGCCCGCGAAAACCGTATACGAGTTAGTAAGGTCGGCAGCAATCTTGTCGTGTTGTTTGATCGCGCCGGGCAGCACAAATACAGGATTGGTGCTGCCCATTTCCGCGAAACAGGGAATCGGCTCCGGACGGCTTGCGCAAAGATCCATAAGCGCCCGGCCTGCTTTCTGAGAGCCGGTGAATCCGACTGCTTTGATGAGGGGGTGCTTCACCAGCTGCGTCCCGGCCTCAATACCCGAATCGAAAATCAACGAAAAAACACCCTCGTGCAGGTTGCTGGCCTTTACGCACTCCACGATCACGTTGCCGACTAACTCGCTTGTTCCCGGATGCGCCGGATGTGCCTTTACGACAACCGTGTTGCCTGCGGCAAGTGCCGACGCCGTGTCTCCACCTGCTACAGAGAAGGCAAGAGGAAAATTACTCGCGCCAAAAACCGCGACCGGCCCGAGCGGAAGCAGCATGGAACGAATGTCGGGCTTCGGCAGAGGTTTGCGTTCGGGATTGGCCGTGTCTATGCGCGCATTCACCCATGAGCCCTCTTCTATGACGTGCGCAAATAGCCGTAACTGGTTGACGGTGCGACCCGTCTCAGCTTGCAGGCGTGGCTTGGGCAGCGCTGTTTCAAGGTGAGCCCGCTCAACTACCTCATCCGTGATCGCCTGCAGCGCATCGGCAATACTGCGCAAAAATGCTGCGCGCTCGCGGCTCGAAATCTGGCAGTAGCTGACAAAAGCTTCCTCTGCCAGCCTTGCGGCTGAGTCGACCTCTTCCGGCGAAGCCGAAAAGTATTCCGGCTGCAGCTTCTCATCGTTAACGGGATTGATACCGTGAAAGCGTGCTCCAGCCGTTGTGCCGCGCGATGCACCGAGAATGGAAATGCCTTTAAGCATGATGGGGCCTTTGAAAGAGAACTTGCCTTCCGACTCTACTCTAACCAACCTCGGCAGTGAACGCAGCCTCTGCGAGTCGCGGACGGTCCTTCAACGCAACGGTGACCGTTCGCCTCACTTCGGCCAATTCTTCACCCGTGATCTCAAGCCGCGGAGGTCGAACGCGGGCGTTGCCGACGCCAACTTCCTGCTGCACGAACTTGATGAGCTGGATGAACTTAGGCACGGTGTCCATGCGCAGCAATGGCAGGAACCAGCGATAAAGCGCGAAGGCTTCATCCGATTTGCCTTCCATGGCGGAATTGAAGAGAGCAACCGACTCGGCAGGGAAAGCATTGACAAGCCCGGCGACCCATCCCGTTGCCCCCGCAGCGATGCCTTCGACGATGGCGTCATCGACGCCAACAAAAATCTTCAGTCGATTACCGAGAATTGCCCGGATCGCCGTAATACGGCGCACGTCCGTACTCGATTCCTTAACTGCGTGGAAGTTATCGTGCTCACTAGCCAGCTCGGCGATCTGATCGGGAATAAAGTCGGTCCCATAAGCAACAGGATTGTTGTAGAGCATGCAGGAAAGAGGCGTGGCCTTGAAAATTGCGGCAATGTGCGCTTTCGTCTCCCGCCAGTCACCGCGATAGACATACGGAGGCAACACCATCAGTCCAGAACAGCCTGCATCTGCGGAGGCTTTGGCCAGTGAGACTGCATCGGCAGTCGAAAGAGCGGAAATGGCAGCAACGACGGGCACTTTGCCATCCACCGTTGCAACTGCGTTTTCGAGGATTGCGACCTTTTCTTCGAAGGTGAGCGTGGCCGCTTCGCCAAGCGACCCGAGCATGATGAGTCCTGTACAACCGTTTTCGAGCATCCATTGTGCGTGCCGTCGCATGAATGTGTGATCGATCTCCAACTCTTCATCGAACGCGGTAGTCAAGGCAGGCATCACGCCGAACCAGTTCATGGTCTTTCCTTTATGTGGATCAGACATTGGCACTCTTCCTGGCAAAACGTAGGGGCAGATATGGATCGATCGGAATCGGCGATGCACGATCAATCAAATGATCGGTGAGCAGTCGCGCTGTGGCAAACGACGTGGTGATGCCGAGGCCCTCGTGTCCGGTTGCAAGAAAGACGGTGGGGTCTTCCGTCGGACCGATCAGTGGTAGTTTGTCCGGTGTCGCTGCCCGAAAGCCTGTCCGCACATGGAAATCGGAAAGCGAGGAAAGCGCAGGCATGTACTCTGAAGCCCGGGCAAGCATGGAAGCCAGGATCGTCACATCAACGTCAGCGCTCTCCTGATCAAATTGACGCGATGAACCAATCAGCAGTTTTCCGCTGCGTCGTGGTTGCACGTTAAAGGCAACCGAGTCGCTCTCCATAGCGTGTGCGCTCTTGAGGTATCCGAGTTCAACAATCTGGTGGTGGGCAAAGTTCGGATAGTCATCGGTGATGACGACATGGCCTTTGCGTTTTCTTATCTGCAACTGCGGCAAAAGCTCTGCGGCACTTGCTCCCGTGGCATGGATGATCTGCGCTGTAGAAATAGAAGAGCCATCGGCCAGCAGAACGTTTCCTCCCTTTGCACTCTCGACTCTGCTTCCAAGGTATAGCGTCGCGCCAGCCTCCTGAGCCTGCGCAATAAGGTATGCGGCAGCACCGGGCGCATGGAGAACAGCATCAGAGGGAACGCGCAATGCTCCGGTTAGGGGACGGCGTAGATTCGGCTCCGCATCGGCGAGAGATTGCGGGTCCAGGATTTCCGCTCCGATCCCGCTTGAAGTGAAGCGAGCACATTTGCGATAAACCTCCTGCATCTCGTCTTCGTCCGCTGCGATCCAGAGGGTACCGCAGCGATCGTACTCGGCGTCAGCGGGTAACTGCGGCGCGAGCTCCGTCCATAGCGACTGCGAATATCGCGTAAGGGCAAACTGCGCGGGCGAGTCATCCATGATGACAACGTGTCCCATGCCCGCTGCTGTAGCCCCGCCACCGACAATTCCTTCTTCGATAATGGCGGTGCGCATCCCGGCTTGCGCCAGTTCCCACGCGCATGCAGCGCCGACAATGCCCGCGCCGATGACCACGGCATCATAGGACATGCTCATGACGTGATACCCATGCGAAAGGGATCGTTTTCATCCAGAATCAGTGCGGATTCCGCTGTAACATATGCCGAGCCAGTAATGCTGGGCATCACCAGACCCTCGCGCAATTCAATCGATCCTTCGAAGACGGTCCCCAGAATCCCTTCCTGTCGCCAGATTTCTCCCGGAGCAAGTGTCCCGTCTGCGTGCAGGCATGCCATCTTGGCGCTGGTTCCGGTGCCGCAGGGAGAGCGGTCATATGCCTTACCCGGGCAAAGTACAAAGTTGCGGCTATCCGCGCTTCCATTCGATGGCGGTCCGAACAATTCGATATGGTCGATTTCAGCGCCGCTGTCTCCGGTAATACCATTGGCTGCCAGCGCCTTCCTGACAGCCCAGGTAAAGTCAGTCAGCGTATCGACATTCTTGAGCGTGAGCGGCACATCCTTGTGTTCGACAAGATAGAACCAATTGCCTCCCCACGCGATGTCGCCTCGCACATCTCCGAATCCCGGAACATGGACGGCCACACCCGCACGGATGCGATGGCTGGCGACATTCGCAATCGTCACATGGCCTGACGAATGCAGCGTAGCCCCTACAACTCCCACGGGAGTTTCAATGCGAAGCACTCCCGGCGTGATCTTGCCAAGATGAGCCAGACTCGTGACCACACCGATACTGCCATGCCCGCACATGCCCAGGTATCCAACGTTATTGCAGAAAATGACGCCGACATCGCAGGTTGAATCAAATGGCTCACACAGCAACGCCCCAACAAGAACATCGGAACCGCGTGGTTCTTTCACAACTGCCGAGCGGAACGCGTCGTGCTGTGAACGAAAACGCTCAAGACGCTCAGCAAGCGGCCCATTGCCGAGGTCGGGCCCTCCGGAGAGGACGAGCCGCGTGGGCTCGCCGGCCGTGTGTGAATCGATGACCTGAATTCTGTGAAATCGCCCTTTGGCTAGCATAGAGAGAGATATACGCAATACCACGATATCGATGTAGCTGAAAGAGGGCAATGCGAAGCATCCTGCTAGAATGACCGCACCTTTTTGCACCCGGAGTTTTGCATGCTTCCTTCTCGTGCCTCAGTTCTGCTTTTGTGTCTCATCGCGATTCCAGGTCTGGCAGCTTGGTCTCAGCAGGAGCCTCTCCCTCCAACCAAAGCAACACCCACGCCGCAGGTTCCGGCGAGCGGGCACGCATTGGAAGCAACAGATCTCCAGGCTTTCTTTGACGGAATCATCCCTATGCAGCTTGAGCGCAGCGACATTGCGGGCGCATCTGTGCTGGTCATTAAAGATGGGAGCGTCCTGCTGCAGAAAGGCTACGGCTATGCGGATGAAAAGGCGAAAAAACCAGTCGATCCCAACACGACGATCTTCCGACTGGCGTCGATTTCGAAGCTCTTCACATGGGTTTCCGTCATGCAACTCGAAGAGCAGGGAAAGCTCGACATCGACACAGATGTGAACCGCTATCTCGACTTCGAAATCAAACCGGCATTCGGCAAGCCAATCACTCTGCGCAATTTGATGACACATACTGGCGGCTTTGAAGAAGAGAATCGAGACATCATCATCACCGATCCGAAGTGGGCAATCTCGCTCCGTGATTTTGAGATCCAGAACCAGCCGAAGCGATTGTTCCCTCCTGGAATCATCCCCGGCTATTCGAACTACGGAGTCGGACTTGCCAGCTACATCGTGCAACGCGTGAGCGGAGAACCGTTTGAGCAATATGTCGAGGAACACGTTTTCTCACCGCTAGGGATGACGCATTCCACCTTCTACCAGCCGCCACCCAAAGGATTCACAGCCACACCTTCGGAGGGTTATCGCGACAGTACAGAGAAACCTCCAGTGGGCTTTGAGGTTTTCAATCCGGTCGGCGCGGGTGGACTTTCTTCCACGGCTTCCGATATGGGCCGCTTTGGCATGGCTCTACTCAATGGCGGCGAGCTCGACGGGCACCGTATTCTCAAACAGGAAACACTGGCGGCCATGTGGACACCGCAATTTAGCGCCAGCGATCAGCTGCCTCCGCTGTGTATGGGCTTCTATCAGACATGGCGTAATGATCTGCATTGGATCGGTCACGAAGGCGACCTGATCGCATTTCATAGCCTCTTCTTCGTCGAGCCGAATCAGAAATTGGTTCTTTTCGTCTCTTATAACTCCGCAGGCGGCGGAGACAAGCCGCGGCCGGAGATCATCGACATGTTTTCCGACCGCTATTTCCCGAGCGACAAAAAGCAGGCGTTCATTAGTCTGACGCGCAACGAACTCGACGCGATTGCGGGAACGTATCAGTCAACCCGGCGGGCAGACAGCACAAGGCTAAGGCTCGGAAACCTCTTCTATCAACGCACCGCGAAAGTAGATAAAGATGGCGTCTTACATGTCGAGAACGTCAAGGATCTTCGTGGTCATCCGATCAAGTGGAAGCCGATCGCTAAGGACTTATGGCAGGAAGTGGACGGCCAAAGCCGGCTCTTTGCAATTCGTGATGGACAGGGGAAAGTGATTCGGCTCGCATACGATTTCCCCGGAGTGCAGGCCCAGCGCGTGCCATGGTATGAGAATGGGAAGCTTGTTTTAACGGCCGCGGGAGCCAGTCTCGCCGTTCTCGCAGCAGTGGTGCTCGCGTCTCTGAGCAGGCTTTGCCGAAGGATTTTCCTAAGGAAGCGAGGCCGCCCGTCGCCGCAGCCGGGAACCAAATGGCTTCCCTTTTTCTCGCAGGCTGCGGCATGGGTATGGGTCGCGATGATATCGGCGATTCTCATCTTTTTTGCAGCGAAAGGTGATGACCTTTTGCCGCCTACGCCCGCCTGGGATAAATACTTATTCCTCATCGACGTAGTGACTCTACTGGCTTTATTTCTGAGCTTATTCGCGATCTTCTCGGGAATTCGTGTCTGGAGGCGTCATGATCTGCGCCGAATCACACGAGTAAAGTTTACTGTCGTTGCGATTGCTTGCCTTATATTGTGCTGGCTTTCGATTCATTGGAACCTGCTCGGACCGATACGGCGCATCTAATCAGAGAAGCCGTCTCGGCGACCCCATGATCCGGACTATTTCTTGCTGCAGTATGAAAGACGTGCTACAAACAAATTCACCTTAAGCTGTGAAACAGCCTGGGACGCAGATTGGGTTCCGCACATTTCGACTGAAAGTTTGAGAACGGTTCGATCGAAACGTAAGGACAGCGTATTTCAGGCAACGGCACGTTCAAGGGTGTTGATGAGCACAACGCTTCCGCAAGGGCATTCGCAAAACCCGCTGCTACGCGAGTATGGCCTTGATCGCGCGTATGACGAGATGTTCGGGGCAGATGGTGAAATCCGCCCACAGTACGAAGCGCTGCTGAAGGTCCTTACCTCGCTGCCTCCGGAAGAGTTGCAACGGCGCAAACATTATGCCGATGTCTCCTTCCTCATGCAGGGCATTACCTTCACTGTTTACGGACAGGAGGAGGGCACGGAAAGAATTTTCCCTTACGACCTTCTTCCGAGACTCATTAGCGCCGAAGAGTGGGACCGGATTGAACGCGGCCTGACGCAGCGCATCACCGCGCTCAATCTCTTTCTCCACGACGTCTATCACGAAGGAAAGATCCTCGCAGAAGGCGTCATCCCGCGAGAAATTGTATACAGTTGCCAGCACTTCCGCCGCCAGATGCGAGGGCTGCAGGTACCGCGTAATGTCTATGTCGCGGTTGCCGGAACCGACCTGCTGCGCATGGAGAACGGCGAGTACGTAGTGCTCGAAGATAACTTGCGCGTACCGAGCGGCGTCTCGTACATGCTGAACAACCGGCGTGTGCTCAAGCGCACGCTGCCGCATCTCTTCCGCAGCTATGGTGTGCGCCCGATCGAGAACTACACTCAGGCTTTGCTGGGAACGTTGCGTTCGCTCGCGCCTGAAGGCCGGCCAGAGCCTTCGATTGTGCTCCTAACGCCAGGCGTCTATAACTCGGCTTATTTCGAACACACCTACCTTGCGCGCCAGATGGGGATTGAGCTTGTAGAAGGCCGTGATCTGGTGGTTCACGACAACATCGTCTATATGCGGACGACGGGCGGCCTGAAGCGGGTGGACGTGATTTACCGCCGCGTGGATGACGACTTCATCGATCCGCTGTCATTCCGTCCGGATACTATTCTTGGTGCGCCGGGATTGTTCAACGCATACCGCGCCGGCAACGTCACTTTGGCGAATGCCTTCGGCACGGGAGTAGCCGACGACAAAGCGCTGTACGCATATGTGCCGCAGATTATCCGTTTCTATCTCGATCAGGACCCGATCCTGAATAACGTGGAGACATATATCCTTGCCGATGCAAAGCACCGGCAGCATGCGCTGGCGAACCTGGACAAGCTAGTGGTCAAGGCAGTCGGTGAATCCGGTGGCTACGGCATGTTGATCGGCCCACACAGCACCAAGGAGGAGCGCGAGGAGTTCAGGCAGCGCATCGAAGCGAATCCTCGAAACTATATTGCACAACCCACACTGGCGTTTTCGCGTGCCCCGTGTTTTCAGGAAGATGGCAGCATCGAGCCGCGCCACGTGGATCTGCGTCCATACATCTTGTTTGGCGACAAGGTGACAATCGTGCCCGGCGGCCTCACGCGAGTCGCGCTTCGTAAAGGATCGCTCGTGGTGAATTCATCGCAGGGCGGTGGCAGCAAGGATACCTGGGTATTGAGGCAATAAGAGTATGCTTTCACGAGTTGCCGAGAGTCTGTATTGGACGAGTCGCTACCTGGAGCGCGCCGAGCATACCGTGCGCCTGCTCGATATCAATCTGGGCCTCATGCTGGATAAATCCCATACCAGCGCAGAGCGCCGCTGGCTGCTAGTGCTTGCAGCGCTTGGGAACCCGCCGCACATCAAATGGGAGGGCGATGCCTATAGGCTTGTGCAGGATCTCTGCTTTGATGCGACGAGCCAGGCTTCGGTTGTGAACTGTATTATCGCCGCCCGCGAAAATGCGCGGCAGGTGCGAGAAGAGATCAGTACGGATCAATGGCAGCGACTGAACCGCCTGTTCCATGACGTTTCGCGTGCTCGCGCCGAACGATATTCCGACCTTCAGTTTGCCGAGTTCCTGCCAACAGTAATAGACGGCGTGCATCTCTTCCAGGGTGTAACGGATTCAACCCTGAGCCACAGGGAAGGCTGGGAGTTTCTACAGGTGGGGCGCTTTCTGGAGCGCGCGTCGGCAACGGCTATGCTTCTTGACGTCTACCACCGCGAGGTTGTGCGCTCTCCGGAGGAGTCGGTCGATGCTTATGAGTACCTGGAGTGGGTAGGAATGCTCCGCAGCTGCACCGCCTTTGAAGCCTATTGCAAGGTCTACACTGCAGACTTGACTTATGAGCGGATGCTCGAATTTCTTCTGCTGAACTCGAATTTCCCTCATTCGATCCGCTACTCGGTTGACCAGCTGCATCGGTCACTCACCTCGGTTCAGCAGCAAAGTCACCAGCTGAATGTCGATGAGTTGATGCGTGTATCGGGAAAGCTGCGTACGCTGCTTGGGTACGATCAAATCTCCGATGTATTCGCAGCCGGGCCCGGCAACTATCTACGGCGCATTCTGCAGGAGTGCCATCGCATTCACGACCTGATCTACGAAGTCTACATCCAGTATTCAGTGCAGACAGCGCTGGCGCTGTAGCAAAGAGGAGCAGTCATGCCGTTCTATTCCGTGCGGCACCTTACGAAGTTCGTCTACAGCAATCCCGTAAGCGAGAGCGTGAGCGAGGTGCGCATGCATCCGCGCAACGACTCGAACCAGCGTTGCCTCAGTTTCGCGCTCTCTGTAAGCCCCCGTTGCCGCGTGTTTTCGTATCGCGATCACCTCGGGAATCAAGTCCATCACTTCGACATACCCGGGCAGCATGAGCAGTTGGTGATGATCAGCGAGTCCCTGGTAGAGCACCAGCCCTTGTCGAATATCCCATCTTTCCTCGCGCCCGATGCCTGGAAGGAACTGGATGCTCTGGTTGCGGAAGGCGACTACTGGGAGATGCTGCTGCCGAGCGAATTCGCCCAACCTACGTCCGCCTTGCTGGAGTTGGCGAAGAAGCTGAATGTCGAGAGGCGCGATGATCCTCTGATGCTGTTGCATGAGCTGAACGCGAAACTCTATGACTATTTCACCTATGTCCCGCGCAGCACGAGCGTCGATTCGCCCATCGATGAGGCGCTGACGACACGCGAAGGCGTATGCCAGGACTTTGCACACGTGATGATCGCACTGGTGCGAAGGCTCGGCATTCCCTGCCGCTATGTCAGCGGATATCTCCATCACCGCAAGCAGGACCAGGATCGCTCTACGCATGACGCAACGCACGCATGGGTAGAAGCCTTTCTGCCGCACCTTGGGTGGGTAGGTTTTGACCCTACGAACCATCTGATCGCCAGCGACCGTCATATCCGCACTGCTTTGGGTCGCGACTACGCCGATGTGCCGCCGAGCAAAGGCATTTATCGCGGACGCGCTAATAGTCAGCTATTTGTAGCTGTGCGCGTAGAGGCTTCCGAGCGTCTCCCGGCCCTGGATCAAGAGATGCCAATCCCGGAAGACTGGACGATGCTTGTGGAAAAAGCTCAGGCTCCGCCCCCACCACCCGCGGAGCCGTTGCTGCTCATCCAGGCACAGCAACAGCAACAACAATAGACACCGTACCGCTATACGGGAATAACAGTTGGCCCGCGCCCTTACACTGACAATTGGCGTTGAAGCTGCATATTCCTGTCTCGCGGAGATGAAGATAGATGCGTGTTCGCCCGTGCCTGAAGTGTCTTGCCGGTTGGCTGCTTTCGATAGCGGTGCTTTCTCTAAGCAGCACTCTTTATGCGCAGCATTTGCCCACGCCTCAGGAGCAACAGCGCATCGATGAAGCGATAGCGAACCATATCGGTGATATTCCCGACAATGCTGGACCGTTGGCTAAACACCTGTCGCCCAAATTGACGCCAAAAGCAATCGAAGCAGCTATCCGTAAGGTAGGGGATTGGGAACTGCAGCGGTCACAGCCCTACTTCGGCAACGAATGGACCTGGAGCGTGCTCTATACCGGGTTTATGGCGGCATCAAATGCCACCGGAGACAGCAAATACAGCGATGCCATGCTTGAGGTCGGCAAGAAGTTCAACTGGCAGCTGCGCTCGCATCTTCCCAATGCCGACGACCAGAGCATCGGGCAAACCTACACCGAGCTTTACATGCAGAAGCAGGATCCGCAGATGATCGCGGGAACAAGAACTGAACTCGACGATCTGATCGCGCACGAGAACGATCCGGCGCCCCGGATCCCGTGGTGGTGGTGCGATGCATTGTTCATGGCGCCTCCCTTGTGGTCGCGAATGAATGCGATCACGCATGACGGGAAGTATCTCGACTACATTGACCGCGAATGGTGGAAGACCTCCGACCTGCTTTACGACCAGCACGAACATCTTTACTTCCGCGACGCAACATACTTGAACAAGACCGAGCCGAATGGGCAGAAAATGTTCTGGTCACGCGGCAACGGTTGGGTGCTGGCTGGCTTTGCGCGCCTTCTGCAGTACTTCCCGAAAGACGACCCGAGGCGCGAGAAATATGTTCAGCAGTACAGGGAGATGGCCGCCAAACTGGTCACTCTGCAGGGCAAGGATGGTCTATGGCGTTCCGGTCTGCTCGATCCCGGTTACTACGGCTTACCGGAAAACTCAGGTTCAGCTCTGATTGCCTATGGCCTTGCTTACGGCATCAATGAAGGTATTCTTGATCCTAAGGTCTACGCTCCGGCGGTGAAACACGCATGGAAGGGCCTTCTGTCATACGTTTATGCAGATGGTCGTCTCGGCTGTATCCAGCAAGTGGGTGCGGCTCCAGCTTTCTACAAGCCGACATCGAGCTTCATTTTCGGAGTGGGTGGCTTTCTGCTGGCTGGTTCAGAAATCGATCGGATGGCAAAGAGTCCAAAGCATAAATAAATTCCGAATAAGCAATTGTTATGTGAAGCAGAGGTCTATCGTTATGAGATCGTCTCGTAAGTAGCCTGTTCTCTTAGAGCAGAAGCTATTTGTCAGTCCATCGGCAGTTACTCAGCTCTCCAGCGATCGAGCGAGATCGGATAAAGTCCTTTTATCCGCAGTATTTGATTTAGCTGATACCTCAAGTTTGTTGTTGAAATGATCAATTTGTTCAAACTAAGTTTGGACATGGAAGTAATCCGACAGACGTTCCACCCTTCCCGCTATCCCAAGGAACATGTCACACAGCACTTCGTCACTGCTTTCGTAGAGCTGTAAAAACCATTCATAAAACAGACAAGTCCACACCGTTTTCCTTTGGAGGTCTTTGCTATGTCGTTCCGAAGTAGTCCCTCTCGATCTAAATTTGTCACAGCCATGGTTCTGTTTGCCGCATGCCTGATAGCTTCACATTCGCAAGCGCAGACGTTCCGCGGCGGCATTAACGGAGTAGTTACCGATCAGGCCGGTGCAGTTATATCTGGCGCGCAAGTTGTCGCTACGGCGGACGCCACACAAGTCGCGCACACAACGATCACTTCGAGCGGCGGTGAGTTCTCGTTTCAGGATCTACCGCTTGGCGCTTATACCGTCACAGCAACTGCTCCCAGCTTCCAGACAATCAAGGTTGGCAATGTTGGCGTAACCGCCGGCACGATTTACACCCTGCCGATTAAGCTCACCGTGGCTTCTCAAGCAACAACGGTCGAGGTCTCCGCCGCAGCTCTGGCATTGGATACCACTTCAACGACGCAAACAACAGTGCTGCAAAGCAAGACCGTGCAGGATATTCCGCTGAACGGGCGCGACTTTACGCAGTTGATTGCTCTGACTCCTGGCTTTGCCGGATATGTTGGTGGCGGCTATGGGTCGTTAAACGGCACACGCGCCAACCAGATGAACTGGCAGATCGACGGAATCGACAACAATGATCTCTGGCACAATATCCCCGCTGTCAATCAGGGTGGCGTTTCAGGCATCGCTGGAATTGTGCTTCCGATCGACGCGGTCGAACAATTCTCGGCGCAGACACAGGCGCCACCTGAGTCGGGTAGAAACCCGGGCGGCACTGTCAATCTGAGCTTACGCTCGGGCTCAAACGGTATTCACGGCACTGCTTATTACTTCAATAGAAACGAAGCTCTCGGAGCCAAGAACCCGTTTACTGCCACGAAGCAGGAAGTGCGAAATCAAAACTGGGGTTTCTCCGCAGGTGGTCCTTTCATCAAGGACAAGCTCTTCTGGTTCACGACGTTTGAAAAGCAGAACTTCACCATCGGCGTTCCTGCTTCGGCGACCGAGCCGTCTGCTGCATATCAAACCGAGGCAACCGCGATTCTCGCCAATCACGGAATTGCTGTCAATCCGGTTTCTACTGCTTTGATCAATGGAAACGGTTCTACCAAGGGCCTCTGGCCTACGTACGCTCTCAACGGTCCTGCGTCGACGAACAACTATACCAGCGCCGATCCCGAATATGGCTACAGCTACAACGGGCTCATCAAAGTCGACTACACCATCAACGAACGCAACAGTCTTACCGCGCATTGGTTTGGCGGACAAGGAAATCAGGTCGCTCCTGTAGGCTCAGTCCTCAAGCCCTATTACGAAGTAGCTCCGATTCATGTGCAAAATTATGCGTTGGTCTATAACCACGTATTTACGCCCACTTTGGCCAACCAGGTCCTGGCCGGCGTGAACTATTTTAACCAGGTCTTTAGCGACTTTGAGACGGACTTCGATCCGGCGGCACTTGGTCTTGTGACAGGAGCGCCATTTCCCGGCTCCCCCAATATCAATATCGGTGCAAATGGGGAGTTCGATCCGACCGGCCTAACTCCGCCCGAGGGCCGCAACGACATTACCGGTCATCTTACTGACGACGTCTCCTGGACCATCGGGAGGCATCAATTCAAGTTCGGCGGAGAATACCGTCAGGCTCAATTGAATGAGTTCTATCACCGCCACGCGTTGGGTGCACTCACCTACGATGGCGCGCAGGGACCGTGGACATCTGCTGATCTCGCTCCCTATGGTGGTGACACCAACCTGCTGCCTCTTGCCGATTTCATGGCTGGATATGTATCCGCAACGGGCTCTTCTATCGCGATTGGAGACCCTGAGCGCCAGGTATTCGTCAACACCTTCGACATCTTTGCCCAGGACACATGGCAGATCTTTCCGAAGCTGTCCTTCAACTATGGCATCCGCTACGACTATGAAGGACCGCTCCACAACGGCGTCAAGGATCTATCTGTCTTCCGTCCCGACCTCGGTGGCATTGTTTTCCAGGGCGACCAGATCAGCTCGCTCTACAAACAGAGCTGGACGAACTTTAGCCCGCGTATCGGGTTTTCCTATCAGGCTGCGAGCAATACCGTCATTCGCGGCGGATACGGGCTCTACTTTGATACTCCAAACCTGAATCCATTCCTCGACAATCGTCCGGGCAACGGAGCTCCGAACGGTGTGGAAGGCAATCCAAGTGGTCCGAGCCCTGTGCTCACGGTGCAGCCAAACAACATCGGTTCAGCAAATCCGATTCAGAGTGGAGTTCCGGTATTTCCGTCAAGCAGCACCGCAGACTGCCCTTGCGCGCTGTTCTCTGTTAACAAAAACTTCAGCACGCCTTACAACATGAATTACAACTTTCAGCTCGAGCAAAGCCTCAACAGTAAAGTGGTGGTACAGCTTGGATATGTTGGTGCCGAGGCCCGACGCCTCTTGAGCCTGCTCGATATCAATCAGGCCTTTGTAGATCCAGGCGTCGGAGTGACTCCGGGAACTTACTCGGCCTTCGTGCAAACATCCGTCAGCGCCAATCCTCTGGTTGGCACAAACCCAATCAATCAAATTGAAAGTATCGGAACTTCGAACTACAACGCACTGCAGGCTACGTTGAGGACACAAAGCTGGCACCGTCTCACTTCAGCCGTGGCCTACACATGGAGCCACAGCCTGGATGAAGTCACTGCCTATCGTGGTCAGCTGCCTCAGGACAGTCACAACTTCAAAGGCGATTACGGCAACAGCGACTTCGACGTGCACAACACCTTCGTAGGCTTCTTCTCCTATGAGATCCCCGGCTCCAGCCATCTGAAGCTACTTAGTTCCGGATGGCAGGCAAATACGTTGATAACGCTGCATGGCGGCCAGCCATTCCCTGTCCTGTCATCCAGTGACACGACCGGCACAAATGAAGGCGTGCAGCGCGCCGACGTGGTTGGAAATCCTTTCAGTGGAGTAAGTCACAATTCCAGCACCACGCAGTCGTGGCTGAATGCGGCTGCCTTCGTGAATCCCGCGCAGTACACTTTCGGCGATTCACGTCGCAATCAATACTTCGGCCCCGGATACGGTTCGTGGGATCTCTCATTCTTCAAGAACACGCCAATCACAGAGCGCATCTCCACGCAGTTCCGCGTGGAGATGTTTAACCTCACCAACAAATCCAACTTCGCGCCGCCGAGAAACACCGTTGGCTCGCAGTTGGGCACCCTTTACGACACCATCGGCGACTACAACGGTGCTCCTGGCATCGGCGCAGGTGAGCCGTTCAACACGCAGCTTGCTTTGAAGATCATCTTCTAGCTCGCCTGACAAAACATGGGGGTGCATATATTCGCACCCCACACCTCTTAATCGACCTGCCCGGATCATCGCATCCGGGCAGGTTGTCTCACTTGCGATAATTTTTTGGAGTGAATTCAGCACATGGGATTAAGTCGACGTGAATTCCTGACGCGTGTAGGCCAGGCAGGTGGCTACGGCGCAACTTTCATCATGATGCAGTCGCTAGGACTGCTGCCAGCACCAGGTGCTCTTGCACAGGATGCGCTGAAGCCTGTAGCCGGCAAAGGCACGCGTGTAGTGATTCTGGGTGGAGGCATTGCCGGCCTTGTTTCGGCTTACGAGCTCGGCAAAGCCGGATACCGATGTACGGTGCTCGAAGCGCGTGAACGCGTAGGGGGCCGCAACTGGAGCATTCGTCGCGGCACTCAGGTCCAATTCGCTGACGGCACGCAGCAGACATGTAACTTTGAAGAAGGCCGGTATTTCAACGCGGGTCCGGCTCGTCTGCCTTCCATCCACACAACCATGCTTGGCTACTGTCGTGAGTTGGGCGTTCCCCTCGAAGTAGAAGTCAACACCTCGCGCGGTACCCTGCTGCAATGCGACAGCATGAACGATGGCAAGCCGGTCGAGCAGCGGCAGATGGTCAATGACACGCGCGGCCACGTCTCCGAGTTGCTGGCGAAGTCCATCAAGAAAGGCGCGCTTGACGAGGACTTAAGCAGTGAGGACAAGGAGCGCATGCTTGCCTTCCTGCGCGAGTATGGCGATCTCTCACCGGACTATGTTTTCAAAGGCACTCAACGTTCAGGTTTCAAGGTCTATCCTGACGCGGGCCCATTGGCGCCGGAAGCAAAAGATCCGATGCCGATGCATGCGCTTCTCAGCGCGGACCTCTGGCAGGGCCTTCTCGCCGAAGATGTCATCGACTGGCAAGCCACAATGTTTCAGCCAGTGGGTGGCATGGATCGCATTCCTGCGGCGTTTGAAAAGAAACTCGGCAGCGTCGTCCGCTATGGTGCTGAGGTGAAGCAAATTCGCCAGTCGCCAACGGGCGTCACCATTACATACCGCGACCGCAAGACTGGAAAGTCGGAGACGGTTGCAGCCGATTACTGCATCTGCGCCATGCCTTTCAGCGTGGTGAAGACCATTGACGCCGACTTCTCACCGGACGTGAAGGAACTGATCAGCGACAGCACCTACGACTCCGGCTACAAAGTCGCGTGGGAGTCGCGACGATTCTGGGAGCAGGATTACAAAATCTATGGCGGCCTCTCCTACCTGCGGCAGACGGTTGATGTTGTGTGGTATCCCAGTGCCCAGTTCTTCTCGGAAAAAGGCATCATCGTCGGCGGCTATTCCATCGAGAACGGCACAGCCTTCGGACGCCTGCCCAATATGCAGGCGAAGCTTGACGCCTCTCGCGCTTCGATTGAGAAACTACATCCCGGATACTCCAAAGAACTGGCGAATCCAATTTATGTCAACTGGGGCGAGATTCCGTTCAACCTCGGCTCTTGGATTCACGGCTACGGCAGCGAATATGCGAAGACCTACAAGCGCATCATCCTTCCCGACCGCCGCGTCTACTTTGCAGGCGATCACACCAGCCACATCATCGGCTGGCAGGAGGGCGCGGCGCTCTCCGCGCATCGCACCATCAACCAGATCGGAGTCGCCGTCCAACAGGGAGGATCGAGTGCAGCTTAATCCAGCAATCAGATCGAAAGCACAACTCGTATTTGTAACCGTCATAGTGCTTTTATGCGCGATCGGTTCACAGGCGCAGACGACGCGCATTCCGCTGCCGAACTCGAACTTCCCGATTTCGCAGGGAGTCTGGGTTGGCGACACGCTTTACCTCAGCGGCATGATGGCCTCAACATTGAGTTTGCCGACACCTGGCGATACAAAAGACCAGAGCGTCAGCGCGATCCAGCAGATTCAGAAAGCACTCGAAGCCCAGAAGCTGACGCTGGGGGATGTGGTGATGATGCACGTTTATCTTGCGGGCGATCCGGCGAAGGGCGGCAAGATGGACTTTGCCGGATTCATGGCCGGATACACCCAATTCTTTGGAACCAAAGATCAACCCAACAAACCGGCGCGCAGCGCGATGCAGGTGGCCGCGCTTGCCGCACCAACCGGTCTCGTCGAGATCGAAGTGATCGCCGTTCGTCCGAAGTAGTCTGCAATCGGACAAAAGAAAAGCCCCGTTGCTCGGGGCTTTTTCTTTTTGGCTACACGTTAGGAGAGATGGGTGTGCGGGCTATTCCTCAGCCGCTCCGGCAACGGAAGCGGTTCCAGGCCGGCAGTCGATGAAGCCATGACTTCCTTGTAGGCTATGCGGAATTTCTCCATGTCAGTGTGCGTGCCGACAGTGATGCGCACATAGGTCGGCCACGAAGGCCATACGCGTCCGATATAGACATTCTTCTTCTGCATGGCTGCAAGCACTTCTTTGCCCGGCCGTCCGGTGTCGAGCATGAAGCAGTTGCTTTGCGATGGCGTGAACTTGTAGTTGCTCGCAGCGAGCCACTCGAAGGTTTCCTGACGAATGTCCGCGTTGATCTTCTTGCGCTGCGGAATGAGGTCCTTGTCCTGAATGCTGGTCGTAGCCGCAGCCACGGCCATGATGGGCAGGGAATTCATCCCGTAGAACTGCAGCTTCGCCAGCAGGTCGGGACGCCCAATCGCCAAGCCGCAACGCACGCCTGCCATGCCGTAGAGTTTCGAGAATGTCCGCAGAACGATGACGTCCTGATCGGCTTTCACGAAGTCGAGTGACGGTGTGGCATCGGAGAAGTGGATGTAGGCTTCATCGATCAGTATGACCGAGCCTTTGGGCTTGTTGGCGACTGCGTATGCAATGTCTTCGTGACTGGTGATGGTGCCGGTCGGGTTGTTGGGGTTGCAGATGTACAGCACGCCAGCGTTCGGGTCGGCGGCCACCATCGCCTTCACATCATGCGCGTAATCTTTCGTTAGCGGAACCTGCAAAATCTTCGCGCCACTCATCTTGGCGGCATACATGCCCGCTTCATAGCCCGGATCGCCGGTTACATACGGCTTGTCTTTGGAGGTGAAGGCGAGCACGGTGTAGTGCAGCGGCTCGCTCGACCCCGCATAGGGCATCACATATTCTGGCTTGAGGCCTTCAAGGTCGCTGAAGGTACTCACCAGCTTCAGCGTCAAATCGAAGTCGTAGCGGCCGCCTTCCGGGATCAGGCTGGAGATGGACGCGCACGCTCCGGAGCATGGGCCGAGCGGATTTTCATTCGCGTCGATGCGCACGGCATCCGGCGGAATATTCTTCGCGACCCGTTTGCGCTGGGCGTGTGCCAGATGAGCTTCGGTGAGGATCGGGATTGAGGCGGCTACGGAAGCGGCTGCGGAGTAGCGGAGAAACGAGCGGCGGGAAACACGAGCGAGAGTGCCTATTTCGTCAAGTTCGACAGGACACATAGCTATCTCCTGAATTGTGGATACAGCAACTGTAGCGCCATGAACACGCCGGAACAAGCCCGGAACCTACGTTATTGCCGGTATTCATATACCTTCTTTGCGATATAAGAACGAGTTATCAGCCTTTTCCCGCATCTACCTGCAACAGTATTTTGCCGATATGCGTACTCGAATGCATTCGGCGATGGGCCTCCGCTGCCTGATCGAAGGCGAAGACACGATCCACAATCGGCCTCAGCTTGCCCGCTTCGATCAGCGGCCAGACATGCTGCTCAATCTGGTCGCGGAGTGCCGTCTTCTCCGCAACCGAACGCGGACGCAGTGTCGAGCCGGTTACAACCAGGCGCTTCAGCATGATGGCGCGTAGATCCGCCTGCACCTCCGAGCCGCCCGTTGTCGCAATGTGAATCAAGCGGCCCTTCTGCGCAAGCAGCCTGAGATGCTTCGGGAAATAGTCGCCGCCCACCATGTCGAGAATGACATCGATACCACTCTGTTCCGACCACTCCAGCGCGCCGGCGAACCAGTCTTCGTCGCGATAGTTGAAGGCACGCTCCGCTCCCAGCGAGAGGCAGAAGCTGCATTTCTCGGCCGACCCGGCAGTCGTCACGACGCGGGCGCCGAATGCCTTCGCCATCTGCATGGCGGTCGTCCCAATGCCGCTGGTGCCGCCATGCACCAGGAATCGTTCGCCCTCGCGCAGGTACGGCTGCGCGAAGAGATTTGCCCAGACTGTGAATACTGCCTCAGGCAAGGCTGCGGCATCCGTCAAGGAGACATTTTTGGGCACGGGCAGACAGCATCCGGCGCTGGCCACGCTGTACTCCGCGTATCCCCCTCCCGGAATGAGCGCGCAGACGGCATCGCCTACCTTCCACCTGGATTCTGTTCCCGGGCCGACTTCGGCAATATGTCCCGATACCTCCATGCCAAGGATCGGCGACGCTCCCGGTGGTGGCGGGTAGTGGCCTTGCCGCTGCAGTAGGTCGGCGCGATTGATACCGGCAGCGGCTACCCGGATCAGGACGTCGCCCTGCCCCGGCATAGGCACGGGTGCCTCGGCGACGGTAAGGATTTCCGGGCCTCCGAATTGGGATATGTCAATGATGCGCATCGTGCGAAGGATACCTGAGCGGGGCCCCCCGGGTATGTTTTACGTAAATTCCTGATTCTCAAATGGTTAAGTGGAAAACAGGCGGTAAATTACCCGTTTTAAACGAGTTATGGCTACAAATAGGAAGGCACAGCCACGTATGGCTATGCCTATTCCCAGTATAGCAAAATCAGCGATAATTCCCTGCAACGCGTGCACGGCCGTAAATCGATTAAAATGAATCGTTTATGCCGGACGTGCGACCCTGAGCCTCTTGACAAGGTTTCAAAACGGCCTCTCATCCGCCGACGGTCCATAAATGGCAGGCACCGTCGCCCCATTCAAACGCAGATATACGGTCAACTGGCCGCGATGATGCGCGAGGTGGCTGAAGACTGAATCGCGAATCATAATGTGGCGCAGATTTTCGCTGGCCACGTGCCCGCCGACCAGGAATTTCCACGCTGTGAGCAGGTGTTCGTCGGTCGTGTTTTCCAGCGCCTTGCGTGCCTTCGCTACCGACTCATCAAAGGCCGTCAGCAGTTCGCCGTTGGTCTGCAATTCCTTCGGCCTGAACCTGGGAGCGTCCTTTGGCGCCATGTCGAGTTCGTCCTGATTCACCATAAGATCAATCCAGCCAAACATCGTTGCGACTAAGGTCGCCAGGTACCCCAGCGGCATGGACTTTTCATGCGGCTTCCAGTCATTGCGCCCTTCGGGAACTCGCTCCAGCGCGCGACGCGTCGAAGCAGCTTCGCGTTCCAGATCGGCCAGAAACAAATCGGTTATCCTCACGGTTCGCATTCTCCTGAACAGGCCGGTAGCCTGGTTACTAGACCGTAATCTTCTATATATGACATCTTGTGTCATAATTGCGGCGACACTTTCATAAATTTTTCCGAGCCTTCCAAAAAGACAAACTTCCATGAGAGCCGATCGCCTGATGTCCGCCCTGCTGTTGCTGCAAGCGCGTGGGCAGATGACTGGTCGCGAGCTGGCGGAAAAACTCGAAGTTTCAGAGCGAACCGTGCATCGCGACATGGAAGCGCTTAGCGTCGCCGGGGTTCCCGTCTTTGCCATGAGGGGTGCGCATGGCGGATGGCAGATCGACGAGGACTGGCGCACGCAGGTGCCGGGTCTGGATGAAGCGGAGCTGCGCGCTCTGCTGATGGCGCAGCCGCGTGTGCTGGGAGACAAGCGCATGGCCGCAGCCGCGGACCGCGCCATCGGCAAGCTGATGGCGGCGCTGCCGCAGTCACTGCGCGCGAGTGCGGCTTCGATCCGCGACCGACTCTACATTGACGTAACCGGCTGGCGCGGTACGACGGAGAATATGTCGATGCTCGCCATTGTGCAGGATGCTGTTGCGCAGGACAGAAAATTGCAGTTTTGGTATTGGCGCGCGGGGCGCGAGCGCGTCGAGCGCACGGTCGATCCGCTGGGGCTGATTGCCAAGGGCAGCACGTGGTATCTGTATGCGGGCACCGATCGCGGCAATCGGACGTACCGCGTCTCGCGTATGGAAGACGCGAAGCTGCTGGATGAGCCGAGCGCGCGTCCTCCCAACTTCAATCTCGAAGCGGCGTGGAAGATTTCCGCAGAGGAGTTTCGCGATGAGGTCAACCGCGAGATCGAAGCGGCGCGCGTTGCCTATGCGGCAAGGCAGGAGGCCGAACGGAGGGCGGCGCAAGAGATGGAGATTGCGCGACAGGTACAGGCGCGGCTCTTTCCGCAACGGCTTCCTCCCAGCCAGTCGCTTGACTACGCGGGCATCTGCATTCAGGCACGCAAGGTGGGTGGAGACTACTACGACTTTCTCGACCTTGGCGCGCAGCGGCTTGGGCTGGTAATCGGCGACATCGCCGGGAAGGGAATTGCCGGCGCTCTGCTAATGGCCAATCTGCAGGCCAGCCTGCGCGGGCAGCTTGCGCGGGTGCTTGATGAGCCGCATCGCCTGCTGCAATCGGTGAACCAGCTCTTCTTTGAGAACACGGCAGAGAATGCCTACGCGACGCTCATCTTTGCCGAGTACGACGACAACCTGCAGATGTTGCGCTATGCCAACTGCGGGCATCTGCCGGCTCTGCTGCTGCGACGAGAGGGCGAGATGCATCGCCTGAATTCGACGTGCACCGTGGTTGGCCTCTTCAATGATTGGGAGTGCCAGGCGAGCGAGACGTGCCTTCTTCCTGGCGACACGTTGGCGCTTTATACGGACGGTGTGACCGAGGCCTGCAACGATGAGGGCGAAGAGTTTGGTGAGGAACGGCTGGCCGACGCGCTATGCCGGCACCGGAGTCTTCCTGCCAGCGGACTGCTTGCTGCCATTGTGGAAGAAGTGCAGCGCTTCAGTCCCGAGGAACAGCAGGATGACATTACGCTGATCGTCGCCAAGTGCCTGGAAACGGATCAGCGATTCCTATTCGACCGTGCTGTATAGTTTTCCTTCCCCGGCGAAGGCAAACCCGCCGGGGAAGGACGTTCGTGGGTGCAGTTAGTAGGAGTGCGGGTAGCCGTGCATCAGGTGATCCACGCCGGTTTGATATCCGCGGCGGAATCCGTCACGATAGGCTTCACGGTCGTGATGGGAAACCGGCGGATGGCGGAACTCTTCGCGATTCTCCACGCTGGGCTGGCGGTGATTCTCGTAATCCTTGCGCGCGCCTTCAATGCCGTCGTGGAAGCCCTGCGCCTGCGCTCCCTGAACCTCGGCGGGTGGAGCAGCCCATACTTCGTGGCCGTAATCCGGAGGCGGACCTTGCTGTGCCTGTGCTGCCGGAATGCTCAAGAGTGCCGCCGCTGCGAATGCTGCTAACGATAGACCTGGGATAATTTTCTTCATAATTGTGGGGTTCTCCGTTCTGCTATCGAGTGGCGATCAATTTGCCACTCGTCCTTGTCAGACCCTTATTACGATGAAGAGTTCTGCGAGACGCGTTGCATGCTGTATTTGCACGCTGCGAGGCAACCCGAAGCGATGAGTTCGCTTCCTGGCGAGCTTACGGACGCACTGTGTTCTGCAGCTTCGACCATTCGTCGTCGGATGCGGCGGAGACGGCTCCGTGAGCGAGCGCATAAGCGACGAAACCAGCGGGAGCGTTGCGCACTCCGTAGACATTGGCCAAACGCATCGACGTTATGTCATCCCAGCGAATGTTTTTGAGATCGGTATTGCGCAGATCAGCGTTGGATAGGTCGGTACGCGACAGATCGGAGGAGGCGAGGTTTGCGCCGTTCAAGTCTGCGCTGCTTAGATCGGCATCGCTCAGCTTTGCGCGTTCGAAGTCGGTGTCGCGGAAATTGGCCGACTTCAAATTGCAGAAGCTTAGATCGGCATCGTGAAGAACGCTCATGCGCAGGTCGGCGGCTTCAAGAGAGCAGCGGCTCAACATTGCATGAGAAAGGTTGACTCCGCGCAGAAACGCGAGCGAAGCATCAAGCCCGGTGAGAGCGACGCGATCGCCATTCAGTTCCTCCAGCGCTTCGATACGCCCACCGCTGCCGCCTTTACCCTGCGCCGTGTTGATGACGGTCCAGGCGGTGTAGTGCCGCTGGCGCGTTCGGTCGCCGCTCTCGGCGAAGTAGAAGATGACGGCGATGAGCACGGAGAAGGTTCCGAGATACTCGAGCACTTCGAGCAGCGCCCAGTTGCCGAGCGCCCACGCGATCCATTGCAAATACCATTCGAGCTTGTGGAAGGGGAGCGTCCAGGTTGCGTGGTGCCGGGATCGTATTTCAGACCACGCAGGCGGACGGCTGGGTTGTCGGATTCCAAGCATGCGGTGGAACTTTTATAGGTCTTTTGCCGAGAGGAAGCCAGTTGAAAGTCTGATCTAGACGATCCAGCCGCCGCCTACTACTTCGTCGCCGTCGTAGAAGACGGCAGACTGGCCAGGCGTTACAGCGCGCTGCGGGTCGTCAAAGGTGGCTAGAACTTCACCAGCTCCTGACATTTCGATGGTGGCCCAGGCCGGGTCGTGGCGGTGGCGAATCTTTGCCTTGACGCGCATTGGCGCGTCGAGCGCGGGGATGGAGATCCAGTTCAGGTCGCGGGCGCGGAGGGTGCGGATGGTCGTCTCCGACTCGCTGCCTACGGTGACCTTGTTGGTCGCGTTGTCGATCTGGATGACATAGAGCGGCGTAGGCGAGGAGAGCCCCAGTCCCTTGCGCTGTCCTACGGTGAAGTTGTGGATGCCGTGGTGGTGGCCGATCACCTCTCCCGACGTAGACACGAGCTCGCCCGAGGAGTCGGGCATCGCCTCGCCCTGCTCGTCGAGGTAGGCATCGATGAAGCGCTTGTAGTCGCCGCCGGGGATGAAGCAGATCTCCTGCGAGTCGGGCTTGGCGGCAAGGGCCAGCGCGTGCTGGCGGGCGATCTCGCGGACCTCGGGCTTGGTGTAGGTGCCGAGGGGGAAGAGCGTGCGCGAGAGCTGGTCCTGCGTGAGGCCGAAGAGGAAGTAGGTCTGGTCCTTCGATGTATCGGCAGGCCGCTTGAGGATCCAGCGGTTGCGCTCGGGGTCGTACTCGTTGCGGGCATAGTGGCCGGTGGCGATGCGGTCGGCGCCAATCTGGCGGGCGCGGATGAGCAACTGGTCGAACTTGAGGTAGTTGTTGCAAAGGGAGCAGGGAATGGGCGTGCGTCCGGCGAGATACTCCTTGACGAAGGGGCGGACGACATGCTCCTCGAAGCGCTCCTGCTCGTTGAGCAGGTAATACGGAATCCCGAGCGACTCGGCGACACGGCGCGCGTCATACACGTCATCAATAGAGCAGCAGCGGCCCTGTACTTCCTCGGGCATGCCCTCCTTACCGGCGAGGCGGCGCTG
>Ga0209139_10000079_pt1 | contig 27268 bp, 25 predicted proteins | sample BogFormECP14_OM3_FD_188246 | JGI IMG/M metagenome (GOLD analysis project Ga0209139, IMG submission 188246) | Bog forest soil microbial communities from Calvert Island, British Columbia, Canada - ECP14_OM3 (SPAdes) (version 2) | ecosystem: Environmental > Aquatic > Freshwater > Wetlands > Bog ...
CGAGAACGCAGGATGGAAAATTTTCGGCTGAAAGTCTTTCGCGCCGTAGCCGAACAGGCAAACTTCCGCAAAGCGTCGGAAGCACTCCATCTGAGCCAGCCTGCGGTAAGCCAGCATATTCATGCCCTTGAAGAGGAACTGGGCCTGCGCCTCTTTGACCGCAGTGGCACGCACACCTCGCTCACCCCGGCAGGCAAGCTGCTGCTGAAGTATGCGGAGCGTTCGGCGCGTGTTTTGGAAGAAGCGAGATCGGCGCTGGCAAAGCTGGACGGCGAAGTAAGCGGCGAGTTGCGCATCGGAGCATCCACTACGGTCGCGCAATACATTCTGCCGCGCATTCTTGGCGCTTTTCTCAAAGACAATCCTCGAGTAACGCTCTCGGTAGAGAGCGGCAATACAGAGGAGATTGTCGCGCTGCTTCTGCGCGATGCGATTTTGCTGGGCATGATTGAAGGACCTCCGCTAAGCAAGGAAGTCCACGTAGAAAAGTTTCTCGACGACCGGATGGTACTGATTGCGCCGGCGGGGCACGAGTGGGCCGGCGCTGACAGTGTGCCGCTGCATGCGCTGGCTGATGTTCCTTTGCTTCTGCGCGAGCAAGGCTCGGGTTCGCGGCGCGTGGTCGAGCAGGCGATCAAAAAAGCCGGTTTGCCACTGAATCAGTTACAGATTCGCATGGAGCTTGATTCGACCGAAGCGATTGTCTCCGGTGTTGAGGCAGGGCTAGGCCTGGGATTCGTCTCTGAGTGGGGCATCACGAAGGCAGTGCGCCTCGGGGCGGTGGTTCGGGTCCGCGTAGAAAATCTCGAGATTCGGCGCGATCTCACGCTGATTCGCAAACTCGGTCCTGCACCGGACGGGGTCGCTGCCGCGTTCCAACGCTTTGCACTTGCGCAGAATGCGGGACACGAGCCGCCTCCCAGCCGACGATAAGTAAATCAAATCGCTCATCACAATTCACACTTGGACGCGAAGTACTCCTGAGTGCCAAGCTCAAAATGTGACAAAGAACTTATTTTTCGTTGGCATCATTCTGGCGGCATGCGGATTGCTCTCTCCGCCGCTGGCTCTCGGCGTAGGCCTGGCGTATGGCCTCTTTTTGACGCATCCCTATCATCTGGACAGCAAGCGCCTGGCGAAATTCCTGCTGCAAGCTTCGGTTGTTTGCCTGGGCTTCGGCATGAACCTCGGTGAAGTCATTCGCGTTGGGCGGTCAGGATTTCTTTATACGGCTGTCGGTATCTCATTTGCTCTGGGTCTGGGCTGGCTGCTTGGCCGCCTTCTAAACGTCCAGAAGACACAATCGTTCCTCATTGCCGCTGGCACGGCCATCTGTGGGGGTAGCGCCATTGCAGCGCTGGGGCCGGTCACCGAAGCGAACGAAGAAGAGATGGCTGTTTCACTGGGAACCGTCTTCGTGCTCAATTCCGTCGCGCTGTTGATCTTTCCCGCGATTGGCGCGGCGATGCACCTGTCGCAGACGCAGTTCGGCTTGTGGTCGGCGCTCGCGATCCACGACACCAGCTCTGTGGTTGGCGCCGCCGCCAAGTATGGAGCAGTCGCGCTGGCGATTGGCACCACCGTAAAACTGGCACGTGCCCTTTGGATCGTGCCTGTGGCGCTGATCACAGCGGCGGTCAGACAAAACAAGACGCGCATCCATCTTCCCTGGTTCATCCTCTATTTCTGTATCGCTGCGGTAATGAGCAGTTATATTCCGCAACTGCACACGGCTTACACCCACGCCTATCAGTTAGGAAAGCTCGGACTTGCTGTGACACTTTTTCTGATTGGCACCGGCATATCGCGTCAGACTCTTAAGGAAGTTGGCGTACGACCCATGGTTCAGGGAGTACTGCTCTGGATCATCGTCGCCAGCGTGTCTCTTTTTGCGATTGCGAAGGGCTTCATTCACCTGTAAGCATCGCTGGATATGAGCGGCAAGATCCTTCACTTTTATCGCGGCGGTAAGGATGACGATGGACGCACGCTCGATGAAATTCTGGGCTGGCCGGATGCGGAACTGGAGGCAGTCCACGACTTTATCCAGTGGCTGTTTCCGCTGCCGGAAATGAGCGGCGCCAATCCCTCTGCGCCTGTGTTAGATGCCACGACAATCGACGCATTTCGCGGCTCCGAAGATTTGCAACAGCGGCTGAGACAATCATTCATGCGTATGCTGCGCTTTTATGAGCTTGAGTTTCATCAGGGCGTCGTGCAACAGGCAGCCAACTTCTCTGCGCGATCAGTCAACTGGCTCAGCCCCGGCAACCATAATCATCTTCGCCTGACACGCATGCTTCGCTCTCTTCGGCTGCTCGGGCTGGCTGCCGAATCGGCCGCGCTCTATAAGGCTCTTTCAGAGATTTATAGAAGTCACTCCGGCCGCATCACGCAACGCACCTATCAGTTCTGGACCGAGGCTACTGCGTTGGGTGAGTAACGTTATCGTTCATCAGTCGGTTTCATTGAAATGCAGGCATTACAATAGAAATTCCGGCACTTCTGGCAGCTATCTTCAGATTGCCAACGCTCGGGCCTGTAGCTCAATGGTTAGAGCAGGGGACTCATAATCCCTTGGTTGGGGGTTCGAATCCCTCCGGGCCCACCATTCATTTGAACAACTTACAAGCTGTAGCCAGCTCACATCACCACCGTGTGACGCGGATTGTGACGTGGGGCAACGGAAAACTCCAATGCGCGATTCAAGGGCCAGGGGCCATCGTGCATGCAATAAACGCTTGATGGACGCTCGGCCGATCTCAGCCTCTCATTTGCCATGCGCACTAAAACGCCATGCAACCGGAATCGACGTCCGCACTTGAGAGCGATACGCCGCCTGACTGGTAGATTTGCCAGTATCCCATTTCTCTCAGCGAACGAACAATAAAGCTTGCCAAGAGATAGAAGTCTCGCAGCGATCCCGATTACCGCCACGCTGGCGTTTTTATTGCGACACAGAGTGCGGGTAGCGGACCCCTTGAGTGCAAATTCAGCGAGAGAAAAGTGTATGAAAACAGTAATTGTCATTTGTGCCATGTGTGTGCTGTTAATGCCATCGGCACTTGCACAAACCGCTGTGGTTACTGCCAAGCCGCTCAGCGATTCTGACATCCAACTGCTTCGCTCCCGATGTGCAGGCGGAGAAAAACGACATCATTACACATACCATGGCGTTTACCGATCAGGAATCGGCGGCGTTCTGGCCCATCTATCGGGACTACGCGCGCGATCAGCAGGTCATTGGTGATGGTCGCTGGAAGCTGATCAAGGACTATGCGGACAATTACGACACTCTGGACGATGCCAAAGCAGATGACCTGGCCAAGCAAATGTTCAGCATCGATTCCCAGAACCATTACGTTGCGGGAAGACTATTGGCCAAAATTCGAAAAGGCCCGGGGCGGAAAGCGAGCAGCGAAGTTCTATCAGGTGGACAACAGGCTCAGCATGATTATCAACCTGGAGCTGACGTCCGCGATTCCGATCCTAAAGTAATGGGCATCTTGTAGAAGGGGTGGTCGGGCTTCTTCAGAGCAGGGTGGGATTGCGATCGAAGGAGCTATGATCGGAGGCTTTGCCCTGATCGCTGCCCTGCCGAATACCGTGTGACGGGGGTGAAGACATTCATCGTCAGTTACAACGGAATCGTCTATCAGAAAGACCCGGGCCCCGACACTCTGAATATTGCCAAGAAGATAGAGCCATATAACCCGCACAAAACATGGCACCGCACAGACGATCAATGGCCCATGAACGATTTCGACGAATCAGCATCAGGACCGTAGCCTCATCCGTATCCCGGAGGACTTAGCAGTGGCCACCGAATATCCCCCGATTGACAACAAGATTCAGGTACGTCGCGCCCTCGAAGTCACAATCCACGTCGGCCTGGCCCTTCTCCTCGTCTCAGCTTGCCTGCTGATCCTGCGTCCATTTCTACCTTTGGTAGTCTGGGGCATTGTCATAGCAATCGCCATATATCCTGCCTATCGGAAACTGCGAAGGCTCCTAGGCGACCGCGGGACGTTGGCAGCGGTTCTTTGCTCCTTGTTTTTTCTCGCGATATTGATCGTTCCGGTCGCGTTGCTGACGGAAACAATGATCGAGGGTATCGCAACGCTCAGCACTCACATCAAGGATGGAACCCTTAGTATTCCCCCTCCTCCTGCCAGCGTCGGAAGCTGGCCCCTTATCGGGCCGCCTTTGACAAAGTCATGGAATATGGCTTCTACAAACCTGACCGGCTTGCTGAAAAGTCTGGCTCCTCAGATTCGAGCGCTTGTCCCTGGGCTGCTCTCAGCTTCGGCGGGAATCGGCCTCACCGTACTGCAATTCGTCCTCTCCATTGTGGTTGTCGGAGTTCTGCTTGCGAATGCTTCAGGTTGCGCCACAGTCAGCCGTTCCTTAGCCAGCCGCCTTTTTGGTGACCGGGGTCCTGAGTTTGAGGAACTCGCGGGATCCACCATTCGAAGCGTTACGAACGGAATCCTCGGTGTTGCCGTCATCCAATCAATATGTGCCGGGCTTGGGTTTCTGGTGGCCGGACTGCCCGGGGCCGGATTGTGGACGTTGGTCTTCCTCTTCGCTGCAGTGCTTCAACTTGGAGGGCCGGTGCTTATTCTCCCTGTCATTTATATGTTTGCGATAGCCAGTACGACGAAGGCAATCGTATTTCTGATCTGGTGTCTGTTTGTCGCTCTCATGGACAACGTGCTGAAGCCCATGCTGCTAGGGCGCGGCGTAGCAGTTCCTATCGCAGTGGTTTTCCTGGGCGCGATTGGTGGATTCATTGCGGTGGGCATTATCGGCCTTTTTCTGGGCGCCATTGTTCTGTCGGTGGGCTATAAGCTCTTCCTCGCATGGTTGGAAGGCCCTGTGCAGACGAAGGAAGAGATTTGACCGATGACTTGCCAATCGATCCAATCCAGCTAACACTTGGAAGGGGCACGATAAGATTCGAGATGTGCCCACATGTCGGGCATACCCTGGTTCGACACCCTTCGTCCCTACAACGTGCGGGCTAGCGTCAGCTGTCCCCGTCAAACACAGATACGGTGCCGTCGGCCAGGTGGGTGATGTACACCTTATTGGTGACCGGATTCACCGCAATCGCATACAAGTTCGCTCCCAAATTGATGGTTGTCCTGACCGTATCGCTCGCACCATCAATCCAACTCATCGTATCGTCCTGTTCGCGACATAGACCTGGTTCGTTCACCGTAATCTGAACAGGGCTGTTGCCCATCGGCCGGCGCTGGTCTGGGTGTGGGAGTGAAGAACTAGCCGAGAATATTGGGAATGCCGATGTAGAAGCGGGGCGACGTTTGCATGACCTTTGGAATCAAGTCTGTGAACTCGGCGCCGACCTGCATGTTTTGTCCCACCGTTTACATTCCTCCACGCTCGAAAATCTGGGACTTGTTGCCGGGGCAAGAGCCTTCTGTGAGGAATTTGCGGATCAACAAGAAATAGAGACTGACTTTACATACGACAATGTTCCCTCAGACATTTCAGGAGATGTCGCGCTCTGTCTCTTTCGCATCCTTCAGGAGGGCCTGCGTAACGTTAAGAAGCACAGCGGCGCCGACCGGGCTGAGGTTCAGCTGGAAGTGGCAGGCGGGAAGCTCCATCTCTCAATTTCCGATCGTGGCAGGGGCTTTGACTCCAAAGTGCATTCAAGCCAACGTGGCATTGGTCTTCGGAGCATGGAGGAACGCTTGCGGTTATTGGGAGGGACCCTGGAGATTCACGCGCGACCCATGGAAGGCACTAGAATTGACGCGTGGCTGCCATTCACTATCGTCAGTCAGCAAACAAGTTAGATCCAAAGCATGCAGGGCTTTCGGCAGGAGTTTGCCATGCAGGATCCAGAACCTTTTACAAAGCGGCCGCGCGTTCTCATTGCCGATGACCACAGCATTGTGGCCGAGGGGCTTCGTTCGCTGCTTGAGAAAAGCTGCGAAGTTGTAGGACTTGTTCAGGACGGCAGGCAGTTACTGGTTGAGGCGCCCAAGCTGAAGCCAGACGTGATCGTTCTGGATATCTCCATGCCCTTGCTGAACGGTCTGGATGCAGCCGGGCGACTAAAACTATCTCTTCCTGGCACAAAGTTTGTTTTCCTCACGATGCAAGATGATGCCAACCTTGCAGCCGCGGCTCTTGACCTGGGGGCCGTCGGCTATGTGCTCAAGCATGCAGCGACCTCGGAATTGCTGAAGGCCGTTTCCGAAGTACTTCAGGGCAGGTCCTATGTGACGCTGAAACTGCGCTCCGACGACTGGGCTACCCGAAAGGCACGTGCCCGACAATTCTCAAAGGAGTTGACGCGCCGCCAACAAGAAGTGCTTCAGCTGCTCGCCGAAGGTCGTCCCATGAAGGAAATAGCCGACATTCTTAAGGTCAGCGAGAAGACCGTCATGTTTCACAAGTATCACATCATGGAGTCGTTCAACCTAAAGAACAACTCGGAGTTGGTTCTATTTGCGCTCAAGCGCCACCTTATTTCCTCTTGATCAGGTGTCGAGAAGGTCTGTCAATTCTGCTAGGTGGCGGGAGCCAGCAATCTTGTTAGGATTACACCTTCAAATCTGATTCGGAACCTCCTCGAAAACATCTGACTTGGAATGTATCGTTCGGGCCTTGGAGTTCCGGAAAGAAGAGAGGCCGGTATTGGCGCGGCCACGGATACTTCTCGCTGACGACCATCATCCCGTGCTCGCACGTGTTCTTTCTCTGTTACAGCCTCACTTTGAGGTGATTGGGATGGTCAATGATGGAAAGAGCCTGGTTAGCGAAGCGCAACGGCTTCAACCGGATGTGATTGTATTAGACATCGCGATGCCGCTCCTTACCGGAATTGAAGCCGCACGTGAACTTCACAAGGCTGGATCCCAGGCCAAGCTGGTTTTCCTGACTATTCATCAGGACCTCGCATTTGTGCGTGGATGCTTCGCCGAGGGAGGTCTCGGCTACGTCACGAAATCGCGGCTGGTAACCGATCTTATCCCCGCGATACATGAAGCACTTTCGAACCATACCTTCGTCTCTCCGTCTGTGTTGCGCTGATTGAAGGCTAAGGCGGACTGGCTCATTGATGAATCCGCCCAGACCTTTGGCGTTGTAGAAGCCGTGACCTAGGAGTTTTCCTAGTTTTCACAGGAGCGCTGTTGCATAAAAATGAACGTAGTAGGAGGGTGATCATGCTAAGTAACCGTCCTCGAATTTTAGTCGCCGACGATCACACCCTTGTGGCAGAGTTGTGCAGAAAGCTGCTCGAAACGGAATTTGAAGTAGTCGGCGTTGTGAGCAACGGACGTGCCATGGTGCGATCGGCATGCGAGTTAAAGCCCGACGTCATTGTGGTCGATATTGCCATGCCGGTTCTCAACGGCCTGGATGCGGCCCAGCAAGTGAAAGCAGCAATGCCTGCAGTCAAGATCCTCTTTCTCACCATGAACATCCACATTGAAGTCGCGGCAGAGGCATTTCGTCGGGGAGCTTCGGGCTACCTGCTGAAAACCTGCGCCGCGACCGAGATGGTGACTGCTGTACGCGAAATCTTGCGCGGCAAATCCTATGTATCACAGACTCTCTGCAAATATGAGGTCGACTATCTTCGTCGGAAAGATAAGAAACGAGTGGACGAGGATGAGCGCCTCACTGAGAGACAGCGGGAAGTATTGCAACTGCTGGCCGAAGGCAAAGTGATGAAGGAGATTGGCGGCATCTTGAACATGACGACCAGAACCGTGGCTTTTCATAAGTATCGGATCATGGAATCGTTGGGCGCAAGGAGCAATGCTGAGCTTGTACGCTACGCAGTAAGGAATCATATGGTTTCTGCGTAATCAGGTCGATTCTTGATTTTGAATTCGAAGCAACCTGCTGATCTAGGGCTTCGATTGAAGCTGCCTTGATTGCGTTTCCTCTCGATAGAGCGCGATCCTGAGCTTTGGGCTACGACGGCGTCCCGAAGTTGCAAAGAATAGGCGCCCACGCCAAGGAAAAATTTCAGAACGAGCAGATTGCATGCCACAACTATGCTTTCAAGCATGGAACTGATAAGTCCGATGTCGCCGGCTGGAAGTGGCCTTACCAGCGCGCGTGATGCGGTGCAGTTCGGCGGGAAGGAACAGTGCAATTGATCGCAGCCCAACCAACAAGCGATAAGAGCCTGAGCGTTCCCGCCAATGCAAGTCGTGGCCAAAGCTCTCCGTTGGGGGCGACACCGGTAGGAAACGGCGTGAACTTCAGCGTGTACTCACGCGATGCTTCGGGCGTGGAATTGTTGCTTTTCGACAGGGACGATGACGCCCTGCCAGCGCGAGTAATTTCTCTCGACCCATTCATCAACCGCAGCTATCACTACTGGCACCTTTTTGTTCCTGGAGTGCAGGCGGGGCAGATCTACGGGTATCGAGTGCGGGGACCCTTCGATCCATCGACGGGAATGCGCTTTGATGACTCCAAAGTTCTGCTCGATCCATATGGCCGGGGAGTTGTTGTTCCGAGGAATTACTCTCGCGACGAAGCACAGAGGCCGGGCGATAACGCCGCAGCTGCAATGAAGAGCGTCGTAGTTGATTCAAGCGCGTATGACTGGGAAGGCGACACACCGCTTGCTGGTCCGCCTTCGCGCACGATCATCTACGAAATGCACGTGAAAGGCTTTACGGAGCATTCGAGCTCAGGTGTCAGTGAGGAAACGCGGGGTACCTATCGGGGACTCATTGAAAAGATTCCGTACCTCCAGGACCTCGGCATTTCGGCAGTGGAACTGCTTCCCGTGTTTCAGTTTGACGTTCAGGATTGTCCTCCCGGGCGTGTCAATTATTGGGGCTATGCGCCCGTCTCTTTCTTTGCGCCCCACCAGGGATACAGCTCAGGTAGAGACCCGCTGGCGCCTGTGAATGAGTTTCGCGACATGGTCAAAGCCCTGCACCGGGCAGGCATCGAGGTCATCCTTGACGTGGTCTTCAATCACACAGCAGAAGGTGACCAGTCCGGACCTGCCTTCTGCTTCCGCGGATTGGACAACAACGCTTACTACGTTCTGGAGCAGGACCGGTCGCTTTATGCAAACTTCAGCGGCACGGGAAATACGCTCAACGCCAATCATCCTATCGTTCGACGGATGATCGTCGACAGCATCCGCTACTGGGTACAAGAGATGCATGTGGACGGGTTCCGCTTTGATCTTGCATCCATTCTCGCGCGCGATTCGAGCGGCCATGTCTTGGCTAATCCGCCGGTTCTTTGGGATATTGAATCCGATCCCGCGCTCGCCGGAACAAAGATGATTGCCGAAGCCTGGGACGCGGCTGGGCTTTATCAGGTCGGCAGTTTTGTTGGTGATAGCTGGCGCGAGTGGAATGGACGCTTTCGCGATGACGTGCGCAGTTTCTTCCGCGGCGATGAAAGCTCCTTGCAGCATTTCGCCGATCGATTGCTCGGCAGCCACGAGATCTACGCGCACAAGGAGCGCGAAGCGGAACAAAGCGTGAATTTCGTAACCTGCCATGATGGATTCACCCTAAATGACGTGGTTTCTTACAACCAGAAGCACAACGAGGCAAACGGCGAGAACAACAGAGACGGTGGAGACGATAATCGGAGCTGGAATTGCGGATTCGAGGGACCTACCAATGATTCCGCGATCGAAAGCCTCCGAAACCGCCAGGTAAAAAACTTCATGACTGTGACGCTGCTCTCGCTTGGGATCCCTATGTTTTTGATGGGCGATGAAGTCCGGCGAACGCAACTTGGCAATAACAATGCTTATTGCCAGGACTCAGAACTTAACTGGTTTGATTGGTCTCTACTTAAAAAGCACGAAGATATACATCGGTTCGTAAAATTGCTTATCGATAGAAGGCTGTTACGAGATGCAGACGGCCAGCGCCAGCGGATGACATTGACTGAGCTGATCGCTGCAGGCGCGAAAGGCTGGCATGGAGTGAAGCTTAACCAACCGGACTGGAGCAGCCAGTCTCACAGTATTGCGTTCAGCGGGGAGTTGCCAAAGGAGAATGCACTTGTGCATTTCATCTTCAACGCATATTGGGAGGCTCTCGATTTCGAATTGCCGCACGTGGTTGATGGGAGCGGTAGTTCATGGCGACGATGGATCGACACTTCTCTACCTACACCACAGGACATCGTACCGTGGCAAGAATCGCCATTCGTTGTTGACTTGACGTATCGGGCGGCGCCTCGATCGATGGTCATTCTTTGGGCGAGAGCTGGCGACTAGCCACCAATCCGATAATCTATCTCAAATCAAATCGCCACTGTCTTTTCTGACAGTATTCAGATTACAATTCGCGCACTAGCCTTGACTCCTTGTTGCAGATCGACCACTGTTTGTTCCGATATTGCGGAAGCTAGAGCGGCGCAGTCGTCCCTCGAAGAGGTGATCCATCCATGGCAGAAAAAGAAAACGGTAAGAACGGCGACCGGATGAGTAATAAGGAGTACACGAAGGAACTTCGGCGCCTCCAGGCAGAGCTTTGCAAGCTTCAGGAATGGGTCAAATACAAGGGACTTCGCGCGATTGTCGTCTTTGAGGGACGCGATGCCGCAGGTAAGGGCGGGACGATCCGGGCCATGACCGAGCGGGTGAGTCCCCGCGTGTTTCGCGTGGTAGCGCTGCCTGCTCCATCTGACCGCGAAAAGACCCAGATGTTCATGCAGCGCTATATCGACCGTTTTCCCGCTGGCGGTGAGATCGTAATCTTCGATCGTAGTTGGTACAACCGAGCCGGCGTGGAGCACGTAATGGGCTTCTGCACCAAGGATCAACATCGCACTTTCCTTGAGCAATGCCCTCAGGTAGAAAAATACATCGTGGATGCTGGAATCATTCTCATCAAGTACTGGCTGGAAGTGGGTCCTGATGAGCAGGAACGGCGATTCAAGGCACGGATCGCCGATCCGCTGCGGCAATGGAAGCTGAGCCCGATGGATCTCGGGTCGTTCGGCCGCTGGTATGACTATTCCAGGGCGCGGGACGCCATGCTCGAGACAACTGACAGCAAGCATGCTCCATGGTTCGTCGTTCACTCCAATGACAAGAAGAGAGCGCGGCTCAACTGCATTACGCATTTCCTGAGCATGATTCCCTACAAAAAAGTTTCGCGGGAAAAAGTGACTCTTCCCCCTCGCGATAATCGCAAACGATACGACGATCAAGCCTCGCTGAAGAAGGCGCATTTCATTCCTGAAATTTATTGACGCTGCTCGTACAGAATCTTGCTATCTCACGGGTGAATGCGCTGATCAGTACGATTCGGCATGGCGCCTCTGAGGAGAAAATGAATGTCTCGGCGCGCCATATCCCGGTTTCTTCCTGTCGCCGACTGGCTACCCGCCAGCACACCAAAAACCATACGTGCGGACGTGATCGCAGGCATTGCGCTTGCGGGCTTGCTGGTGCCGGAAGGAATGGCTTATGCCGGCATTGCCGGGGTCCCGCCGCAGATGGGCCTGTATGCCTCGATGGCGGGAATGTTTGTCTATGCGCTCTTTGGGACGTCGCGCCAGCTCGCGGTTACACCTACATCTTCATCGGCAGCCATGCTGGCCGCTCTGGTGGCTCCCATTGCCAGTGGCGACTCCGCGCGATATGTGGCCCTCGCCTCAGGCGCTGCAATTGCGGCGGGCATCATCTTCCTGGCCGGCGGTCTGCTCAAGCTGGGCGCCGTGTCGGAATTCATTTCCAAGCCAGTTCTCAAGGGCTTTGTATTTGGACTCGCGCTCACCATCATGGTGAAGCAGGCCCACAAGCTCACCGGCATTTCTTCGGGGCAAGGAAATTTCTTCCATCTGGTGTGGCATGTAATCACTTCGCTCAAAGAGCTGAGTCCATGGACGTGTGCAGTCGGAGCAATTGCAATTACCGTGATGTTCCTCCTGGGTATATTTGTTCCCCGAGTGCCATCGGCGTTAGTGGTGCTGGTGCTCGGCGTTCTATATGTCTCATGGTTCAGCCTGAAACAGCATGACGTGGAGGTCGTTGGCACGATTCAAGCCGGTATGCCTTCACTGACCCTGCCCAGGATCGGTCAAGACGATCAGGCAGATTTATTTGTGGGCGCCATCGGAATTGTGCTCGTGCTTACCGCTGAATCTCTCGCTGCTGGCCGAACATTTGCTGCAAAGAACAAGTATGAGATCAATCCGAACCAGGAACTCTGCGCCATGGGAGCGGCCAACATCGCATCCGGTCTATTAGGGGGCATCATCGTAGGCGGAGGCATGTCGGGTAGTGCTGCCAACGATAGCGGTGGGGCGCGCACGCAGCTCTCTACCATCACGTCTTCACTTTTCGTCGGTCTTACGCTGGCTTACCTGCTGCCCCTTATCCGCAATCTTCCAGAAGCGGTTCTTGGGGCGATTGTCGTCCACGCCGTCGCACACCTGGCCGACGTCGGCACGCTCAGATACTACGCGAGGCTTCGCGGCGGAAGTATCTGGGGCGCGCTTATCGCGCTATTTGGCGTTCTGCAAATGGGGATTCTTAAAGGGTTGATCTTCGCGGTCGCCTTAACACTCGTAGCCGTGATGCGAAGACTCTGCGCTCCCCAGGACTCTGTACTGGGCAGGCTGGCGGGCTCCGGTAATTTCGTCGATGTCGAACGTCATCCCGAGGCTGAGCAGATTCCTCATCTCCTGATCTTCCGGCCCAATGGCATGCTGTTTTTCGCAAATGCGAATCGCATTCGGAATCATGTGCGCGAATTGACCAGTTCTGGTGACGTCCCCCTCCGTGCCGTTGTGATAAATCTCGAAGCCTCTCCGGAAATAGATGTTACCAGTCTTGAAATGCTGGAACAGCTGCGGAGTGAACTGGAGGGGTCAGGCATTGCGCTCTACTTTGCGCGTGTCGCAGATCGGGTTCGTGATCTTTTTGAGCGCAGCGGCTTTATAGAACGTGTTGGTTCAAATCGTATCCTTCCTGGGGTCGATTCGGCCGTCAACGCATTTCTCAAAGACGGCACAACTTCTGACTAAACTTACGAGTTCTGACCCGCCAGCCTTTGCACATCTGTCAAGACTGACAGTTCACATCACCATTTCAGGCTCTTAGCATGAGCGTGAATTCGCGAAGACGGACAAGCTCAGAGGGTGGGACGTCGACGTGGCCCAACGAACTCGACACATCGGAGATTGGATATGAAGAGGATTTCGTTTATCTGGATGGCCCTGTTGCTCACCATTGCGGGCAGCGCCTTCTGTCAGGATGTTCGCTACAACTTCGACAAGGACACCGATTTCTCGAAATTCAAAACGTACAAATGGGTAGCCCTCAAGGGCGCGACTCCGGTGGACGATCTCGTAGACAAACAGATCAAGGAAGCAATCGATGCTCAGTTGGCCACAAAAGGTCTCAGCAAAGTGGAGGGGGATGACGCCAATCTTTTTATCGGCTATCAAACGGCGGTTGGCACTGAAAAGCAATTCACATCTTACGATACTGGCTGGGGATATGGTCCGGGATGGTACGGACGCGGATGGTACGGTGGCGGCGGCGGGATGACAACTGGCCAAACCTCGACCATATATAACGGGCAACTCGCTGTGGATATATATAACTCGGCGGGTCATGACCTTGTCTGGCGAGGAGTTGTGAGCAAGACCCTTGATCCGAAAGCGAAGCCGGACAAGCGCCAGAAGAATCTCACAAAGGCACTTACAAAGCTCTTTAAGAACTATCCGCCAAAGGCGAAGTAGCTTCCATAGGGAAGATAGGGCAGAGTTTACTGGGCTAGGGACCTCGGTGCAGCTTTAATCCTCGGCCCGGTGCTTATTTCCGTGTCCTGCGCGACGGCCCACGCACTGGCGAAGAGCATTGCAAACCTGATCCCGCAGGCGTCCGACTCGTATAGTTAAACCGGCGCACAGATGACTAAGTTCTACCTCCGTTACTTTTGACAGTAGTCGCGGTGTCAACGGATCGGATAAGTTCTCTTCCGCATAGATCTGACGGCAAGCACTTCGCTGAAGGTTACGGCGATGTCGAAGGTGCCTAATCCCCGAGTTCAGGGAAGGCGGCACCGCCGACAACATTCCGGACTGTAAGTACTGACAGTTACGCGATTGCTTAGTTAACCGTACTGTCTTGACAGGAGGATTGCTGTAGGCCTAAGTTCGCTCTCTGGTTGGCGAGGATAAGCCACGATGCGATGGATGAGGAAGTTCGAGCGCCTATTGCTGGTCATTGGTGTGTCGATGCTCTGCGTCTATGTGGGAGCTCGCATCCATGGTTTCGTTCTTTCGCACGTAGAGGTCATGAGATTCAAGAGTCAGCAATTGCTGGCCCAGGAGCTTCACAACCGAACCGAAGCAACTGGCAAGGCGCCCGATTTCAGTCTTTGGTCGCCGAAACGTATTCAGGGCTATCAGGAAAGTCTGGCTTCTCATTTCACGCCCGCAATGGCCCTGCTCCGCATTCCGAAGATACATCTGGAAGTTCCGGTTCTCGAGGGCACTGATGATCTCACCTTGAATCGGGCGGTTGGACACATTGCAGGTACGGCCAGACCGGGGGAAACCAGCGACGGCAATATCGGAATCGCTGGGCATCGAGACGGGTTTTTTCGAGGACTGAAGGATGTTGCCACGGGAGACATGATCGAGATCATGACGCAGAAGGAAACTACCACGTATGTGATTGACCAGATCACCATAGTCGATCCGAGTGATGTCTCGGTTCTTGCTGCACGGTCGCGCTCTTCTGTAACGCTGGTGACTTGCTACCCGTTCTACTTCGTTGGCAGCGCTCCTCAGCGATATATCGTTCAGGCTTCTCTGGCGAGTTCAGTCGCGACGAGTGTGAGCCGATAAGAATGCGAAATTGTGAAGGATCCAACGAATGTGAAGCGCAAATGTGAGCATTTTTTTAAGTAACCGGCACTACGGGTTTCGGCTCCTAGTTCCGAAAGCCAATAAGGAGAGGACACAATGAAGCGAAGCAACAGATACATACGATCGTGGTTTGTGCTCGCGGTGGGGGCCGTTTGCCTGACCTTTGTCCTGAGCGGAAGGGCACAGGTACAAACAGAGACTACTACCACAACTGGACACGCGACCAAAGAGGTACAGGTAGAGCATGCACAAGTATTAACTGTCAGCGGGAACGACCTGGTGGTCAAGATGGCAGACGGCACGATCCGGCACTTTGCAAACGTGCCGGAAAGCGCCCGTGTCACCGTGGACGGCAAACAACTGGGGATTCATGACCTGAAACCGGGTATGAGCCTGCAGAGAACGATAACCACAACCACAGTGCCTAAGGTGATTACCACTACGCAGAGTGTTACGGGTACTGTGTGGCATGTACAGCCGCCTCTCTCAGTCATCCTGACCATGGAGGACGGAAAGAATCAGGAATTCAAAATTCCCAAGGGCCAGAAATTTAACGTCGACGGGCAAATGGTGGATGCGTGGGGATTGACGAAAGGCATGAAGGTCTCCGCGACAAAGGTCGTCGAGGAACCGCTGACAGTGGTTAACCAGCAGAGAAAGCTGACCGGCCAGATGCCCCCTCCGCCGCCGCCACCGCCAGCGGACGTTGCAATCCTGGTTGTGGTCGCAGAGCCGCTGCCGCCTCAGGCCGCACCTGTTGTCGCTGAAGCTGCTCCAGCAGCCTTGCCGAAGACGGGAAGCGAATTACCGCTGTTTGGTCTGCTGGGAGCGCTCTGCCTGTTATCAGCGCTTGGGCTGAAAGTCATTCGTAAAGCCGCATAATTCCCTGGCGCGATTTTCGGCGGCTGGGCCTGTTTCATATGCCTCTGTGCAGGCAGCGGAAACAGGCCCAGTCTTTTTTTCGTAGGCGCAAACCCACTCAGGGGCTGATGTAGAAACGTAAGACACTGCGAAAAGGTGGCAACTGGCAAAACTAACAGTTTGCAGAACCTTGTAAAGTCTGAGACATTTCTCCGTAGCCCTGACGATCTCGTTAGGAGGCGGTATGAAGTTATCCTCAAGCGTAAGTATCGGCCACGTTTGGTGCTCGCGCGAGCTCTCGCCTGCGAGTTTACGCTTGCTCGTATTTCAACCTTCATTGACGGAACTCGGAAATCACGCTTGAGAACGGAGAATGCTATGACCGCGTACAAGGTGTCTCGAATCGTTTATCTTTCTGCTCTATCCATCATCGGGCTCACGTTATTCAGCACGGTGGTCGCGGCGCAATCCGTAAAGATCGAAGGTCTGATCCAGGCAAGGAACGGCGACACCATGATCCTGAAGACCTCGGACTCCCCAAAGCTTGTAGTTCTTTTGACCGATAGCACCGAGGTAGGCCAGGTGCAGGGCCTTCTCAAGGCGCGCAAGAAGGAAATGTCAATGGCTGCTCTCATTCCCGGACTGCCCGTCAGGGTCGAAGGGACATACAATGATCAAAACCAACTGGTAGCCAAGTCGGTGAGCTTCAAGGGCAATGATCTGGAGCAGGCTGAAGCCATCGCAGCCGGTATGCACCAAACCCAGGTTCAAACTCAACAGAACCAAGCGGAGCTGGAAAAACAACAGGCTGCCTTACAGCAACAACAGGCCCAGTTAACTGAACAGCAGGCCAAGCTCGCCGCAAATAAGGCAGCCATCGATGCCGCTGTCGCGCGTTTCGGACAACTGGACGACTACTACATCAGGGATGAGGTAACAATTTACTTCGGCAACGGCAAGGTCGACGTTGATCCGCAATACACTTCACAGTTGCTGGGGTTGGCTGAGAAAGCCAGGACAATCGATGGCTACATGGTCGAAGTGAAGGGCTTTGCCTCCGCTACCGGTAGTGCCGCATTGAACCAGAGACTTAGCGAAGACCGCGCCAACAATGTGACGAATCTTCTCCTTCAGCAAGGGAAAGTGCCCCTCACCAGAATGCTGGCGCCGGGTGCAATGGGAGAGAGCGAGCAAGTCGGCAACGAAGAGACGAAGGAAGGGCAGGCGGAAAACCGTCGCGTAGTCGTGCGTGTTCTGCAAAATAAAGCCGTTGCCGGAAACATAGCGGCTCAATAGTCGGATTTGGTCTTTCAAAACACCCTATTCAGCAGGGGGCTAAATTCCCTGCAATCTCTTAAATGCATTCATTAGAGAGAGGCTGCTCTTGGGAGTTGTCGACGGATACATCTTGTCCGCCCGGCTTTCCAGCTGGATATGAAGACAAAGGCAAAGGGGTCGATAATTGACGGCGACGCAGAATTCGTCGCTCAAGTATCTTTGTCGTGCTTGTTGGAGGATCGAGGCATAGCCTCTCGTGATCCGCGTGGAGATCTTCGTTTCACGATCAGATCAAGTATTAGTCGTCGTCGACTGGCGTCCAGGATTTATCAGGGTTGAAGAGCTCCATCTTCTTGAACTCGTCGAGGGTGGTGGGACCAAAATCCTTTTGGTACACAACACCATCATTGCTGACAATGAAGGTCTTCACTCCAGTCACACGATAGTCGGCTGGCGCGGCCACAAGGGCGAAGCCCCCGATCATTACACCTTCGATTACATAGTCCAATTGTCCAAGCGGAGCTGCGGGGCCTTGTCCCTTCAAAACCTTGAAGAAGTAGCCGTGGTACGGTTCCTCACGGCTGCTGTAACCCAGCGCGATCGCATGAGCAATGTTTTCGCCGATCGGACCGCCCCAGGTGCCGTCGGAATTTTGCCATGCAAGGCCATCCTGTTTGCCCGGTGTGCTGATGATGCGCTGCGCGTACTGGTTCACGTTATAACCCTCGCGCTTTTCGAACGCGTAGTCGTCCTGCGCTTCCACGTAGCCGTGGCAGATTTGAATGGCGTCAAGCTCGTTGGCGCCTATGCGGCGATACAAGAGCTCCTGCTTGCCGGCTTTGCTATCGAAGAACCATTTGCCACCTTTCTTTACAAGCGGCACGGGGAAAGGCCATTCCTCGTTGCCTACCAGGAGAAATGCGCGATTCCCGCTCTTCGGATCTACGGAAACGCTTTCCTTTTCGTGGGCCTCGGCAGCGAAATCAGCGGCGCGCTTTCGGTCCTGCGCGATTTCACCGCTAAATATGATGCTCTTGCCATCGGGGCCAAAAATCTGCATCAGCGCAGCCTCGTCGAACTGCGAGGCCGCGTCGACCAGCGCATCGGCAGCTTGCTGCGGGGTGTCAAAGCCTTTGGCGCCTGCGACAGGGCCTGCGGTCGCTGACGGACTCTCTTTTGCCGTGGATTGCTGGGCAACGAGAAGAACCGGAGCGGACAGACATCCCACAGCTACTGCCCACCGAATCCAGGCAAGTCTGGAGAGATTTTTCTTCCCAGTTGTTGACATCATTTCAGTGCTCCTTGGTTTGTCTTACCTGCCCTACCTGCGCCGCGCACCGCCGCCTCGGCTCGCACCGCCGCCACGAGATCCCATACTGGAGGCACCACGGCTGCTGCTCGCGCGTGCGCTCGATCCGTTGAAGCCTCCTCCGGATCCCCCGCCGAAAGCGTTCCGGTTGCCACCGCCGCCCGAGATATCCCGGCCGCCTATGCTGTTCGCTCCACCAGCGCCACCACGGTTGCTTACGCCCGCTCCACCGGCCCCGTTTCTGCCAGCTGCACCGCCGCTAGCACGATTGCTCACGCCTGCGCCGCCAGCGCGATTGCTGGGTAGATTGCCGCCCTGCCGCCCAACCTGCTGCCTGGCGCCAGACTGGCGATTGGCCAGGGAATCTCCGCGAGCGGTGCCGCCGAACCGGTCTGCCGTAGCCCGATCCCGATATGGGGCGCCACCGCGGTGCTCCGGGTTGTGCTGCCACCTGTTGCCACCAGCACCTCCTACACCACCAGCACCGCCCACACCGCCGACCCCTCCGACCCCTCCTGCTCCGCCGACACCACCGGCGCCGCCAACACCACCAGCACCGCCAACGCCGCCACGACCGGGCTGTTGCGATGGACGGTTGCCGCCGTTAACACGATTACCGCCGTTAACGTTGGTGTTGCGGTTGAAATTATTGTTGCGGTTGATGGTGATGTCATTGTTGCCACCCCACCCGCATCCATAGCCCCAACCGCCGCCGCCCCAGAACGCACCCATGGCAACGCCGATGCCAAAAGAGATCGCCATCCCCGCGGCGTAGTACCCAGGCGGCGGGTAGTAGATAGGGGGGTAGGGGTATACCGGTGGCCCGTACACCACCGTGGGATTGTAGGTTGGCACATACACAACCTGCGGATTCGCCTGTTCCACGACGATCACGCTCTTGCTCTCAATGACCTTGGTTTCCACTTTCTGTTGCTCATTTGATTTCAGATTGCCGGCGCCCTGGGCCTTCTTGCGCATACGCTGGACAGCTTCCATCAGATCATTTTGTTGCGCAAGAAATGCGTTACCGAGATCGGTGGTCCACTGGATGTCGTCGGCCAGACGCTTGACCAGGTCGGGCAGGCCGGCGAGGGCCTGAACGCTTGGGTCCCAAGGCTGCTTCGCAACTGCATCGGCGAGCGCTTTGTCCTTCAGACTCGAGTTCTTCGTAAGCCACTGCTGGAGCTGGATGATTTCGAGAGGATACGTAGACGCGGCAAGGGTCTGAGCCAGCATCGGGTCAGGATAGAGGGCGATGGGAGCTACTAAGGCATCCAATTGGTCGGGCGGAATCTTCGCAGGCTGGTCCTGTGCCGCTGGCGCTGGCGCCGTTGACGCCTGTTCCGGCCGAGGCGACGGCATAGCTGCCAGGGAGTCGCCCGGCACGAGGGTAATTGTGCACAGTATGACCAGCAGACGCTGCACTGCTGCACCCAATGTTCTTAGTCCCGGGTTCATGGCTACCTTCCCTCCCCGTTCCGGATGAGGCACGCCTTCATATCGTGCCGGTAATTCGCCGCAAGTCGTTTCGACACAACTAGCGATTCTAGGTCGCACCGTTTCGCGGCGCACCTGTTGAAATTGACAGACTTCAGGCTTTGGAAGAAGCAGTTAAGTTACGAGCTAGCGAGGTACTCGGCTCAAAGAGAGGTGAGACCTGTTTCAACTGACAGTTGGCAATTGTACCTTGCTGTTTATGATTTCGGACAGAGGCGACGATCTTTCTGATATTAGTTGTTAACTCGCTCCCTTCATATAAGGAGGCCCGGATGGCCCGATTCAATTCTGTGATAATCGTTGTTCCCCTGGCGTGTCTTATTCTGCTCGATGGCTGTCAGAACATGCTTCTACGCGACGTGAAGAGCCTGCTCTTGCCTGAGTTTCGCCGGTCAGACATTTTTGGCTTTCTCGCGGGTCTGGGAACCACCTTTGCTGCTTTGCCGGACCTGATCTCGATGCTGAGGCGCCGGTCCAGTGCAGGCATGAATCCAAGAATGGCCGCCATCATTGGCGCGTTTCAGATTCTCTGGGTCTACTACGGCTTGTTGATTGTGTCGCGGCCAGTGGTTTTGTGGAACGTGATCGGCGTGTTCATCAATTTCCTCAGCGTCGGCGCGTACCTTCATTTCTCTCGCAAAGAAAAATCGGTCGCAGCGAATCGCGCCGGGAATTGACACTCGTCACTTCAGGCCATAGGTCCAGCTGAGCCCGGAGCTGGTTCCGTAGTCACTGCCAGAAAAACCTGGCGGTGGCTGATTATCCCAGTTGCTATAAAAAGAGATGTTCCATTTCAGATTGCTGATGATCTTGATGTAATAGTTCACATTCGTGTTCACACGAACGCGTCCCGGATCAGAGAGCGCGGGTAAAACTGACGCGGTTGCATCGAAGTTGGTCTTGCTGAACCTGAAGAACGCGACATCCGCGTAAATCAAGGCTGCCGCAGTGTTCTGATGATTTATGGGCACGCTGGACTGTTGATACGATGTGTCCAGCCAGGCTGCTCCGCCGACCAACTGGATTCTCGCCTGATTCGTATTCTTCAAATAGCGCCCCACGCCCCCGCCGAGCAAAGTCTGAAGCGTAATACCTTGCTCCGAACTCTGGAGCAGACCGCCAATGCCCTCGTAGAACCAGTTCTTCTGGGGCATCAAGCGGAGGGCAGAGAAGGTAACCGAGTTTCGTGTGGAAGCCGTCGTGCCGGTGCTCTTAGAGAGGGTAGAGTCGAAATTGGCTGCGGCATTCCAGCGCTCGCGCACGTACACGGTGTCCGCGCCCAGGTTGTACTGCGTTGATTCGTTGCCCTTGGAATAGATCGTCCCAAAACTCACCTCACCGTTGAATCGCTCCCAGACCTTTTCAGACGTAGCCACCATACGGACAACCTGTGATCGCTCCATCGTGTGCACTTGCTCGGGAGGCTCCAGAACCTGGATCTGCGCCGGCCTGCCACCGCCCGTCTCCGCTGTTCTCAGAGCACCCGTATATACCGAGCCATCTTCGGTTTTCACAACAAACAACTGCGTACTTTCCAGCCGGGCCACTTTCGTCCAGTCAACAGATGCTGTCCCGTCAATGTAATCAAAGCTGACGTACAGCACGCCGGAGTCGAGACCTTTGATTTCACATGTCATAGAGTCGCCATTCTTCATGACGAGGCGGTCTGTTTTGTCATGTGCAAACAGGGCGGTGGGTAGGAGAAGAAGAAAAGCAAAAGAAAGAATTAAGCTTTGGCGTTTCATGGTAGACCTCTCGAGAGTCGCCTGATCGGCCGCACGAGAGACGCTCGTCGGACTCCTGACGCCGCCTCCGTGCGATGAGACCACCCTCGCACAAGAATTGCTCGAATCATCGGCGACCGCGCTTTACCATCTCGCAGAAACAAACGAGTGGGACAATACGAAATTTCTGCCTAGAATTCTCACAAGCAAATGATGTAATCGCGAAGACGCCCGGCATTTCCAACGGAGGCGAAGCCATATTTTCAGGTGATCGGAGGGAAGAGGCAAGTCTTAAACTCCTACACTCCGGCGATGGCCTTGTTCTGGAGAAGACGCACGACTACACGACGATTCCCCGCCTCTCCTTCCGGCGTATTGGCGTTGCCGACTTGTTCGCTCTCTCCCATTGCGCCCGGCGCAAGCATTCTGGTGAGTGGGGCCTTACCCTGCTGAAGCAGGATATTTGTCACATTGTTAGCCCGGTCCTCGCTGAGTTTCTGGTTCAGCGCAGCATTACCGGAGGCGGAGGCGTAGCCCTTTACTTCAATCATGTAGCCTTCGACTGTCTTGGCTTTATCCACGAGCGCCATCAGTTGAGCAGTATATTTTGGATCGACGTTGACCTTGCCGTTGTCAAAGTACACCGTTACTTCATCCAAGATGTAGTAATCGTCCAGTTGGCCGAAGCGTGCGACGGCGGCATCGATAGCCGCCTTATTTTCTGCGACCTTTGCCGCCTGTTGCTCCAGGGCCTGTCTCTGCGCGTCCAACTCAGCCTTCTGTTTTTCCAAATCCGCTTGGTTCTGCTGAGCTAGTAACTTGGTTTCGTGCATCCCGGCTTCAATTGCTTCGGCCTGTTTAAGATCATCGCCCTTGAACCTTACCGTCCGCGCTATGAGTCGAGTGTCGTAGTAGTAGCCTTCCACTTTTATGGCTAGGCCCGGAATCAAAGCGGCCATCGACATTTTCTTATTGCGAGCCTTGAACATCCCCTGCACCTGGCCTACATCCGTGCCATCCGTCAACTCAAAAACGAGATCTGGATTATCCTTCGTCTTCAGGATCACAAGATCCCCACTGCGGCCTTTAATCAGGCCTTCAACTTTTACAGTCTTTTGAGCCGCAAGTGTCAAAGTCACTAGTGTGCTGATCAAAGCCACGGTTGCAATATATCTGGCGTTAAGTAATGTGAACCGGTTCATGGTGTTGTCCCTCCTAGTTCTGAATCCGGGTGATCGTGTGCGTCTGCTCCTACCCGCGTACCCTTTCCGCCATCATCAAAGATACGCTCGTAGTTGCCTTTGCGGACCTTCTCGATTGCTTCCTTGTCCAGCGACTTCCACAGCGGATCGTACTGGTAGTGGAACCCTGAGATACTGCTGCTGGCTCGTCGGCGCAACTTCATCTGTGCAGAATAGGAATCGGTCTGGGTAGCGGTTGATGAGGTCCGCAGCGATCTTGACCTTTTCAGACGTAGCCACGATACGGACAACCTGTGATCGCTCCATCGTGTGCACTTGCTCGGGAGGCTCCAGAACCTGGATCTGCGGAGGAGAATCCCCACTTGTCCGTTGACCCTCCCTCCTGCCGGGGTAGCGCTTGAAAGTTATAACAAGCTTGATCGTGGCCCGATGCTTAGTAGGTGTAGAACAGATTCTGGATTTCCGCAGTAGAGCGAGGTTTGAGCAGCGCCAGCATAAGCAGGATTCTGGCCTTCTGGGGATTAAGTTCATCAGACGCCACGAAGTTCATGTCATCATCGTTCACTTCAACATTCCGTCCGACGCTTCCGGTAGCCACGCGGCTGCTTCGGACCACTACGACTCCTTGCTTAGCAACCCTCCCTGCGGCTTCTAACGTTGCTTTGTTCATATTTCCGTTTCCGACTCCGGCGATGACAATCCCTTTCGCGCCGTTGGCAACAGAGGCGTTAATCAGATCGGCCGACATGTCTGCATAGGCATAAAGAATATCAACGCGGGGCAACTTGGTAACGTTGGATATGTCAAATTCGCTTTCCGCAGTGTGCTTCCATTGCGGCGTGTTATAGAAGTCATTCTTGCCGTAAGTGGAGACACCGACGATGCCGCGCAGAGGAGACATGAATGTCTGGACGGCGGTTGTGCTCGTCTTGGTAAGCGAGTGTGCGCCGTGAATCCAGTCATTCATCACAACGAGTACACCGCGTCCTGTGGCGCTTGGGTCGGCCGCTACAGCGACCGCATCGAACAAGTTCAACGGTCCATCCGCGCTGACTGCCGTCGAGGGCCGCATCGACCCCACCAGCACCACGGGTTTTTGACTCTTCACCACCAGATTCAGGAAGAAGGCGGTCTCTTCCATGGTGTCGGTACCATGCGTAACGACAACGCCATCGATATCGTTTTGTGCCAGCAAGACATTGATACGCTTGGCGAGGGTGAGCATGATATCCAGCGTTATATCCTGTGATCCGACGTTCGATATCTTCTCGCCCTTGATGTTAGCTAGATCTCGGATTCCAGGAACCGCCGCAAGCATCGCGTCGATGGTCACCGCGCCAGAAGTGTAGGCTGCCTGTGTTCCTGTGGCCGCCGCTCCGGCAATGGTTCCGCCAGTCGCTAAGATGACGATATTAGGAAGCTTTTTCGCTTGATCCGCTTCGACTGAGGACAGGAAAGCGCTATCCAGGAAGACGAGGATGAGAAATAACAATTTGATTCTGCGGTTGCAGGCCATTCTATGTATCCTTTCGATCTGCCCATGAAGATTTATGTGCTCAGAACAATTACTTCACACGCTCCTGCTCCCAGGCGTGTACCTGTTGTCTGGCGCGGTCGAACAGTCGCTCGTAATTTCCTGCGTACCTTCTCTCTCGTGTCCGCGCTCAGAGACTTCCATAGCGGGTCATACTGGCTCTGGCAGGAATTCGGGACTTCTATTTCAATCCAACCGAACTCGGCGAGTAGAGATTGTAGTTCAGCTTCTGAGCGACATAGTCGATCACTTCTTGCGCTTTCACGCTGTTTCCAGCCTCATCAAGGGGAGGAGCAAAGACCGCGATGGCGCCTTTGCCCGGAGCGATGGCTACAATTCCGCCTCCCACTCCGCTCTTTGCGGGCAGGCCCACATGCCACGCCCAACCTCCGGAGCCATCGTAGAGACCCGCCATTGTCATGGTGCTGAGAATGTAAGGGATGTCTTCGCGCTTGATGATCTGCTCGCCGGTGGCGGGATTCACGCCATTGTTCGCCAGCGTTGCTCCCATACGGGCGAGTTGTGCGGCATTTACCCCGACGGAGCATTGCTTGGTATAGATATCGACGGACTCAAATGGGTCGGCATAAATGCGATCATATTTAGCTAGAAGCATGGCCAGTGCTTTATTACCAGTATTGGTGGCCGCTTCTGACTTATAGACTTCATCGATAAGTGTCAACCGTTCGCCTGCTACCTTGCCATAGAAGGCAAGAATCTTGTTCCATTTTTCGTCGGCGTCTTTGCCCGATATAAGGCTGGTGGTTGCAATCGCTCCCGCGTTGACGAACGGGTTCCCCGTATGCGTCGGCATGTCCACAACGGCTGGCACCGAATTGAACGCGCGTCCAGTCGGTTCGGACCCGATTTTTTGAAACACCTTGTCCGAACCTAACTCCTCCATCGCCAGGGCGAGGGTAAAGACCTTTGAGATGGACTGGATGGAAAAGGAATAGTTCACGTCTCCCAGCGTCAGCACCTGGTTATCGGTTGTGACTACCGCGATGCCGAAGAGCTTTGAGTCCACCTGCGCCAGATAGGGAATGTAGTCAGCATTCTTTCCGTTTGTGTCGCTCCGGAACTTATCGTAGGCCTCCCGGACCACCGCTTCCACAACCTCTCGCCTGGGAGCGACCGGGCTCCGTGATCCCTGTGACCGCGCCGACATCGGAAGCAACGATGGCGCAAAGATTGTCGCGACAAGAACTAGCCTTATAGTCCAGTTTCGAACAAACATGGATGTTTCCTTTCGGATTTCACCTGAGATCAGAATCAAAACGACGGGGACTTGAAACTCTTCTCCCAGTCAAACTTGAATGAGAACTGGAGCCGGTAATCATTGGTATTGAACCCATCGCTGAAGTTCAGCCGCCTGCCGAACTGGAACTCGCTCCCCATGGTGACCATCGGAATCGGATGGTATAGCAAGTTCGCGACCGCATAATCGCCCTGATGATAATCCGACGGTAACTGGGCGTCCGAGTTCGAGATGTTCAGCAGTGAGTAGCCGATCGAGCTGGTGAAGCGCTCGCTCCACGTGTGGTCGAGAAACGACACGACGCCCAACACCGGCAAAGCAACACCTTTGATGGGCACGGCTGAGTTCGGTGGATTGTGTTCGATACCAACATCCACGGGCGCATCGTTCATGTAATTCTCAATGCCATTTCCGTACGCAAATGCCAGCTTGGCGACATTCTTCTTTGACAGGTTGAGATTGGAAGTCAGATTTATGCCCCAGCCCACGACGCTGCCACCCAGGTTGGTCGTGCTATTGCTCATGTCAACCCAGCCGATCTTCCGGACAATGGCGGCCATCTGCAGATAGCCCCAGTTCCTGTTAATTCGCGCATTTCCTGAAAGATCCGGAAAATTGAACCGCGGCCGTATGTCGCTTAGCTCAATGCGGTCGGCATAAATGCCCTGATCACCGCTGGCGCCAGGCCTCTCCAACGCAATTGTGACGCTGCCTTTCTCGCCTCGGATTGGCATCCAGCGCACCTGTACATTGCGGAAAAAGACCATCCCGCTCGGGCCCCAGTACTCAAGCGTGTTCGGAAAGACGCCTATGTCCATGAACGGGCTCCAGGTTTGCCCGGCTCCGAACTGCCCCAGTTCGCCATAAGCATGCCTCAGGCGGAAAGTTGTCTGGCCGGCGTCGACTCCAGTCCCAAATAGTTCGAATTCGAATATGGTGTTCAGATCGCCGAGAGGCGTAGGCGTCGATGTCTTCACGCCAAAACGAGTCTGGCGGACGCTGGCGTAAACGTTTCCACTCGGCGCAAACTCGTTATGGAAGGACGGCAACTTGGTGGGGCGGACTACGTCGTACCAGTTCGGATCAACCTGAGCGAAGTCGTATCCGGAGTCGAGCATGGCGAATCCGTAGAAATTCACACTGTCTTTCGACTCTGTTATTTCACCTTCCATCGGCACGGCCGCGGTCTGAGGAGCAATGACTGCCTCCGACGGAACAGCGATCCTGGGTTCCGGCTTCGCAGACGCTTCTTTTGTTACGGCTGGACTTTGTACGACCGCCGCGGCGGTGGGGCGCAGTGTCGCGGCCTCCAGTTCGTTGAGCTCTGCCTTAACCTCCTTCATCATCTGATCCAGCTGCTCGAGCTTATCTTTCAGTTGCTGGATGTCTTGCTGCCTGCTGTCCTGGGATTGCGCTCTCGCCGGCTGAATCCAGATGGCGGAGACGACGAATAGCAACAGCACGGCAGTGCTGATTCGTCGCAAGGTGATCTGAAGATTCGATCTCATAAAGCTCCTGCCCCCTGGAACTTCTTTCCAGATCGCTGCCGGGACTCACGTCAGTTGGTAGTACCCTCGCGAATATGAAGCAGTGAGCGCAGTTGGGAAAGCCTCTAAGTTCGTGCAGTGACAGTCACGCACGCAAGCATCACCGCTGCTGTAGCCATAAGATCTTTCTACGTCAAATACTTCTGTCTCAAGCAAAGCCGCCAACTTCATAGAGGAGGGTGCCAGATGA
>Ga0209139_10000080_pt1 | contig 27172 bp, 23 predicted proteins | sample BogFormECP14_OM3_FD_188246 | JGI IMG/M metagenome (GOLD analysis project Ga0209139, IMG submission 188246) | Bog forest soil microbial communities from Calvert Island, British Columbia, Canada - ECP14_OM3 (SPAdes) (version 2) | ecosystem: Environmental > Aquatic > Freshwater > Wetlands > Bog ...
GGAGGAATGGACTGGGCTGCCGCTCGGAAAATACACCACCCTGCGTCAGGGCAGTGGTACTACCAAATCATAGTTATGGCAGGCGCTCGCTGGATAGCTCTGACGCTTCTCTCTTTAGCGGTGCCAAGCTATGCCGCAGAGCTTGCTTCCCAGGAGACGAAGCCAGAGTCAACGCATCCTTTGAACAGCCAGGTTGATCTGGTTGAGATACCGCAACCCGATCTGTCCGGCGTGGACCCTTCCGTTCGAGAGCAGATTGTGACCGCCCAAACGGCGCTTACTGCCACGCTGACCCGGGCCAATTCTTCCCGTGCGCAAAAAGCAGAAGCCTTTGGCAGCTTGGGCCAGATCTACCAGGCATACGGCTTTGACGACGCCGCGCTGGCATGTTATGAGAACGCGGCCAATCTGGGGGCTTTGTCATTTCGTTGGCACTATTACGCCGGCTATCTTCAGCAAAGAAAAGGCGAGCTAGAGGCGGCATCACGCAGCTATCAACGGGCACAAACTCTCCAGCCACAGAACAGCTCCGTCCTGCTGCGGCTCGGGAATCTGGAATTTACCGCAAATAACCTGAGTTTGGCCAAATCCTGGTTTGCCAGGGCGATGGCTCAACGAAACCCCTCAACAGCAGCCATGGTGGGACTGGGAAAGGTCGCGCTTGCCGAGCACCAATACCCTGTGGCCTTAAAGTATTTCAAGGACGCTCTCGCACGAGAGCCACAAGCATCGAGCATTCATTATCAACTGGCCATGGCTTACCGAGGTTTGGGCGATGCCCGTCAAATGCAGGAGCAACTGCAGGCAAGGGGTGACGTGGAGCCGGCCATAAACGATCCCCTGTTGGACGAGCTCAATGTCTTGAAGCAGGGGAAGGTCGCCTTGCTAGAGCGCGGAGCCGAAGCCATGCATGAGGGCCGGTTTGCCGACGCAGTTGCTGCATATCGAGGAATGATTGCTCTCAATCCATCCGATGCGATTGCCTACCGCTACCTCGGGGTGGCCCTGGCGGAATCCGGGAAGCGCCAGGAAGCACTTCAAGCCTACGAACATGCCTTGCTCCTGGACCCAAACAACGCGCCGGTGCACTACAGCATTGGGATACTTCTGATCGAAACCGGAAAGGACGAAATCGCGATGACTCATTTCCGAGCCGTCATCCGATTGGATCCTGGACTCGTCGCTCCGCACTTTCAGCTCGCAAACCTTCTCATGCGCGGAGGAAAAGCCGAGGAGGCCGGCCGAGAATACGGAATCGTTGCCGCTCTTGAGCCGCAGAATGCATTGGCCCCCCTGATGGAAGCAATGGCTGCGGTTCGCGCGGGCGATTACGCGCGCGGGCGCTCGCTCTTGGAGAAGGCATCGGCAGAATTTCCTGACGATCCCGACATCGCGACCTCGCTTGCCCGCCTGCTCGCAGCGGCGCCTGATAGTGCTGTCCGCAACGGGGCTCGCGCTCTCAGTATTATCGAACCGCTGGTGCAGAGCCGGCGCGGGGACGGTTTCGAGGAGGGCGTCACTCTAGCTATGGCGCTCGCAGCCGTTGGTCGCTACCAAGAGGCGGCCAAATATCAAAGAGCGATCATCCACGAGCTGGAAGGTTCAAGGGAATTCGAACTCGTAAAGCTGCTGCGTAAGAATTTGAATTTGTATGAAAATAACAAGCCGTGCCTCAAACCGTGGGCCGATGATGATCCGGTCTTTTCTCCAGTTTCCAGCAAGATCCAACTCTCAAAGTGAGAGCCCGCCGCGCCCAGGCGCAGACCTACAAACAAAGACAGACTCGCAACCTGCGAATTCGGGGGGCAGACCAGGCGCACGGGGCCCGTCTATTGCTGGATCTTGCCGTTGCTAGCTAGCCCATCCAACCAGCGCCGCGCGTTGGCAGCTTCCTGGCTGTCGGCGTTGTTCTTCAGGAGCCCCCGCAATACCTGAGCTGCATCCTCGTAGCGTCCCACCGCCGTCAAGCATTGTGCCACGAGTAGCTCGACTTGAGGATTTGGCGCGTGCGCAGCCGTGCGAGCTTGCTCTGCCATCTTGAGCGCCGGCTCATATTGCTCGTGATAGTAATAGGATTTGGCGAGCGCCCACTTCGTCTCCCAGTCGGAAGCCATTTCCGACTTCAGAGACGTCTCCAAAAGCGGGATAGCCTCCTCGAATTTCCTTTGATTGCAGAGCGCCATTCCCAGCGCTGCAAGCACGCGAGGCTGATTTGGTTGCATCTGGTTGGACTCTTCCAGGGCTATCTGGGCCTGCCCCCAATTGCGCTCCTTCATACCCAGGATGCCCTGCGCGTAAAGCACATCGGGGTTCTTTGGGGCAAGCTTCTTGACTTCACTCAAGTACTTCTTCGCCGCTTCGAGCTTGTCCTGCTTCAAGGCTTCCAGGGCTTTTCTCAACGTCTCTTTCGCCTTTGGCGCAAGCACAGGTGGGCCAGGAGCGCCGACGGTTGTCCCCGGAGACGTCTCCCGCTGGAGGATGATGTCCACCTCGTCCATGACCGCAACATTGACCGACAGCTCTTTCTGCGCCGATTTGTAGCCCGACGCATCAACCGTTATCGTGAATTCCCCCAAGCTTCGAAGGACAAAATAGGCGCGACCGCGGGACGTCTGCATTTGATCGGTTGGACTTCCGTTTGTATAGAGTTTCACGGTCGCGGGTGCGGCAACAACCTGGCCGGAAGCGTCGCGGACCGTAACAGCGATTTCGGCGCGGCTGCCTCGGCTCAGCGTTCCCGCGTCCCCGCTATCCTGGCCGTAGGTAGGGGCGGTGCACAACCAGGCGCTAACTGCGAGCGGCAGTAAAACTCGCGCAACTTGCAGGCGCTCTGTCATAAAGTGCATCTTGCCCTGACGACAGCGCCTAGCCTAGTCTTCACCATCGGTGACGTCAAGCAGAACGTACTCACAGCAAGCCAGCGCCGAGACCCGGTTTTGCCTTGCGTTTTTCTTTCTTCAGCCTTCTCAGCTCGTTACCTCTCTATATCTCCTTCTTTTTCAGCTCGGTAAATATGCTATAAATTATCGTGGGATTCGGAAACCAACGACTTTCGCAGACCCTCCCTGCAAGCGCGGGTGCCACTGTTGTGAGCCTGTTCCTCCGCCTCTGCTCCCTTGGAATTCAGTCAATGTCCGCTTGCCGACGGGCCGCAAGTTTTGCGTGCCCACTTCTTAAACCCTTCAGAATCAACGTTGGCGAGTTGCTTATAGATGTTGATTTTAAACAACTTACGGGAACTCTAAGTCTTTTAGATCCACCACTTACAAAAGTCGCGGCGGGGGAGGCCCCTGGTCGAAGATGCCCCTCTGCCGCACGTTGCGGGCTCCGCCTGCTTGCTATTCTTCTAGCTGGGCCGTCATTCGCCTGTGCCCAGTCGCCCAATCTCGGCCCGCAGGACGCGATAGCTCTTGAGCAGCAGGGAAAGCTGGACGACGCCGTGAGAGTGTGGCAAGCGGTGATCGAACGGAACCCTCGCGATGCCGCGGCGATAGCCAGCTTGGGAGTGGATTTTTCCAGGCAGCAAAAGTACGCGGAAGCCGCTTCGGCGTACCGGAAAGCGCTCGCGCTGGATCCTCAGCTACCGGGAATCGAGTTGAATCTGGGGCTCGCGGAATTCAAGCAGGGACACTTTCAGGCGGCGATAGCGCCGTTCAGCGCGGCCGTTGCAGCTCAGCCGGACAACTTGCAGGCGCGCGGGCTGTTGGGCATGAGTTACTACGGCACGAAGAGATTCGCAGAAGCGGCAAAGCAACTGGAAGTGGCTGCAAAGGCCGATCCCGAGAATGTCCAGTTGCGGCAAGTGCTGGCGCAGAGCTGTTTATGGGCCCAAAAATTCGATTGCGCGCTCGAGGAGTTTCGGCTGATCCAGCAGCGCGACCCAAACTCGGCGGCGGCTCACGTCCTGATGGGAGAGGCATACGACGGATTGGGACGGACGCCGGAAGCCATTACCGAGTTTCAGCAGGCCATAACGGCCTCTCCTCAAGCGCCCAACGTGCATTTTGGCCTCGGCTACCTGCACTGGAAGCTCAAGCAATACGATGAGGCGGAAACGGAGTTCAAGGAGGAGCTGGCGCTCGACGCTGATCATCCGCAAGCTTTGGCGTATCTGGGCGATATTGCCATGAAGAGGGACGATCCGAATGCGGCTCTGCCCCTGCTTAGGAGGGCCCTGCAAGCGCGCAACGACGTTCGGATTGCGCACCTCGATCTGGGAGCTATTCTCGCCCAGCAAAAACAGTATCCGGCCGCCATTGCCGCGCTAAAACGAGCGATGGAGCTCGACCCGGAACAACCCGACGCGCACTACCGTCTCGGGCGCGTCTACCAGGCCACGGGGAATCAGGCTGCCGCCCAAAAAGAGTTCGCACGAGTACGCGAACTGCACGAAAAAGCCGAACAGGACGTCGCGCGCAAGATATCGTCGGCCCCACCTCCGCTACCCCAGTAAAGCCTCTAAAGAGCCTCGACGAATGGAACGTAGGTGGCGGTCTTCTTATGTTAGAGTTCCGGTCATTATGAGAAAACTTCGCGCATTTTATGTCGTCGCAGCTCTAGTCTCGTTTTCTGTTTTCGGAATCAACGCGTTGCACGCGCAATCGAAGCGAGGCATCACGCCGGAGGATTATTTCTCGTTCAAATTTGTCGGCGATCCTCACCTATCGCCGGACGGCAAAGTGGTCGCGTATGTTTTGACGACGATCGACCAGAAAAAGAACAAGCGCGAATCTTCGATCTGGGTCGTGCCGGCGGACGGATCGTCGGCACCGCGGCGATTTAGCGCCGAAGGCTTTAGCTCGAATTCTCCGCGCTGGAGTCCTGACGGAAAGATGCTGGCGTTTCTCTCGGCGCGCGCTTCGGACCTCGCGGCGGGGGAAACACCCAAGTCCCAGATTTATCTTCTTTCCGTCGCGGGCGGAGGCGAGGCGCTCGCGCTCACGAAATTGAAGAACGGCGTGCAGAGTTACCAGTGGTCGCCGGAGGAATCGCGCATCGTTGTGGTTAGCTCTTCGGGGCCGATGGATGGCGTCGCGACGGCCGACCGTAAGAGCGATGTGCGGCACTACACGCATATTCAGTACAAATTCAACGATAGCGGCTGGTATGACGACAAACGGCGCCACTTGTGGGTAGTGAGCGTGCCGGGCGGCGAAGCGAAGCAAATCACCGAGGGCCAGGATTGGAACGACACCGATCCGCAATGGTCGCCCGACGGGACGCGCATCGCGTTTGTTTCCGACCGCACGGGAAAGGCTTACGACGACAGCCACAATACCGATGTGTGGGTGATTCCGGCGGCAGGTGGCGCGCTTACGAAAATCTCCGATCACGCGTTTGAGGACGAAAACCCGCGCTGGTCCCCGGATGGCAAGCAGATTTTGTTTACCGGGCAGACCGCGGTTCACCAGTTTCCCAAGCTTTACATCGCGGATTCCGCAGGCGGCGGCGCTTCACAGCTCGCGGTAAAAGACCTCGACACGATCCCCGGAGAATTGCGCTGGCCCGCGGCAAGCACCGTTCTTTTCGCCGCGGGTGCAAAAGGCGAAACGCACATTTTTCGCGCCGATCCGGTGTCGCATACGTTTGCTGCGGTTACTTCCGGCGCTCGGGGGATTCACGCGTTCGATGTAAACGAGAACGCGGGAAGAATGGTTTATCTCGCCAGCGATTTCCACCACCTCGATGAGCTTTATGTTGCGAACCTCGACGGTTCGGGCGAACGGCAATTGACGCATGCCAACAGCGAGTTGTGGGCGCAGCTGGAGCTTCAGCCCGTGGAGCGCCTGGCTTACAAAAGCACGGACGGTTGGCCCGTCGAGGGCTTCTTCGTCAAGCCGCTTGGTTGGCAAGCGGGCAAGAAATATCCGATGGTGCTGGTGATTCATGGCGGGCCGGAGGGCATGTTTGGCGTGGACTGGTATCACGAGTTCCAGGTGTACGCGGCGAAAGGCTACGCCGTTTTTTTCTGCAATCCGCGAGGCTCAACGGGCTACGGGGAGAAATTCGAGCGCGGAGAAATCAACAATTGGGGCGGGATGGATTTTCAGGACATCATGGCGGGAGTGGACGCGGCGTTAAAGCGATATCCCTGGGTGGATGCGAATGACTTGGGCGTGACCGGTGGCAGTTACGGCGGCTACATGACGAATTGGATCGTTTCGCACACGAATCGCTTCAAGGCGGCTGTGACGTTGCGCTCCATCTCGAATTTCGTCAGCGACGAAGGTACGCGCGACGGCTCCTACGGCCACGAAGAATATTTCAAAGGCATCGTCTTCGACGACCTGGATCAATACTGGGATGCGTCGCCGCTAAAATACGCGCGCAATGTCAAAACGCCCACACTAGTCCTTCACTCCGACAACGATTTTCGTGTCCCCATCGAGCAGGGCGAGCAATGGTTCCGTGCGCTTCAGCATTACCGCGTCCCGTCAGAGCTAGTCCTGTTCCCCCGCGAAAATCACAACCTCACACGGACCGGCGAACCCAAGCACCTGGTCGAAAGCCTGAACTGGCAGCTCTACTGGTTCGACCGCTATCTCAACGGCAACGCCAACGCCAAACCACCCGACGCGCAGTAGGTCAGGGGTGCCTTCGTAAATTCCTGTTGCTCGCGCGTGAATTAACCGACAAAATGCGCCCGACAATTGTTGATTGGCAATGCTGGACAAGGATCCAGAGAACACTCTTCTGAGAAAGGTGACACGTATGGCCGCTCGATCCAAAGTGATTCGAGAATTTATGAGGTTTGGCACCGCTTTATTTGCAGGCTCGTTAATAGTTTCGATCTCCGCTGCGCGAGCGCAAACGAATCTGCAATACCAGCTGCCGCCCAAAGCGATTGTCGACATTGTCGATGCGCTGCCGACGCCGGGCGTCGAGCTCTCGTCTGCTGGCGCGGCGAAAGGCACGCGTTGGATCTTGATCGAACATTTTGCCGGACTGCCGACGATTGCGGACCTGGCACAGCCAGAGCTTCGCTTGGCCGGCTTACGGTTTAATCCCAAGACGGATGGGCCGAGCCGCGGGCGTTACGCGACTTCGCTGGAATTGCAGGCGCTTCCGAACGGCAAGCCCATTGCCATATCGGGATTGCCCGCGAATGCGAAAATTCGGTTCACCGACTGGTCGCCGGACGGACGCAAGATCGCGTTTGTGAATACCAGCGACGCAAAAGACGACGCCGGCCTCAGCCTTTGGATCGTTGACGTCGCGACGGCGCAGGCGAGGCGTTTGCCGAGCATTGCGCTGGACGGAATTTTCGGAGCGCCGTGTGATTGGTTGAGCGACAGCCAGGGACTGGTTTGCAGAGCGGTCCCGGCGGATCGCGGTCCGGCGCCTATACGCAGCGAAGTGCCGACCGGACCGGTGATTCAGGAAAATCTCGGGCGCGTAACTCCTGGAGCGACGTTTGAAGATCTTTTGAAGAACCCGGAAGACGAGCAGATTTTCGATTATTACGCGACCTCGCAGGTGGAAATCGTTCGTTTGGACGGCACATCCAAACCGCTCGGCAAGCCCGGCGTTTTCGTCGAGGCCTCGGCTTCGCCCGATGCCAACTGGGTGCTTTTGTTCGAGCGCCACCATCCTTATACGTATCTGTTGCCGTTCTATGCGTTCCCGGAGCGCGTGTCGGTTGTGAATCTGAAAACGGGAACAGCAAAACAGCTAGTGGACAAACCGCTGGAGGATAACGTTCCGAATATTCATGACGCTGTCGCGCCCGGACCGCGCGATTACGAATGGCGGAGCGACGCTCCCGCTTCGGTTTTCTGGGCGGAAGCCGGCGATGGCGGCGATCCGCGAAAAGAAGCCGCGGTGCGCGATACGTTGTTCCTGTCGGATGCGCCTTTTGAGGGCTCGGCTCGAAAATTGGCGGAGCTTCCTATTCGCTACGCTGGTGTGGCCTGGGGCAATGGTCATCTGGCGCTTGTCGAAGAACGCCGTTGGAAAGATCGCAAACGCGTCATTCTTGCCGTCACTCCTTCCGCTTCCACAGCGTCGGTGAAATTGTTTGAAGGATCGTTCGAGGATCGCTATCACGATCCCGGCAGACCGTTGGAAGAGCGCAACTCCGCTGGCAAGCCAGTCGTCCAGAGTACGGCTGACGGGAGCGGGATTTACTTCAGCGGTGCAGGTGCGTCCACGGAAGGGGATAAACCTTTTCTTGCGGTGATGAGCGCGTCGAATGGAGAGTCAAAGCGTCTTTGGCAGTCTACTGCTCCTAATTTTGAGATTGCAATGGATGTACTGGATCCGGCAGCGGGCACAGTTTTGGTTCGGCGCGAATCGCAGGAACAGAGTCCGAACTATTTCATTCAGAAAATTGGGGCTTCGTCCGCGGAGCAGGTGACCTTCTTCCCGAATCCTTATGGAACCGGGCCGCTTCCGAAGAAACAGGTTTTGCACTATAAGCGCGCGGACGGCGTCGACTTGAGCGCAAATCTTTATTTGCCGCCGGGGTACAAACCCGGAGATGGGCCGCTGCCTACGTTGATGGAAGCGTATCCGACGGAATACAAAACGAAGGCGGCAGCGGGGCAAGTGACAGGCTCGCCGTATCAGTTCGCGTTTTTGTACTGGGGCTCGCCCGTGCCTTTTGCGACGCAGGGTTATGCGGTACTTGAGAGCGCGAGTATCCCGATTATAGGCGAGGGAAAATCGGAGCCGAACGATACTTACGTGGAACAGCTTGTGGCCAGCGCGAAAGCGGCGATCGATGAAGGTGTGCGGCTCGGCGTGGTGGATCGCAACCGCGTCGCGGTGATGGGGCACTCGTATGGCGCTTTCATGACTGTGAATTTGCTGGCTCACAGCGACCTCTTCAAGGCCGGCATCGCGAGAAGCGGGGCTTACAACCGGACATTGACGCCGTTTGGTTTTCAGAATGAGGAGCGCACCTACTGGCAGGCGCCGGAGGTGTATTACAAAATGTCGCCGTTCTCTTACGCCGACAAAATCAAGACGCCCATTCTGTTGATTCACGGCGAGGCAGACAACAATTCCGGAACATTTCCGATTCAGAGCGAGCGGCTTTTTAGTGCGTTGAAAGGGCATGGAGCGACGGTGCGCTTCGTGCTGCTGCCGCTCGAATCGCACGGCTACCAGGGCCGCGAATCCGTGCTGCACATGTTCTGGGAGATGAACAACTGGCTGAACACATATGTGAAGAATCCGCCGCCCGCAACCACCGCTGCGCAACATTGAGTTGCGCGGACGGATTTCGTGCAACGATGCGCCCATTCCTTGGGCTGACTTTTTTCGTGTTCGCACTTGCGTCGGCTGCTACGACGTGCGCTCAGACGTCTTCCAAATCCTTAGCTGAAAAACTCGGGTACGCACGCGACGCGAAGCTTGTGATCGTGCATGCCGATGATCTTGGGATGACGCACTCGGTGAACGCGGCTTCGATCAAGGGACTCGAAACAGGACTGGTCAATTCCGCCAGCATCATGGTGCCATGTCCGTGGTTCCCAGAGATGGCCGACTATGCGAAGGCGCATCGCGACGCGGACTTGGGGCTGCATCTTACGCTGACGAGTGAGCGCGTTTTTTATCGCTGGGGGCCTGTTGCGCCGCGGGACAGAGTTCCCAGTCTTGTGGATGCAAACGGATACTTTCACCTGAACTGGACGGACACGACGCACATCGACGCGAAGGAAGTGGAAATGGAACTCCGCGCGCAAATCGAGAAAGCGTTGGCTATGGGCGTGCGGCCGACGCATCTCGATTCCCATCAATACCGGCTATTTGAAAATGGTAAAGAGATTTTTCAGAGCGCTCTGCGCGTGGCACACGACTACAAATTGCCGCTGTTCGTGGTGCGCGAGTGGTTCGCGGATCGTCCTTACCTCGAAGCGTCATTAGGGCCGGCCGATCTGGTGGTGGACCACACCGTGACGATCGGGACGGAAGTTCCAGCGGAAAAATGGGCGGACTTCTATACCCATGCGTTAAAAAGTCTTCAGCCGGGAGTGACGGTCTTTATTATTCATTTGGCTTTCGACGACGAGGAGATGCGCGCGGCGACGCGCGAGCGAGCTACGTGGGGCGCGGCCTGGCGGCAGCGTGACTTCAACTTTTTTACGAGTGCGGAGTTCCAGGCGTTGTTGAAAGAGCAGAACATCCACCTCGTTACCTGGCGTCAACTGGCCCAAGCGTCTAAGTAAAACATTTGCGCGCATTTCGCTCGTGCTGGTGGCAACCGTCAAACGCAAGTGCCACTTTTGCGCCCATTCTCAATCCGCGTTATTTTAGAGAGTGAAGCCTCGCCCTCCCGGAGAATGCTTATGGTGTCTGAGCCGGTTTCTGAACCGAAGTCTCCATTGAAAAATCCGCTGATATATTCCTCGGCGGTGCTTGTTATCGCGCTGCTGGCTGTCGCCTATGTCATGCTTTCGCGATGGCAGGATCGCCGAAACATCGACCGGCAGGCCGCGCAGGAACAGGCAGAAAAGCAGCATGAGCAAGACCGTCTGGCTGTGGAGCAGCTGGGAGGCAAGGACCTTGCAATCCTTAGTTTCTACGCGAGCCCGAGAGTGATTCATCGCGGGGAATCCGCGCAGCTTTGTTATGGCGTGGCGAACGCAAAAACGGTCAAGCTGGAGCCGCAGAGTCAGCCGGTGTGGCCCTCCGTAGCCCGCTGCGTGGATATAACACCCAATAAATCAACTGCTTACAAGCTCACCATCGAAGGCGCAGCCGGAAAGACGCAGTCGCAGGACGTGGAAGTAACGGTGCGCTGAACGCAAGTCCGCTGGCCGGCGGAGCATCGAAAAACTATCTAGGCGTGCCCCTTGTGGCGGCAATTGCGACGCATCTATAATGTTTGCTCGCGCGGAGTCCGGCGAGCCCCACCGCCAAACCGGACTCCGCGAACATTTTTTGGCAGCGAACTTTTGGTGACCGACGACGATGTTCGACCCGCTCGCGAAAATCAAGCAGCGTTTACAAGGAGAGATCGATCAGCTCGAACATGAGTTGAACATCGACTTGCCGAAGGAAATCGCCAAGGCGCGTGCGCACGGCGACCTTTCCGAAAATGCGGAGTACAAGTACGCCAAAGAGCGGCAGGGCTACGTCAATGCGCGGATCGGACACCTCAAGAAGCGCATGGGCGACCTGGGGATGCTGAACCTGAGCAACATACCGAAGGACAGGTCGGGGTATGGGTCGCGCGTTGTGGTGCTCGATATTCATAAAGAGATTAAAATCGAGTACAAGCTGGTGACGACGGAAGAAGCGGATGCCGAAAAGGGGCTGATTTCGACGACTTCGCCGATTGGCAAGGCTTTGCTGAACCGGAGAGTGGGAGACGAAGTGCAGGTCGCGACTCCGGCTGGACAGAAAGAATTTGAGATCGTAAGGCTTACGACGATTCACGAGGACGAGTAACCCTTCCGGCTGTCTCGGACGTCCTATAAGCGAGTCGTTTTCTGCGAGGAAGCATGTATTGGGGAGCTGGCCCGGCGCTCGGGCTTTTAACTTTGCTTGGGTATCTGGTTTTTGCCGTCGGTGCCGCGCTCATGTGGCGCAGTCGCGACGACTTTTCGCTTTGGGTGCACGATGAGTTTGGAGCCTTTCGGCGCAGCCTGTCGCGCTACACCGTCGTTGGGCCATTTTACGGCCGTCGTGAAGAGTCTCGCTTGAAGGCAGTGCCTGTCCAGTTCTTCACCTCGCTTCGCCGCTTTCCCCGGCGGCAAGTCAATCCGGCGTTCATCCTGCTCTTTCTTGGAGCCATGTTGTTCGTTCTGGATTTCTTCATCTAAATCGTGATTGTGAGCACCTGCGAGTTTCCCCGTTCTGGACAAACCTTGTCCTGTTTGCCATTCTCGTCGCGATGAAACCTTCTCTGATTGTGCATGGCGGGGCGTGGGATATTCCCGACGAAGCGGTACTGGCGTGCAACTCGGGCTGCCGCGACGCTCTTGAGGCGGGTTGGGCGATTCTTTCGCACGGTGGTTCGGCCCTGGATGCCGTCGAGGCGGCGATTGTTGTGCTGGAAGATGATCCTGTTTTCGACGCGGGGTTTGGCTCGCACCTTAATATGGACGGCCGGGTGGAGTGCGACGCGATCGTCATGAATGGGCAGACGCTGCGCGCCGGCGCTGTTGCCGGTTTGCAGCGTGTTCGGAATCCGATCCGTCTGGCGCGGGCGGTGCTCGAGAAGTGTCCGCATATGATGCTTGTTGCGGATGGGGCGGAACGGTTCGCGAAGGATGTTGGCATTGCGCTGTGCGAACCCGAGGAACTGGTTAGCGAAGCAGAACGCGAGGCTTGGCGCGTTTGCAGCCAGGACAAGCATGCGGCGGCGCATCATCGCGGGCACGAGCAAGGGACGGTGGGCGCCGTCGCCATCGATGCGAACGGCAAGCTGTTCGCGGCTACCTCCACCGGGGGCACGTGCTGCAAGCTGCCAGGGCGCGTTGGCGATTCGCCGTTGATCGGGTGCGGGTGTTATGCCGATGCCACGGCTGGCGGCGTGTCATGCACGGGCTATGGCGAGGCGATCATGAAAATTGTGATGGCCAAGACTGCGGTCAACCTGCTGAGCCCGGGTAACGCAGCGTTTTGCCTTTCGGATTCGTCGCGTGGCGCTTCCAACGGAATGGTGCCGTCGTGCGAGGCGGACACGGCCATGCATGTCGCGCGGGAAGCCGTTCACCTGCTCGCGAAGCGGACGCACGCCACCGGCGGGCTCATTTTGCTCGACTGCGCAGGGAATCCCGGCTTCGCGTTCAACACGCCGCGAATGGCCTATGGATACATGGCCGTGGATGGCACGTTTTTTACCTCTGTGTAGCGCCTGTCCAAACGGCTGAACTGCTCTCGTAGAATTTGACCGGCACCAGCCGAAGCTCAACCGGCTTTTTTTGAGAAACGGAAGTTCTGGATGCGGCCTGCGTTTAGAACAAAACCGGAAATATGCTGGTTCGCGTCGCGCGTGAAACGCACCGTGCCAATGTCGCCAGTGAAAACGTCACGCACCGCCGGCTTAAGAGTTTCGGTTTTGTTCTTGAGCCGCGCGAGCGCCAAGTTCCCGTCTTGCAGCACGATGCGATAAACGGGGTCGATTTCTTCGCTGACGTAAACGCCCGCAAACTCGGTTAGTTCTGAAGCGCTCGGAGTAAACGGCGTCGCCGATTCAAAAACATCGGGCTTGCCGTCGCCGAAGCTCTGCTCGAACCGCCGGGGCTTATCCAGCGGGACGGGCACGAAATGGATATCGACCATGTCGCCCCATGCAACGTCGGCGACGTGGAAGTGGGTCTCTGCGAAAGGCTTCAGAGGGCGGACCTCTCCCCCCAGATCGATTTGCAGTTTGCCGTCTTTCACCACGATATTTTCGAAGGCGTCATCGTCCCGGTTCCAATAGATCCCGACGAGCGGAGCCATCTGCTGCTCGGTGAGTTTCGGTCCGCCGCTCGTCGCGGAATCCTTCGCGGGAGCAACTTCAGGAACCTTTAGGTCTTTCGCAAGAAGGATGTCCGCGACCTGGCGAACCAAGCCGGTTGGATTCGTCTCGGCGGAGTTACACAGCACCGCGGCCGAAAAGTGTTGGTCCGGAAATCGCGTCAAATCGGAACGATAGCCAGCATCGGCGCCGCCGTGGTCCACAATCGGAAGGCCTTTGTATTTTCCTTTTACCAGTCCAAAAGCGTAATCGAGCTGCTCGCCGCTATTCAGCTTGCCGCGCTCGAGCATTTGCTGGATAAACGCTGCGCCACCCACTTTCGGGTGATAAAAATTCTCATCCCACAGCTGCAGATCCTCGACCGTCGTGTGCAAGCTCGTGGCTCCGACAGTGTCGAAGTTAGTCAGGCTCATCCGGAAGGGCTTATCCTTGCCTTCCTCCTGCTCGTAGCCGAGGGCATCGTGCTTGATGATTTCCGCGTGATCGTCGCGGAAGTGCGTGTGCGTCATTCCCAGCGGCTCGAAAATATTTTTGGTCGTAAATTCGCGCAGAGACATGCCGCTCACGCGTTTGACGATCAGGCCCATGAGCGTGTAGCCGGTGTTGCAATAGACGTGCTTGTCGCCGGGTTTGAAGTTCAGGTCTTTCTGGCGCGTCATCACAGACATCACGTCATCATCCGTAATCAAATCGAGCGAGTAGCGCCAGCCTGCGAGGCCGAGCAAGTCCCACTGATCGCGCAGACCACTGGTGTGCCAGACCAGGTGACGGATAGTGATGCGCTGGCCGAAATCAGGTAGCTCCGGAATATATTTGTGAACATCGTCGTCAAGAGAGAGTTTTCCTTGCTGCGCGAGCAGTACGATCGAGGCGGCCGTAAATTGCTTGGACATGGACGCCACGTGAAAGACGGTGGCCGGCGTGATGGGGACGTCGTCGTTCAAGTCCGCCATTCCGTAGCCGTGCTTGTAGATGATTTTTCCATCTTTGTAGACGCCGAGAGCACAACCGGGGGAATCCGGCCTGTCCCACTTCTCAAAGATCTTATCCACTTGCTTGGCAACGTCCGGAGGAAGAGTCTGTCCCCGCGAGACACAGGAAATCAGGAGTATCCCCGGTATGATTACGGCGCATCGGCTCAATTTCATTCTGATTCACCTCTAATTCGGCGCACCGGCTGCGTTTTGGCGGCCCTCGGCTTCGTCTCGAAGGCCACCCAAATCAGCAAAGGCCGGTCCCGCAGCGTATTCGCGCATCTACACCCCGTCAAGCTCAACTTGTTGATTTATCCGGGCAACGAAATTGACCGAAAATGCTTCTGCACATAACATGAAAAGGACCCGGCTAGAAGAAGCCGCGTTCTACAAATGGGCTACCGATGAACACTAAGCACCTTGGAGTGATGGGACGCGCACTCGTACCGGCCATTTTCTTTTTGGCATGCCACGCCGGAATGCAAGTTCTGTGCCCTGCTGTCGCCGCGGCGCAGACCGCCGACGAAATTGTGGCCAAAGTCCTCGCCGCGCGGGGCGGGCTGGAAAAAACCAAGGCCGTTCAAGCGGAGCGCATCACCGGCACGATTTACTTCAATGCGGAGTTGTATGGGCCGTTTCTGGCGGAGTTCAAGCGGCCGCTGAAGATGCACAACGAAGTGACGATCCAGAACAAGACCGTGGTGCGTTCCTTCAACGGCAAAGATGTAGGGTGGGTGACAAATCCTTTTGCCGGCAAGGACGCGCCTGAGCCGATGACGGCCGAGGAAGTGAAAGACGCGGTGAATGAGGCGGACTTCGACGGGCCGCTCGTCGACGCGAAAATCAAGGGGAACACGCTTGAACTCGCGGGCACGGAGAAAGTGGACGGCCGCGACGCTTACATACTTAAGGTCACTCATAAGGACGGTCAAGTCTCCTCGTACTCGTTCGACACAAAGACCTTTCTGCTGGCCAAGTGGAGCGGCGCCGACAACGTCAACGGCGAGCCGGTGACGCGCGAGACCTTATTTCACGATTACCGCGATGTTGGGGGTTTGAAATTCGCGTTTGAGCTGGTCTCGAATACGCCGGGTGCGGACGTAACCCAGAGAATTGTCGTGGACAAAATCGAGATTGATCCACAAATCGATGAAGCACGTTTCGGGAAGCCGCCGGCGGTCGTGGCCTCGCCCACGAAAAGTTTGGGTTGGCTCTTGATGAAGGACGGGATCTCGTCGAGCGATTTGGTGGTGTGGACGTTGTCGGTGCTGTATTCGAGGTTGCCGGCTCAGTTGGTCAGTTTGTCGGGGGCGGCCCAGGCGAGGAGGTTTCGGATGGCGGGGTGGGCGATGGTGCCGGAGGAAAGTTTCAGGAAAGCGCGCTTGTTCATGGGCTAATCGAGAGTTTTCCTTTGTGAGATTTTGTGGCGAGACGGCGTTCGTTCTTGGTCCTCACTTCGCGCGCACGAGCTCGATATGGGCATGGCCAGGCTTATTTTCCGGCGACATGTAGGTCCAGTCCTCGGTGCTCGGGGTGCTGCACGGGGAGGTTGCGGAGAAGGAGAGCGTTGATCAGCGTGAAGATGGCGGTGTTTGCGCCGATGCCCAGGGCTAGAGAGAGGATGGCGAAAGCGGTGAAGACGGGAGATTTGGAGAGGACGCGGCGGGTGTAGTGGAGAGTTTGTAGCATGATGTTGGGTTGCGCTCTTGCCGAGAGTCTTGCGCGGGCTTAAGGAATACGCCAACGGCGCGATTGTTTCAAGCTCGGCGTTTTAGTGAGGGAGAAAAGAGACAGGCTGAAAGCCTGTCCCACCTGAGAGCACATGTTGACGGCTGGGCAAGCTAGGGCGCAGCATGCTGCGCCCCTGCAAGAGGGCAAGAGCACAGCCAGGATTGGCTGTGCCACCAAAGCGAAGACTGTCCGAGTTATTCGTAGCGGAGGGCTTCTACGGGGTCTAGGCGGGCGGCTTTCCAGGCTGGGTAGACGCCGAAGACTATGCCGATCATGGCGCAGAGGACTAGGGCGGTGAGGATCCAGAAGAGGGAGACGGTGGCGGGGAAGTGGGCGGCGTAGTGGAGGAGGAGGGTGATGGCGGTGCCGGCAGCGACGCCGATGACGCCGCCGATGGCGCTCAACGTGACGGCTTCGATGAGGAATTGGACGAGGATGTTGTTGCGCTTGGCGCCGATGGCTTTGCGGACGCCGATTTCGCGGGTTCGTTCGGTGACGGAGACTAGCATGATGTTCATGACGCCGATGCCGCCGACGATGAGGCCTACCGAGGCTACCGCGAACATGAGGACGAAGATTAGGCCGCTGATTTTCTGCCAGAGTTCGAGGAAATAGTCGGGGGTGAAGATGGCGAAGTCGTCGGGCTTGTCGTTGGGGAGGCGGCGCTTGCGGCGGAGAAGGTCGCGCATTTCGTCGACGGATTCGTTGACGTTTTCGGGGTCGCTGGCTTTGGCAAAGATTACGTAGTCTTTTTGATTAGGGTAGAGCTTGCGGAGCGTGGTGACGGGCATGTAGGCGGAGTTGTCTTCGGGATTGGAGCCGCCGGAGATGCCCTGGCGTTGTTTTTGGAGGGTGCCGATTACGGTGAACAGTTGGCCGTCGATAGTGACTTCCTGGCCGATGGCTTGGGTGGGAGATTCGGGGAAGAGCGTGCGAACGGTGTCGTAGCCGAGTAGGACTACCGGGGCGCGATGCTCGGCGTCGACTTCGTTGAAGAAGCGACCGGATTCGATTTTGAGATCGAAGATTTCGCCGATGGACGGTTGATTGCCCTGCAGGATGACGCTTTTGGCGCGGTACTGGCCGCGGCGGACGTCTTCGGTACCGGAGCCGAATTGGGGCTGAAAGATGCGCATGGAGGCGGAAGCGGCTTTGATGTGCGGGAGCTTGGCGATGTCGTCGGCCCATTCGGGCTGGAGTTCTTTGCGCGTAAACCAATCGCTGGGCGGGCGCGAGAGACTGGCCCAGGGGAAGCGGTAGGCGATGATGGTGTCGGAGCCGAGTTCGCGGATGCCGCCCAGGACGTTGTCGTTGAGGCCGTTGATGACGGCGGTTACCGTGATGACCGTGGTGATGCCGATGACGATGCCGAGGATGGTGAGGGCGGAGCGAAGCGAGTTTTTGCGGAGGGTGTCGAGGGCTAGGAGGACTTCGTCGCGAAATTTTAGGGCGGTGGTTTTGCCGCCGAGCAGGCGTGCTGGTAGCGCGGCTGTTTGCGGATGCGGAAGTGCTTTGCCTAGCGTGGCCATTGTGCTTATTCCCTTTGCGCCCTGACAGCGTAAGCGCACAGGCGGTAAAACCTTTCTATCATTCTGATCTCAACGCTACCACCGGATCGAGGCGCGCGGCTTTCGACGCGGGATAGGTGCCGAAAAACAGGCCGACGCTAAGAGCTACGAGTAATCCGCCGATTACGGACCAGAGTTGCACGGCGCTGGGGAGCGGCGAAACGATCGAGACCAGTTGCGCGAGGAGCACGCCGCAGATCACGCCTAGCGCGCCGCCGAAAAGAGAAATTGTGGAGGACTCGATCAGGAATTGGCGGAGGATGTCGCTGCTGCGGGCGCCGAGGGCTTTGCGGAGGCCGATCTCGCGGGTTCGTTCGGTGACGGAGACGAGCATGATGTTCATGATGACGATGCCGCCGACGAGTAACGAAATGGAGGCGATCGCGATGGTTACGAAGAAGAAGCTGCCGCTGATGTCTTTCCAGAGGGAGAGGAAGGAGTCGCTGGTTTCGATCGCGAAGTCGTCTTTTTTGCCGTAGGCGAGGTGGCGGCGGCCGCGCATGATCTGGCGGACTTCGTCGACGGTTTCCTGAATTTTTGCGGCGGAGCCAGCGCGAGCGGTGATGCGGATCGAGTCGTCTTGCGTGCCGTATTCTTTTTTGTAGGTGCTGAGCGGGAGAATGATCCAGTTGTCGAGCGAAGTGCCCAAAGCGGAGCCTTCTTTTTTGCCTACGCCGATGACCTGGCAGGGGATGTTGCGCCAGCGGACTTCTTTGCCGATGGGATCGACGCCGGGGAGAAGATTCTCGACGAGGTCGTTGCCGATGACGCAGACCGGAGCCGCTTGCTGGAGGTCGGTTTCAGTGATGTGACGGCCGGCGACTAGGTCGACGTCGTAGAGTTCGGCCATTGGGGGAGTCCAGGCGCGGAGGTTAGTGTCTTTGAGGGAGTTGAGGCCGCTTTTGACTTCGAGACGGCCACCGATCGAGGCGCCAATTTCTTTGCAGGATTTGCAGAGTTCTTTGACGGATTGATAGTCGTCGTAGGTGATGCGTTTGCGTTTTTGAAATTCGAGGTAATCGTCGACGTTGGTGACGATGGAGGGAGTTTTGGCTACGCCGAAGACATCGGCGCCGAGGCGGAAGACGCGCGTGGCGACGTATTGGTTGGCGCCGTTGATGAGGCTGACGACGGCGATTACGGCGGCTACGCCGATGACCACGCCGATGAGGGTCAGGATACTGCGGAGTTTGTGTGCCCAGAGGCTGCTGGTGGCGATGGCCACGGCCTCTTTGAAGTTCATTGTGCTTGCCTGAGCCATGGTGGGTCTTGCCCTTAGTATACGTGCGCGGGGGTGGTTAAGTATCGCTTGGCGGGGCTGGACTAAGGGAATGAAAAAAGTCACGTCAGAGAGCGGGGCTAGCTGATGGGAGAGAACGGTTCGAAAAAGGGGCCTAAAAGCGGGTACCGGGAATCCGGAGTGGGGTTCCGGATTCCCGGCGGGGGTTGCAGGGATTATGGCGGGGTTCGGGTTAGCGGGTTATTGAGGGAAGACCTGCGACCAGGATCACTTGACCCTCGGTCTCAATACTGGCGATCAGCGCAACTTCCTTTTCGCGGGCCGACTTGATGAGTTCGCGGCCGCTGGTGTTGCCGGACGTCCAAACTTGGGCGAGGAAGTAGCGGTCGCCGTAGCGGTTGAAGACGAGCTTGGATTCGATCTGCGGTTGGGCGGAGACGGCGGCGTGCGTGGGCAAGAAGGCGGACGTAGTGGAATCTGTGCGATCAACCAGGATCAGCATATTGGCGGGGCCAACAGCCTTGACCGCGTATTCACCGGCGGGAAGGGTTTTGTTGCCGGCGACGAAGTCAAAGGGGACATTCACGAGCATCTGATCTTGCGCGCTCGCTACCCGAGTGGATGCGAGCATTGCAACTGCGATTAATGCTGCCATAACCATCATTCTCGTTGCTTTCATGGGACCCTCCTGTTTCGATTTCGCTGACGGCGACCGGGCTGACCTGTCATTGGCCCGGTTCGTCGTTTGATCAGCGCGTCATCATGGTGTGCACTTTGGAGCAAGGACGGAAAAGGGACAATGCACGCGGGGTGAACTGCGGGGCGACTGTGGGTGAACAAGTAAGTCGAGGGAAATAGTGTGTTTAGCGGCGTCCGACGGCGTCAGAATTTTGTGTGGCGGTGGTATAGTTTCGTGGACCAAGGGGAAGATTGAGATGCCGACGGCTGCGCGGTCCGCGAATCTAGTGCGATTTGAAGGGTTTGAGGTGGATTTGCGCGCGCAGGAGCTTTATAGGGCGGGGCGAAAAATTAAGCTGCAAGTGCAGCCGTTTCAGGTACTTGCGATGCTGTTGGAGCGGGTAGGGGAAGTCGTGACGCGCGAGGAGATGCAGAAGCGGTTGTGGCCTGCGGATACCTTTGTGGATTTTGACCACAGCTTGAATACGGCGGTTAAGAAATTGCGGCAGGCGTTGGGGGACGACAAGAAGAAGCCGAGGTTTGTGGAGACTTTGCCGAAGCGCGGGTATCGGTTTTTGGTTGCGGTCAAGGCGCCTGCGAAGAGTGCGCCCTCGGCCGCGGTTACCGTTGCGGACTCGGCTGCAGTGGCTGCGAGAGATTCTTCGATATCACCGTGGGTGGGGCGCGTTGCGAAACTTTGCTGCGAAAATGGGCATTCGTTCGCTTTGTTGGCGGTCGATGCTCCTACGGCGGCGGAGAGGCAGAAGCTGGATGCGGCGGATGACGATGTCGGGTTGTCGCTTTTGATTGCTTCGCAGAAATTGATGATGGTGGCGGATGGGACACCGCTTAGGATTCTTGAAGTGGAGCAGGTGATTGCGCGGTGCCAGGCGCGGATTTTGGAAGGCGAGCATTATGGGAAGACGGCTTTGTTTCCGCTGAAGTTGCTGAAGGAATCGCCGGAATTGAATGCGGCGCGGAAGCCGAGACAGTGGAACCTTAGCAGCTGAGGCGAATCGGGACTTCGCGAAACGGGGCGACTCGCCAAAACAAAGGGAACTCGCCAAAATGCACAGACGTCCTTGAACCAGAGAGACTACGTCGAAAACAATCAGACGTAGCAAACAGAAAACACCAAGAAAGCGGCATCGAGCTGCCGCACTCCAAATTAGCTGGGGTGACGGATGCGTTCGGCTAGGGCGCGGGCTCGTTGACGGCCGACGTCTACGAAGCGAGAGTCGCTGGCGATTTGATCGAGGGCGGGGAGGGCGCGCTGCGGCTCGGGCAGCAATTTGTGATTGAGGTCGGTTTCGAATTGCAGGAGAGCGTCGTTGATGCCGAGGCGATCGTATTTCATGCGGCGCTCGAGCAGCGTGACTAGTTCCTGCTGGCGCGCGAGGCCTTCGAAAATTTGCATCAGCTGCGAGGCGGCAGAATTGAGCGTGTAGTTGAATTTCGTTTCGTGAACTTCCGAGCCTTTTTCCCAGCGGAAGGATTTTTCGCCGAGATTGGCGATGCGGCGGTGGACGTCGAGATCCTGTCCTTGAAAGTTTTTTAGCTCGGCGGTCAATTCGAACATTTTTTCGCGCAACGAAGCGCTTACTTCGAACGGCACGGCGCCGGGGTCTTCCTCAAGCTGGCGAATTTCGAAAGTGGCGGCGTCGGTGTCGTCATGGACGACGATCTCGATGAATTCAGGCGAGCTGGATTTGAAGATGCGGCGGTAGGAGAGCTTCGTGTGGGCCGAGGCGGGAGACGGTGCCGCTGCATAGGGCGCGGCTAGTGCGCACGAGCCGAGGAGCGCGCCGGCTATCCCGGCGAAAAGGACGAATCGAAGAAGGGCGGGCTTCATCTTGCCTTTACGATGCGCGGCGCATGTTCGGCGTTGCGCCGTTTCGTGCAAGCGGGGCTCTTGCGGTCAGGGATTCGGAGCGGAGATGGGCGCCCGCGGTTTTCTCTGGAAGTCCGAAGCGGCGGCGAGTTTGCTCCGCCTGCAAATGGCACAGAGCTACGGCTAACGCATCGGCGGCATCTGATGGCTCCGGCGTTTCGTTCATTTCGAGGAGAGCGCGGACCATCAGCTGCATTTGCTTTTTGTCGGCCTGGCCGTAGCCGGCGACGGAGGCTTTGACTTCGCGTGGCGAATAGCTGTGCACGGTTACGCCACGCTGCGCGGCTGCGAGGAGGACCACGCCGCGCACTTCGGCTAGGCGCAGGGCGGTGCGCATGTTGAGGGCGGTGAAGACGGATTCGACGGCGAGCGCGTCGGGGGCGAATTCGTCCATCAAGCGGCAGAGTAACGCGTGGACTTCTTGAAGGACGGCGCCGAGGCATTCTTTTTGGCGGGCGGGAGCGACTTTCAGTGCACCATAATGCAGCATGCGGCAGCGGCGTCCGTCGCTTTCCACGATGCCGTAGCCGGTGGGGCCTGCCGAGGCGGGGTCGACGCCGAGGACGCGGAAGAAGGCGTTCCTGGGCGCAGATGCAGCGGCTGGGACTAGGGTTTTCATCGGGTCAAGTCTACGGTGTTCGTGGCGTGGCTGCCAGAGCTTTGTCGAGGAGTTTCCTTGCGAAAAGAAAAACGGCCATTCCGATTTTGCGGAATGGCCGTGGTTGGAAATAAATCAGAGACAACCGAGGAAAAGCGGACAGACACGAATGTCTGTCCTACTAATTGGCGCTGACGGCTTCCTGAATTTCGGATTCGTCGATGTCGAAGTTAGCGTAGACGTGCTGGACGTCGTCGTGTTCTTCGAGGGCTTCAACGAGGCGGACCATCTGATTGGCCTGCGCGCCGGTTAGCTTGATGTAATTTTGCGGGACCATGGCGATTTCGGCCGACGTCGGAGTAATGCCTGCTTTGGCTAGCGCTTCCTTCATTTTTTCGAGCGCTTCCGGCGGCGTCACGATGTACCAGCCGGAGCCATCATCTTTCAGATCATCAGCGCCCGCTTCCAAGACGATGTCCATCATCTTGTCTTCGCCAGCTGCTTCCTTAGGCACGACGATTTCGCCCTTGCGAGAGAACATCCAGCCGACGGCGCCGTTTTCCGCGAGGTTGCCGCCGTTCTTGCTCATCAGGTGACGAAACTCGCCGACGATGCGATTGCGATTGGTGGTGACGGCTTCGATGATGATGCCAACGCCGCCCGGGCCGTAGCCTTCGAAGGTGACCTCTTCATACTGCTCACCTTCGAGTTGGCCGGTGCCGCGCAGAATGGCGCGCTCGACGTTTTCGTTGGGCATGTTCGCGCCCTTGGCAGCCAGGATCGCAGTTCGGAGGCGCGGATTGGAACCCTGTTCACCCCCGCCGATGCGCGCAGCGATGGTGATTTCTCGAATGATGCGGGTGAACACGCGGCCACGTTTGGCGTCAGTCGCGCCCTTCTTGTGTTTAATCGTGGCCCATTTTGAGTGCCCAGACATGACTAATCCTCTTTTTTGCGTGTTCCCGGCCTGGCGGGATCCACGTTCTGAAATTTCGTGCGGCCGCGCGCCACGTAAATGGCGGTTGGCTGACGTTACCCCGCTTGGCGGGGCGTAACTGTGCGGAGATTAGGGTAAACCGCAAACCCCTGCGGAACTGGGCCAGTTTAGCACAGGCTTCGCGCGCGGGAAACCGGGTATACTCGCTGCCGGGGCACCTGTTTGCGCTTGAACCGCTTCCCTAATTTCGACGAATTCCGCGTGCGAGTTGCGCGGTCCTGCCATGGCTGACCGCCGCTATCGCGTGCTAGCTGTCGCCGCTCATCCTGTGCAATATATGGCCCCGATTTTTCGACGGATGGCGGCGCATCCGGGATTTGATTTGCATGTGGCGTATTGCAGTTTACGCGGGGCGGAAGCGGGGCATGATCCGGAGTTTGGGGCCACGGTGCAATGGGATGTGCCTTTGCTTGAGGGATATTCGTGGTCGCGTGTGGCGAATCGCGGTTCGGGGGGCGAATCGTTCTTTGAGCTGCGCAATCCGGGATTGGCGAAGCTGATTCGCGAAGGTCGTTACGACGCGGTGATTTGCTTTGTGGGGTATGTGCGGGCGACGTTTTGGATTGCCTGGCGGGCAGCGAAATCGGCGGGCTCGGCTTTTCTGTTTGGCACAGACACGATTACGTTGGCACCGCGCGATGGCGCACCTTGGAAGAGCGCGGTTAAGAAAATTTTGTGGCCGCGGTTGTTTCGGCTTGCGGATCAGGTGATTGTTCCGTCTTCGGGCTCACGCGATTTGATGGTGTCGCTCGGTTTGCCTGCGGAGCGAGTGACGCTGACGCCGTATAGCGTAGACAATGATTGGTGGATGCGGCAGTCGGCGGCGGTGGATCGGGCCGCGGTGCGTGCGAGTTGGGGAGCAACGGTCGCAGACGCGGTGATTCTTTTTTGCGCGAAGCTGCAGCCGTGGAAGCGCCCCGGCGATTTGCTGAAGGCGTTTGCCGAAGCGAAACTTTCCGATGCGTTGCTGGTCGTTGCGGGAGAAGGGCCGCTTCGCGCGGAGCTTGAGTCAATGGCGGACGCTTTAGGTATTGCAGGACGGGTTCGATTTCTGGGCTTCGTAAATCAGACGCAGCTTCCTGCTGTATATACTTCCGCCGATTTGATGGTGCTCCCTTCGGAATATGAGCCGTTCGCCGTAGTGGTGAATGAGGCGATGTGTTGCGGGTGCCCGGTGGCGGCGAGTGACCGTGTCGGAGCGGCTCGCGACCTGGTCGCGCCGGTGCGAAAGCAATTTGTTTTTCCGTGCGGAGACATTGCTGCGCTGGCGACGCTTCTGAACGGCGCGCTCGCCGAGCGTGGATTCCTGGCATCACTGCGCCCCGCTGCCGTCGCGCACATGCGGACATGGTCGCCGGAGCGAAACATTGAGGCGACGCTTGAGGCGATCGAAATTGCTGTTCCCCGCAAAGCCAAGCGCACCGGCGTGCCAGTGAACGATTCTGCGGCTCCTCACGCCCCGCCCGCGGCTCCGCAAAAACTCCACGAATGAAACTGCTGATCTATTCTCATTTCTTTGCGCCGAGTGTGGGCGGCGTGGAGACGCTCGTTTTGTCTTTGGCTCGCGGGCTTGCCGGTCTTCACGCGGCTGATGACCGTCCTCAATTCGAAGTCACGCTTGTGACGCAGACTCCGGCCGAAGGATTTGACGATGCGGCGCTTCCTTTTCGCGTCCTTCGGCAGCCCAAGTCGACGCGACTGTGGGGTCTGATTCGGGCGTCGAATGTGGTTCATGTGGCAGGAACCGCTTTGGCGCCAATGATTCTCGGCTTGCTGGCGCGAAAGCCCGTTGTGGTGGAACATCACGGGTTTCAAACGGTTTGCCCGAATGGCCAACTTTTGATCGAGCCCGCCGACATTCCGTGCCCTGGGCATTTCATGGCGGGAAATTACAACGAGTGCCTCCGTTGCAATGCGAGCCGCAAGGGATGGGCTGCTTCGCTCAAGCTTTGGTTGCTGACATTCGTCCGGCGTTTCGTTTGCGCGCGGGTTTCGAGAAATATCACCCCGACCGCGTGGCTTGGTGGATTAGTGCAGCTGCCGCGAGTTGCGGCGATTCCTCACGGCCTTGAGTTTGTCGGCGCGCCGCGGCCGAAGGCCGAAACGGTCTCGTCCGGGCCGCCGGTGATTGCGTTTCAGGGACGGCTAGTGAGCACGAAGGGCGTTGCGATTTTGTTAAAGGCGGCGCGCAATTTGTTTACGCAGAACCGTGCGTTCGAACTGCTTATCATCGGCGATGGGCCGGAGCGCGCGACGCTGGAGCGAGCTTCGCAGGTGGCGCCGCTTGCGGGTCGCGTGCGATTTGCGGGAAAGCTCACTGAGGCGCAGTTGGATGTGGCGCTCGCCGAAGCTTCCGTTGTCGTTGTCCCATCGTTGGGCGGAGAGGTTTTTGGTCTGGTGGTTGCGGAGAATATGGCGCGAGGGCTACCGGTGATCACGTCTGACCTCGGAGCGTTCGTCGAGGTGGTTGGTGAGGGCGGCCTGACGTTTCGAACTGGGGACGCGGACTCTCTTGCCGAAAAGCTCGCGGAAGTCATCGATGATCCGGAGCTTGCGGCCCGCCTCGCCCAGGCTGGGCGGCAACGCGCTCTCGAATTCTGCGATTATCGGCAAATGCTGCAGAGCCACGTGCGCGTTTACAGGAATGCTGTCCCTGATTGACCTGTCCGAGCAGGCAGGTGCGCGGTGAGTCACAAAGAAGGAAACGCTGTCGAACGTCGGTACGGCCAAGCCTAAACTAAATGTAAGTTGCATCGTGTTGGTGGGTCTATCTGTGTTCAGCCGGATCCCGGACTTGGCCGCAGTTGGAGCAGAAGGCGGAGACTATGAAGCGCGTACTTATTTTTCTCGCGGTATTTGTGGTGGCGTTGGCAGCGGCACGCGGTGTGCTTGCTGTCCCGCAATCGAAAGGGAGTGCCACGCTCAGCGGCGTGGTGATTGGGCCTGACGACAAGCCGGCACCGCACGCTAGCGTGTCTTACCAATCGTCGGACGGGAGCGCGCCGCATGCGGTGCACGCGGATGCTCACGGGCGGTTCACGATTTCGCAGCTTAGAGCTGACAATTACGACATTCGCGCTTCAGCGCAGGGGATTTTTTCCGACTGGCAGAAGAACGTCATGGTGCGCAAGGGGCAGACACGGTCGCTGGAGTTGCACCTGATCTATGCGAAGCAAATGCCTCAGCCGGTTTCTAGCACAAAACCAAAGCAATAAAACCCTCGACGCTTACGTATTACTCCCCATGCTCATTTCGAGGCTCGTTTGAGGTTTGCACAGACTGAAGTCTGTGCCACTTCACTGAATGAAGAGCTGCGCGAGTTCGTGGAGGTCTTGCGCGGAGACGTCGGAGACGGCGCAGAACTCCATGCCTTGATGGCGCCAGTGGACCCATTGATAGCCTTGGCGCGAGCCAGGCGGGTGAATTGGTGTGTCGGGTTCTTTGGTGGGCCAGACGAAGACGTTGATGAAATGTTTGCCGCGGCCGTAGACGAGGGCGGCGACGTTGCGTTCGCCGAGGACGTCGAGGCGGCCGCCAATCAACGGAAAACCTTCATCCATGAAATCGTGGACGGGAGGAATGAAATCGAGCTTGCCGTCGAACCAGGGCTTTACGGTGTGCTGGTCGGTCGAGGCAACGTCAGTGAGATGGCCGGCTTGCAGCGAGCGAATGTGCGCGTCGAGAATTTCTGTTGAGGTGACCGTAGATGCCGACATACCCGTGCGGCCGTGAGGTATGGCAAACCACGCCACTCCGCTAACAAGGAGAATGACGGCGGCCGCGGCAAGCCATTTCCAGGCGGTGACCGACGAACTGGTTGGAGCAGATGAGGAAACTTTAAGCTCGGCGCGAATCTTCTTGCGCAGGTTTGGCGGGGCCGTTTCATAGAGCTGCGCGCGCTGAAGAGAGGCGCGCAGCGACTCGGCGGCGCCAAGAGTTGTCGTGCACTCGCGGCACGTTTCCATGTGGCGTTCGAATTCGGCGGCGCGCATGGCGTCGAGTTCGCCATCGAGATAAGCGTGCAGGACCGTCGTAGAGAAATCACAGCTCACGGGGCGCCTCCTGCGGAGCAGGTTGC
>Ga0209139_10000082_pt1 | contig 27035 bp, 24 predicted proteins | sample BogFormECP14_OM3_FD_188246 | JGI IMG/M metagenome (GOLD analysis project Ga0209139, IMG submission 188246) | Bog forest soil microbial communities from Calvert Island, British Columbia, Canada - ECP14_OM3 (SPAdes) (version 2) | ecosystem: Environmental > Aquatic > Freshwater > Wetlands > Bog ...
ATCAATCAACCCTCGCGGATCGTTCCTAGGGCATCCTGGTGCGATCCATTTTTCGCACTTTCCGATAAATTGAGTTTTTCCGCAGCCTGTTTAGCCCCTTGAATTATCGTCTTATTTCACCGGGCTCAAGCCCGGTGCTTCTACCTCTTTGAAGGGGCACGGCTGAGCCGCGCCCCTTCAAAGCTAATCTGGAATGCGAATTACAGGCCCTTCTTCGCGAGGAAGAGAATGAGGTCGCGAACACGGTTCGAGTAGCCCCATTCGTTGTCGTACCAGCTGATGACCTTGACCGACTGTCCGACCACCTTTGTCAGCGGGGAATCGACGATCGAGGAGCGGGCGTCGCCCTTGAAGTCGCTCGATACGAGCTCTCCGGTTTCGTAGCCGAGGATGCCCTTGAGTGCGCCTTCGGAGGCAGCCTTCAGCGCTTCGTTTACGGCCTGGATCGTTACTGGCTTCTCGGAGATGAAGGTGAGGTCGACGACGGAGACGTTCGGGGTTGGGACGCGGATCGCGAAGCCGTCGAGCTTGCCGGCCATCTCGGGGATGACGAGCTTGAGGGCCTTGGCTGCGCCGGTGGAGCTGGGGATCATGTTGATGGCAGCGGCGCGGGCGCGGCGGAGGTCCTTGTGCGGGAAGTCGAGGATGACCTGATCGTTGGTGTAGCTGTGGATCGTGGTCATGATGCCGGAGACGATGCCGAAGGTCTCGTGCAGAACTTTCACAACGGGTGCGAGGCAGTTCGTCGTGCAGGAGGCGTTCGAGATGATGTTATGCTTCGCGGCGTCATACTTGTCTTCGTTGACGCCGAGGACGACGGTGATGTCCTCGTTGGTGGCAGGGGCGGAGATGATGACTTTCTTGACCGATCCCTGGAGATGGGCCTTGGCTTTGGTGGCGTCGGTGAAGATGCCGGTCGATTCGACGATGACTTCTGCGCCCTGGGAGGTCCAGTCGAGCTTGGCGGGATCGCGTTCGGCGTAGACCTTGATCTTTTTGCCGTCGACAGAAATGTGGTCATCACCGGCGACGATGTCGTTCTTCAGGTTGCCGAGGATCGAGTCGTACTTGAGCAGGTGCGCCAGGGTTGCCGGGCTGGTGAGGTCGTTGACTGCGACGATGTCCAATTCAGGGTTGCCGAGCGCGGCGCGAAAGACGTTGCGTCCAATGCGGCCAAAACCGTTGATGCCAACCTTAACTGCCATGGGAACTTTTTCTCCTTTGTTTTTGCTTCGAGGTCTAGTGTGCAGGTGATCGCGGGCACCGCCGGGTGCCACCAAATATCGATGCTAGCACTGTCGTCAACATCAAGAAAGTCTTTGGGGCGGATCAGGAAAATTTATTCGCGATTTTTGGGCTTTTCAACACAGCAGTTTGCGGCGAGGTGGGCGACTGTGTTACATCCTCAATCATGCGCGAATGGATGCGCGAACGCATGAGAAGACGCTCGAAGCGTGGACCGAATACTTCGGAGTCCACTGGAAAGATAGGGCAGGAGATACCTGCCAACCAACCTGCCCCTTTGCGGCCGAGCTACCCTGAGGCGCAGGCTGCAGGCGGTGAAGAAGAAGCTGCCGAGGCTCATGACGAGGTCGCGGCCGAGCCGATTGGCGTGTTTGCGGATGCCCTGGAAGAGCCGGAGCAGTCGGCTGAGCCGGAAGTGTCTGAAGGGGAGCCCACGGGAAAGCTTGTGGTTGAGACCCAGCCGGAATCGCTCGCGGTTCCGCCACCGGAGCAACAGGCTGCAGCGCAACGCAGTCCGCGTGGGTTCGTGGTGCTGACGATCGGGCTTCCGGGATCGGGTAAGACGACGTGGTTCAAGCGACGCGGCGTTACGCCGTTGTCGAGTGATCTGCTGCGGTCGATTCTTTTTGACGACATCACCGAACAGCGCTACCAGGGGCTGGTGTTTTCGACGCTGCGCTCGCTGCTGCGGGCCCGGTTGATTGCCAAGATGCCGTGGAATTATGTGGATGCCACGAACCTCTCTCCGCACGAGCGCAGACAATGGATCAAGATGGCCAAGAGCTTCGGCTACGAGGTGCAGGCTGTCTTCTTCGATGTACCGTTTGAGGTTTGCATGGAGCGCAATCGGCGCCGCGAGCGTGTGGTGAGCGACGAGGTGATGCAGAAGATGGCTGAGCGCCTTCGTCCGCCGAGCTTCAAGGAAGGCTTCTCGAAGATTACAGTGGTGCGGGTGAAGGGCGCTTCGCAGCCGGAGGCGGCTGGCGAGCCGACGGCGGGTGAGGGAGCATAAGACTCCCTGATGTGAGATAAAGGAGCCGGGCACTTCTGCCCGGCTTTTTCTTTTATGGCGGCAGCGATTGAATTTCGCGATGTGAGCGTGAAGACGGCTGAGGGCCGTGTGCTGCTGGATCATATTCATCTGAGCCTTGAAGAGGGGACTACGACGGCGGTGCTGGGGCGCAGCGGGTCGGGCAAGACGACGCTGCTGCGGCTGGTGAACCGGATGCTCGATCCGACGGATGGGACGGTGTTCATTCGCGGCAAGGAATGTGAGCAGCTGAATGTCATCACGCTGCGGCGCGGGATTGGGTACGTGATTCAGGAGACCGGGTTGTTTCCGCACTTCACTGTGGCGCGGAATGTCGGGCTGGTTCCGGAGCTGAATGGGAAGCGTATCAGCGCTGAGAAGACGAGCGAATTGCTTGGGCAGGTTGGGCTCGAGGCGGAGAAGTTTTCGAAACGCTATCCGCACCAGCTCTCAGGCGGGCAGCGGCAGCGCGTCGGGCTGGCGCGAGCGCTGGCAGCGGAGCCTTCGATTCTGCTGATGGATGAGCCATTGGGTGCCCTCGATCCGGTGACGCGCGCAGAGATACAGGATATGCTGCGCGATCTGTTGAAGCGGTTGAAGAAGACAGTGCTGCTCGTGACGCACGATCTCGATGAGGCGCTATATCTGGCTTCGCGCATTGTGCTGCTGGAAGAGGGGCGCGTGGTGACGGATGTGGCCGCTGAGGATTTTCTGCGCTCGGAGATTCCGGCGGTGAAGGCATATGCAGAGGCTTTTCATCGCGGGCTGGAGCAGCAGAGATGACGGGTTTTCTGGTGCAGTATGGCGATCAGATTCTCTCGCTTACGTTTGAGCATCTGTGGCTTACCGGTGCGGCGATGCTTTTCGCGATTGCGATAGGGGTTCCGGCTGGGATATGGCTGACGCGGCATACGAATTGGGCGAAGCCTGTGCTCGGCTTCGTGAATATCATCCAGACGATTCCTAGCCTTGCTATGTTTGGTTTTCTGTTGCCCTTGCCGTGGTTGGGGGAGAATGCGGCGCGGATCGCCATTGTTGCGCTTACTGGCTATGCGCTGCTGCCGATTGTGCGCAACACCTATGCGGGGATTCGCGGCGTCGATCCGACGGTGACCGGTGTGGCGCGTGCGCTTGGCATGACGGACATGCAGAGGCTCTTCAAAGTGGAGTTGCCGCTGGCTGCCGGCGTAATTCTTGCGGGTCTGCGCACGGCTACTGTTACTTGTGTTGGTATTGCCACGATTGCTGCTGCGGTGGGCGCGGGTGGGCTGGGCGAGTTTATCTTTCGCGGTGTGGCGTCGGTGGATAATCGGCTGGTGCTGGCTGGTGCGATTCCGGCTGCTCTGCTTGCGCTTGGCGCGGATGGGTTGTTGGGGCTGGTTGAGCATTGGCTGCGGGTTCCGGGAGCGGCCAAGTCGTGAAGGGAAAGCATCCTGCGAAGGATCCCAGGTTAGCTCCGCGAACCTGGGGCACCCAGGGTTTCATCCTGCTGGTCCTTGCTCTTTGCATTTTTATTACGAGTTGCGGGCCGCCGCATCCGAATCACCCGGTGATTGGCGCGAAGAACTTTACTGAACAGGTTGTCCTTGGGGAGTTGCTGGCGCAGCAGATTGAGGCGAAGACCGGCATGAAGGTGGAGCGCCGGTTTTATCTCGCAGGCAGTTACATTTGCAATCAGGCGCTGATTTCCGGCCGCATTGATGCCTATGTGGAATACACAGGCACGGCGTTGACGGCGATTCTGAAGCAGCCTGTGAATCGCGATCCGGATGCTGTGCTGAACATCGTGCGGAATTTGTATCAGCAGCGGTATCATATTACAGTCATGGACCCGCTTGGCTTCGAAAACACATTTGCCATGATCATTCGCGGAGACGATGCCGCGCGGTTTCATCTCACGACGTTGAGCGAAGCGGCGCAGTACACCCCGCAGTGGGTTCTTGGCGTTGGGTATGAATTTGAACAGCGTCCCGATGGGTTGCCGGGGTTGAGCAAGGCCTACGGGTTGCGCTTCAAGGACGCGCCTGTGACGATGGATCTCGGGTTGTTGTATCGCGCGATCGATTCGCATCAGGTGGACATGATTGCGGGCAATTCGACGGATGGCCCGATTGCTGCGCTTGGCCTGAAAGTTCTCGCCGACGACAAACATTATTTTCCGCCGTATCAGGCGGTGCCGCTTGTGCGCGATGCATCGCTCAAGCGGTGGCCTGCCATGGGCACGGCCATAGAGGAGCTTCAGGGTAAAGTATCTGCAGACGATATTCGCGCCATGAATGAAGCGGTTGACGGAGAGCATCGCGATCCGGCAGTGGTGGTGCGGGAGTTTCGGCAGAAGAAGGGGCTTTGAGAAAGCATGAGTGAGTTGCAAACGAAAGTAGCTCCAGCGCAGCAGCCGGAACCATGGCTGCGGGGCACACTGGCGGACGTGCCTGCGGTGGTGCGCGGAGTTCTGCATGCGCTGGAGCTTGCACAGGAAGACGTTGATCGCTGGTGCGAGTCGTTAAGCGAAGATGACCTCAATGCTCGTCCTTTCGAATTGCCGCAGATTGCGTTTCATCTGCGGCATATTGCCCGCAGTCTTGACAGGCTGCTTTGGTATGCGGAAGGGAATCAGCTATCGGCTGAACAGATTGCTGCTCTGAAGAGCGAGATGGAGTCGGGGGCTGGTCGCGAAGCGCTGTTTGCTGAGTTCAGTCAAGGATTGGAATCGGCTGCTCAGCGTGTGCTCGCTCTGGCTGCCGGGGATCTGGAGCAGCCGTGTTTTGTTGGGAAGAAGCAGTTGCCCACGAGTGTTGGTGGATTGCTGGTGCATCTCGCCGATCACACGCAGCGGCATGTTGGGCAGATTGTGACTACGGCGAAGGTGTTGCTGGCGGGGAAGTAGGTATTACCGATGTCATCCTGAGCGCAGCGAAGGACCTGCTTTTTCCTTATCTCCGGACTAGATCATCGCTTTGCCCCATTCTTCGCTGAAATCTACCCACGTGGGATTGTTCTGCTCGACGAGGGCAATCATTCTCGCTCTGAGCCAGCCTTTCAGTTCTTTCTCACGTGCGATTGCGAATTTGACCCAGCGGTATTCTTCAAACCATACAAGACGGTGACAGCGATATTTTGTTGTGAAGCCTTTGAAGGTTCCGTCTTTGTGCTGTTGTATGCGACGCTCCAGATTATTGGTGACGCCGATGTATAGGGTACGGCTTGCGCTGGCAACGATGTAGGTGTAATGCCTTCGTTCAGGTGCTGTCATGAACCGAATGCTATGTCGCGAATCGTGCCCGCGCATAAGAAAAACAGGTCCTTCGCTGCGCTCAGGATGACATCGGTAATAAGGGATCAGCGGGGGTAATAAGGGACTACCGGATTTTTTCTTCCAGCTCTTCGTGGATGTGGCCCATCTTTTCCCGTTTGACATCGAGGTAGCGCTGGAAAGTCTCTTCCGGTTCAACGGCGGCGGAGATGCGCTCGACGACGCGAATGCCTGCCGATTCGAGGGCTTCTACTTTTTCGGGATTGTTGGTAATGAGGCGGACGGCGTGGACGCCAAGCTGCTTCAGGATTTCGGCGGGCAGCTCGAATTCGCGGCAATCGGGCTTGTAGCCCAGCTCGACGTTGGCTTCGACGGTGTCGAAGCCCTGGTCCTGCAATTCGTAGGCTTTGAGTTTTGCCATGAGGCCTATGCCGCGGCCTTCCTGCTGCTCGTAGAGAAGGATGCCGGTGCCGGCTTCGGTGATGGTTTTGAGCGCGAGTTCGAGTTGCAGGCGGCAATCGCAGCGCAGCGAGTGGAAGACGTCTCCGGTGAGGCACTGTGAATGGATGCGGATGATGGGCGGCTCGGCGTGGATGTCGCCCATAACGAGCGCGACTGCGCCTTCAATACGTTTCGCGGGAGCAGGCGTGTTGGCGTTGCAGGATTCCGGGTTGGCGACGACGCCCTCAAATCCAAGGATTCGGAAATGTCCCCAGCGGGTGGGGAAATCGGCATCGGCAACCTTTCTTACAGTTTCAAACGGCATAGTTGTGATTATACGGAGGCTCTCGCACCGGGCTACGGCGCTTGATCTCAGTTAAGTAGATGAAATTATGACTGGAAAGATGCGGGAGCGGTAGAGTTAAAGGGTGATCGAGCAGAAGCTGATACTGATTACGCTGCTGATAAAGCTGGGCGTCGCCGCCGCTGTTTCAAGCGCGCTGGCGCGGGCAAGGACGTTTCAGCGTCTGCTGTTTACGGAGAACCGCAAGGCCAGGGAGACGTTGGGGCTGCTCGCTTTCATCTGCGTTCCGCTGGCTCTTGGCGTCTGGGTGCGCGTGACGGTGCCGAACTTTCTGGCCGCCGATATTTCTTTTGAGACGACGATCCTGCTGGGGATCCTGATGGGGCCGCTTTCGGCGCTGGCGGGTGGTGCGCTGCTGTCGCTTCCGGCGATGCTGCACCATGAGTATTTGTCGTTGCCGTTCAATCTGGCGGTGGCGTTGATTGCGAGTCTTTATGGCAGCTTTGTCGAAGAGGAAGAGGTCTGGTCGTTTTCGCCGTTTGTGGATTTGAGTATTTATCGCTGGGTGCGGCGTAATCTACGGCAGCCGCGCTTCGACCGGCAGGTGCTGCTGCTGGTGCTGATTGTGGGGCTTGAAATATGCCGCGGCTGGCTGGCGAGCGTGTATCCGGGCCGGCTCTTTGCGCTGACCTCGGAGAACTGGTGGGTGAGGATTGCGATCTGGGCCAGCGCGGCGATGGTGGTCGGGATTCCGCTGAAGGTGTGGAATACGATCCGCATCGAGCAGAAGCTGGAAGAGCAGAAGCGGCTGTTGCTGGAGGCGCGCCTCGATGCCTTGCAGCGGCAGATCAATCCGCACTTTTTATTCAATACGCTGAATTCGATTGCGTCGCTCGTGCGTTTCCGTCCGGAGCAGGCGCGTGAGCTGATTGTGAAGCTGGCGAATATCTTGCGGGCTTTGCTCAAGGATCATGACTCGTATGTGTTGCTGCGCGATGAGCTGAATTTTACTGACGATTATCTCGGAATTGAAGTTGTACGCTTTGGCGCGGACAAGCTGAAGGTGGTGAAGGAGATCGATCCGGCAACGCTTGACCTGCCTGTGCCGAGCATGATCCTGCAGCCGCTGATCGAGAACAGCATCAAGCACGGGCTGGAGCCGCGCATCAGCGGCGGCACAATCACCATTCGCAGCCGACTGGATGGCGCGAAGCTGCTGATTGAGGTTGAAGACGATGGAGTGGGCATTGCGCCGGGGCGGCCGCATTCGAGTGGTGTGCTGCATCAGGGGACGGGTATCGGCATGAGCAATGTGCGCGAACGGCTGGAGGTGCTCTTTGGCGATGCGGCGAGCTTCGACGTGACGAGCCGTCCGGGACGTGGCACGCACATCGTGATGGAGATGCCGACTTCGAATTATGACGATGGCGAAACGGGTTCGACGCCGCTGCCGGCACGCTCGAGCACGCGCTCGTAATATTTTTCGTACACAGGAATGATCTTCGATGCACAGAAGCGCTGCTGCGCTGTTTTGCGCGCTGCGGTGGCCATGGATTCGAGCTTTTCCGGATTGAGGAGCAATTCGGCTGCGGCTTCCGCCATTGCTTCCACATCGCCGACAGGGAAGAGGCGGCCGTCTACGCCGTCTTCGATGAGCTCGGGTACACCGCCAACGTTTGTAGCGATGGTTGGAACGCGGCAGGCCATGGCTTCGAGGGCCGCAAGGCCGAAGGATTCGAGCTCGCTCGGCATCAGCATCAGATCGGCGAGAGGCAAAAGCTCGTTGACGCTCTCCTGCTTGCCGAGAAAGTGGACGCGGTCCTGGATGCCCTTCTTGTGGGCGATCCATTCGGCGGCGGAACGGTCGGGGCCATCGCCTACTAACATCAAATGCGCCGGGATTTTTTCGACGACGCGGGCGAAGACTTCAACTGCATCTTGAACGCGCTTGACCGGGCGGAAATTTGAGAGGTGGATGAGGATCTTCTCGTCGGGTGCGGCGTAGCGCTTGCGTTTTTCTTCGCGGACCTCTGGGGCGAGCGGCATGTAAAAGTCGCAATTCACGAAGTTGGTGATGACTTCGATTTCGCGCTTGATTTTGAATTCCTTGACCGTGCGTTCGCGCAGGTAGTGCGAGATGGACGTAACGCCGTCGCTCTGCTCGATGGCGAAGCGCGTGATCGGCAGATAGGAGCGGTCGAGGCCTACGAGCGTGATGTCCGTTCCGTGCAACGTCGTCACAAATGGCAGGTGTCGTCCTCGTGCTGCGAGCATCTGGCGCGCGAGCAATGCGCTTACCGAGTGCGGGATGGCGTAGTGCACGTGCAGCAGATCGAGGTCATAGTATTCGGCGACTTCGGCGGTGCGTGAGGCGAGTGCCAGGTCGTAGGGCGGGTACTCGAAGAGTGGGTAGTTCGAGACGGGGACTTCGTGGTAGAAAATACCTTGCTCGCGTCCGGTGAGCCGGAAGGGCTGCGAGTAGGTGATGAAGTGGACCTGGTGTCCGATGGCGGCGAGTTCAATGCCGAGTTCGGTGGCTACGACGCCGCTGCCGCCGTACGTGGGATAGCAGGTGATTCCAATCTTCATGCTGTGCTCACAGTCTCCGCATTGGACGTTACTGGAAGATTACGGGATTCAGGCAAGTTGGCCGAAGTGGATGAGATCAACGTTTGCGTATGGAATTGTTTCGAGCAGGGCTGTACGTTCCACATCGCGCGAGGCGAGCAGGCGCGTGTTTTGCTGCTGCAAGGCTGCATCGTTGTAGCCGGGATGGCAGACCAACTCCCAGGTTCCGTCGGGCATGGCGACCAACAGGTTGCGAATAGTCTGCGTGTCGAGCGTGCCGGTTGCGAGGACACCGATGGCGCCGTCGGTGGTGAGCAGGCCGGCGCGGTTGACCTCTTCGCTAAAGGCCGCGCTCTGCGATCGCAGCAGACGCACCTGCATCTTGCGGACATGTCCCGCGTTCACAGTGGCATTGAGGCTCCAGTTTGGTTCAAAGGGATTGCGGATGGCTTTGACTCCGCAGGTGAGCGCGGCCCGCACCAGCGGGCGTAGCACTCCCGGAAACATGTGGGTGTGCTTGTGCGTGTCGAGGTGAGTGACATGGACTCCGGCTTGTTGCAGCTTCTTGATCTGGGCTGTAACTTCGGCTTCAATTTCGGCGTCATTGATGCGTCCGCGAAGCAGGTCTGTGACGAACGTGCTCAATTTTGGACGAAAGGCAGTTCCATTTTGGGACGAAGGGTCGATCAGAGACAGGATTTCTGATGGAGGCAGGGCTGGTGTTCCATCGACGAGAATGACGTGGCAACCCACGCCCAGAGAGGGCAACTGGCCAGACAATTTGACGGCTTCGTTGAATTGCGAGGCTGTCGCCATCAGGGTCGCTGAGGTCAGGGCGTTGGCACTGCGCAGTTCGAGCACCGCCTGGTTTACTCCGGTAGTCAGGCCAAAGTCGTCGGCGTTTACTATCAGTCGGTGCACAGCGGTCAGTGTACCAAGCGGACACATGTGACGCTGGTCACTGTGTTTGCGATTCAGCCGCGCCTGTTTTGCTGATAAACTTAAGGTATCGGTTCTGGCCTTGGAAGAACTGGGAGCATTCGTGGGCGGTTAGCTCAGTTGGTTAGAGCGCCTGCCTTACAAGCAGGAGGTCGCAGGTTCGAGCCCTGCACTGCCCACCATGAAGGATAGATCGCACAGAAGTAATTGAAGTACTTTGATGTATTAGTAGTTTCCCGAGAACTGCTGTACAAAGCAGTCGTTGTCGTGCGTTTGTTGTGCCTCTTTTTCTTTATATTTTCCAAGCAGTTTTTGCGATTTTCTTCATCCCCAGATAGAAGCCGCCGATGGTGAGGTAAAGGGATCACCATGCAAGACAGGCTGCTCGATATTTTGATTCTTGGTCTTCTGGTGCTGCTCTTTGCAGTGATCTACCGGAAGCGCAAATCGCGTCGCCTGCGATACTGGATCGCCGGCTGGCTGTTTGCTTTGGCTCATTTCGCCGTCCTGTTGCCTCAGGTTTCCACTCCGTTCTGGCAGGAAATACAGATTGCGCTTGGCCTGACCGGGCTCATGCTGGCTGGCGTCTGCTTCGCGCTGGCTTCGTCTGCCTTCGCTCTGCGGCAAAAGAGTTTGAAGTTGCTGGGAGTCGTGATCGGCACGCCACCGCTGATCTACATCTTCCTTGTAGTTTTCGGTTTTTCGGCAGTCTGGCCGCTGATTGCTTTTGCTGTCGCGGGCGAGGCTGTACTTATCTGGCTGGGCTGGCGATTTATCAAGGACAAACCTGTTGTCCTTTGGGCGAATAGCTTTGCGGCCATCGGCTGCGGAGCGTGGCTGTTGTGGTTGATCAGCGCACAGCAGGCGGACCTCGGCATCTATGCGATCCTGACGCAATTGTTTCTCGTCAATGCGGTTCTTTTCTGGAATGACTTTCGTCGTCTCTCAGCCGGCGTGTGCACCGCCTCTGCCGGGCTCCTGGCATGGGCGGCGGTATTTCCTGCAGCGCTGGGAATGGCCCATTTCTTTCCTCAGGTCAGCGTTCCGGGAGAATTCTGGAACGTCCCGAAATATTTTGTCGAATTCGGCATGATCCTTACCCTGCTGGAGGATCAGATCTATTCGGCGAACTGGCAGAGCGAACAATATCGGGTGCTGTTCGACAGCAATCCGCACCCGATGTTCATCTATGACACGAAGACCTTTGCCTTTCTCCGTGTGAACGACGCCGCCTTACAGGAATACGGCTACAGGCGGGAAGAAATCCTGAAGATGACCATCGGCGACCTGCATGAAGTGGCCGCGCTGGCCGGCATGGAGCGTTTGCTCGCCGACACTCACAGCTCGATCAAAGTGACCGGCCCGTGGACGCAGCGCCGAAAGGATGGCAGCGAGTTTCAGGCGGAGATATCGTCGCATCCGATTGAGTTCGAAGGGCGCGATGCCCGGCTCTCCCTGGTGCAGGACGTCACCGATCGCGAGCGGCTGCACGAACAGCTCGTGCACAGGGCGCATCATGATTCGCTGACCAATCTGCCGAATCGTTTTCTGCTGGAACAGCGCATGCGCCACACGCTTGAGAATGCGTCGCGGTATGGGCATAAGGCTGCGATCCTGTGCATCGATCTCGACCGCTTCAAGCAGATCAACGATAACTACGGCCACGCGACGGGTGACGCCTGTCTGCAGGAAATAGCCGACCGGCTGACGAAGCGGCTGCGCGAGTCCGACACGGTGGCGCGGACAGGCGGGGAGGAATTTACCGTCGTGATCGGCGAGTTGCTCCACGGTGCGGACGCGGAGAAGGTTGCCACTGATCTGCTCGCGGAATTTCGGCGTCGATTCACCATCGATGGACTGGATATGCCGCTGTCTGCCAGCATGGGAATCGCGCTCTATCCCGACCATGGGACGGAAGGCGCGCAGCTCTGGAGAGCGGCTGACGTTGCCATGTACCGGGCCAAGTATTCGGGTGGAAATCGGTACTTGGTTGTGTGTGGAGAGGATGCAGAATACACAACGCCAGACAAAGCGTTTCCGCGGGCCTCAAATGGTGGTGAACGCAGCTGAGGTCTGTTTAACAGGCCTCAGCTGGGTTCAGTCTGAAAGAATGGTAGTGGGTCAGTTTGGTAAGCAGTGCAGTTACCCATACGACTTTTCAGGCAGTACGTGTAATCAGTTCCCCCACCCAATAGGCGATGTTCGGACCAGCAATCGTGGCAGGGCGAACGGGCGCACGAAGGTTTTCCTGTCTCCGAGTTAATTTCCCCACAGACGCCGGAAACCGCTACTATATTCCAAATTCCAAAGTTTTCGAGGCGGTCGTGAGACGCGACGGGGGAACACAAGATGAAATCACTGATTTGCGCTATCTGCTTGGTTATTTTGCTCACAGCCGCAGCGCGTTCAACCGCGCAGGATTCTGCGCAGACCAAGGAACAGACTGCCTGGACGGTATTGAACACTGGCCTTGAGGACAACAGCACAGACGTGCGCGTAAGAGCGGTCCACGTACTTGGCGAGCTCAACGGCAATGCAAAGGCCAAAGATGCCGCAATTTCTGCCTTGAAGAACGACCAGCAGGCCGAGGTACGGGCCTCTGCGGCTCAATCACTTGGAGAGATGGGAGCGAAGGATGCAGTTGCAGACTTACACGCGACCTTTCAGGACACGGACCCCTCGGTGATCATCGCCGCCGCGCATTCGCTCATCGAACTGGGCGACAACACGGGATACAACGTCTACTACGCAGTCCTCACCGGAGAGCAGAAGACCGGCCAAAGCCTGACCGAGCAGCAGAAGAAAATGCTGAAAGATCCGAAGAAGATGGCGGCTCTCGGCGTACAGGTTGGCGTCGGGTTTATACCGTTCGGCGGCCTTGCCATGGGCGGATATAAAATGCTCACCCGCGACGATACCTCACCGGTGCTGGCTGCGGCAGCTCTGATGCTGGCCAAAGATCCTGATCCAAAGAGCGGAAACGCGCTGGTCGATGCATCGGCCAACAAGGACAAATGGCTCGTCCGCGCCGCCGCATTCGATGCAATTGCCAAGCGCGGAGATCCGGCACTGCTCGTCCCGGCTGAGGACGGCCTCCAGGACGACAAGGACTTGGTAAGGATTTCAGCCGCCGCAGCGGTAATTCGCCTGCACGACATCCAGTCGCAGCCGAAGCCCGAAGCAAAGAAGCCCGCTCCCAAAAAGCCGAAGAAATAGACCGAGGCGCGAGGTCACCGGTTCGGGGAGCCGTTCGACGCTGGCCTTCACTCTACGCGCAGCGTCAGTACCTGTTGACCGCTGAGCAGGTTATTGATGGCAACCGACGCCATCGGGACAGCTGATTCACCGCTCAGCGTAAGCTTCTGGTTCTGGCGCAGAGGCTCAAGTACATTTGCCATGGACATGGGCACGGTCGCCAGGGTGCGGCCATCGAGGACGGCCTGAGGCGATGGCTGCAGCAGCGTGACGTAGAGGCGATCGTTCTCGTGCAGATTGTTCATCTGTTCGATGGTCGCTGCGACGTCAAGATTTTGGCTGCCGAAGTGCGATGCTTGGGTAATGCGGTCGAGGGTACTGCCATCGCTTACGAGCAGGCGCACCTGGCCTTCACCCAGCACCGCGGGCAGCGTTACTGGAATACGCACGTTCTGCACTTCGCCACGCCATGGGCGGATGGTGGCCTCAACCATGATGGTCTCGCCTGCATGCACGATCGGCGCAGTGCTCTGCGCGCTTTCAAGCTGTGCGGTGAGGTGCTTTGGGATCGCTTCCACTTCTATCTCGACACTGCTGATGGGCGTCTGGCGCGCTGCATTGTCATATAGGCGCGAGAAGCGCTCACCCACCATCAATGCGGCCAGAAGATTTGCCGGCGCGATCTCACTTGGTGCCGCTAGGCCGCCGAAGTGGACTGCCGGGAATCCGGAGACGTTGACGGTGCTGCGAATGCGGTAGCTCGTTTCGGCCGTGAAGGTATTGCGCTGCATCAATGCCTGGAAGACGGCAACCATGACGGCTGACGGGGTGATCTGCGGCTGGTCAACAACTTCAATGTGCAGGGCATGAGGAGCGTGTTCGCCGGTGATGTTCACTGTCACCGGAATCATCTTTGCTTGCAGTCCAAAAGCGCCGCGGATTGCCGACTCGCGATCTTCGGTAAAGGAACCAACTGTCTCGGTCGTATTGATGATCTTGAACGCGTAGAGCGGCGAAGGAAGCGTGGCTACAACCTGAGCCTTCGTCATCGGCATGGAGACGGGTCCGAATTGCGTGATCGGATGTCCGCAAGCCAGAAGCTGCTTCGGATCGACATAGGTAACGGTGCAGGTCGCCGCAATCTCCAGGTCTCCGCGCATGAGCAGGGCGCTGACGGCTGAGCCGGGAACTATGGGCTCCGGCTGCTTTTCATCGCTTGCCGATCCGCCGATTCCCGCAACGGCAGTGAGCCCGAGCTGCGGCGAATGCTCTTTCCACAGGTCCAGTGCTTCGGGGTTGAACCCACTGAAGACCAGCGGCATGTCCATCGGGCGGATCGCGCTTGTTTCGACGGTGTCTTGACTTGCGCCGGGAAGAGTGGCCGAATAACCGGTGCTCGATGGCTGCGTAAATAAAGGTGGATTGCTGGCAGCGATCAGGTCTTTAGTTGGAGGCGAGACCTCAAGCATCTGGCCGATGGGAGTGATTCCCGCGATGGGCTCTTTGCTGAATGCGCCGATGCGATAGCTGATGGCGCCCAGCAGCTTGCCATCGACATACACCGGACTGCCGCTCATGCCGGCGACGACGCCTGTGTACTCGGGCTTCGTGCCTTCCAGTCGCGCAAGGATCATGTCCTGGCCGGGGCCGAGTGCGTTGTGCAGCAGGCCCAGGATCAGCACGCCCATGGGTTCGGGGTTCACGCCTTCAAAGACCGTGTAGGCTACGCCATGCTGGCCGCGATGCACCTGATCGATTGGGTAGAAACCCGCTGACGATGGCGGGGGAGTAGGGGGCAATGACGCGGTTTGAGCTACAAGCGCCGTGGCGCCAAACAAAATCAGCCCGCCGATGTCTTTTAGGCGAATACCCACGTCTACAGAGTAGAGCATTTTTGCTTTTGCGGTGACGAAACCTTCGTACCGCGTGGCGCTTGCAGGAGGACGCCTAGAAGTTCCACAATGAATCCAAGCATGAGAATCCCGGTAGGTGCATCCCAAGTTCGTCAGGTTTTTGCTTCGCTTGCCCTTCTTTCCCTGGTGTTTTGCCAGAGCGCTGCTCCGGCGCAACAGCAACAGACGCCGCCTCAGCAGCCTCAGCAGCAGCAAACCCAACCGAATCAGCAGAACCAACAGCCGCAGGATCAGGCATCGCCCGATGCGGGCGGTCCGGGCGGCGACAACGGCGCGATCGCCATCCCCAAAAAGAAAGAATCAGAGACGGCGCCTCCGCCTCCTCCGCCTGAGCCAAAGGTGAAGAACCCGCCGGGATTGCAGAACTTTTCCCTGCGTGTCGATGTTCCGGTCGTGAATGTGGATGTGGGAGTGATTCTAGAAAAAACGCACCAGTTTGTGCCGAATCTGCAAAAAGATAATTTCCGTGTGTATGAAGACGGCATACCGCAGGACATCACCAGCTTTCAGCGCATCAAGGCGCCGATTACGGCTGTGCTTCTGGTTGAGTTCGCCGCCAATAGCTATAACTTCATTTACGACATGTGGAATTCGGCCGTCGTGTTCACGAAGCAGTTGCAGCCGGACGACTATGTTGCAGTCGTCACCTACGACATGCATACCACGATCCTGACCGACTTCACCCAGAACAAAACGCAGATCCAGCAGGCCATCCAGTCGCTGACGATTCCCACCTGGCAGGAGACGAACCTCTTCGACGCGGTCTATACGACGCTTGACCGCCTGAGCCGCGTCGATGGTCGCAAATACGTCATCCTTGTTTCTTCCGGCCGCGATACGTTTTCAAAAATCACCCTGGATAAATGCCTGCAGAAGATCAAAGCAACGCCAAACGTGACCATCTTCTCCATCGCCACCGGGGGAGCGGGGGTCATGGGCGGGGGCAACTTTGCCAGTGGACGCATGAACAGCATTGGAATGCTGCAGGCTCAAAATCAGCTGCAGAGCTTTGCCCGCATGACTGGCGGCATGTACTTCGAACCTCGTTTCTCGGCTGAACTCCCCGACGATTTCAGGGCGATCAACGAATCGATCCGCAACCAGTATGTGCTCAGCTATCACCCCACAAATGTGAAGCAGGACGGCACCTATCGCAAGCTGCGCGTAGAGTTGGTGGACAACGAAGGGCATCCGCTGCACATGCAGGATGAAAAGCACAAGCAGCTGAAGTACGACATCATTGCTCGCGATGGGTACCGCGCCAAGCAGGAAGTGGAGTAAATAGCGCCTTTAAGGGTGGATTCTTTCACCTTTTTCGAGCATTTTTATAAACAAATCGATGCGTTTTGCACGCGTTTCCGCCTTCTTCGCGGTTTGTATCCGCCACAGGATGGCGTAGCGGTTGCGGCTTTCGAGTGTCGCAAAGAAGGCTTTTGCTTTGGGGCTCTTGTTCAGGGCAGTCTGCAGATCTGCGGGGACGGTGGCGCTTCCGGGGGAGTCGTAAGCCTGCTCCCATCTCCCGTCCTGTTTGGCGCGCTCCACTTCGGCGAGGCCGCGCGGCTTCATTTTGCCGCCTTCGATCAGGGCGACGGCTTTTTCGCGATTGATCTTTGACCAGATGCTCCTGCGTCCCCTGGGAGTGAACTTCTGCAGCCACGCTTCGGCGCTGTGGCTCTGTTTCTGGCCGTCAATCCAGCCGTAACAAAGGGCGGTTTCAATGGCCTCGGCATACGTAACTGAAGGAGAGCCGGAGGCTTTTTTGGCCAATTGCATCCATAGTCCTTGGGAGGTCAGGTGGTTTGTCTTCAGCCACTTAGCCCATTCCTTCTGGCTGGCGAAGGCGATGATCGGCAACTCGGCTCTGGATTTCTCCGGCATGCGTGGATTTCCCGGAAACGCGGCTGTTTTAAAATAGAAGCTGGATTCAGTGCTGTACAGAGCGGCAGGTTGACCGGGACCATTCTAGTCAACGTCTGCAAATCACTTTGCGCTCCCAAGTATGGCCAGGAATTTGGCAATATATCAACGAATAGTTCTGTGGAGGAATATCAGAATGGCAACCCCCAAAGCCGAGAAAACGACGAAACCCCGTAAGGCTCCTGCTAAGAAGAAGACGACTGCTGAAGTGGCAGAGCCGATTGTCATCCGCCCAACTCACGAGCAGATTGCCGCTCTCGCACAGAAGTTCTGGGCCGAGCGCGGTTATACCGACGGAAACCATGAACACGATTGGTTACGCGCAGAGCGCGAACTTATGCAGGCTTCTTAAAGCCATACTTTAACTTTATCTTTTATATTCATGAAAGCGGCGCTGGTAATTTGAGCGCCGTTTCTATTGTTGCAAAGTGGCTTGAGGCCAATCATCTCTCCACGTAATGGTGGATATCTGCAACCCGGGTTTCCCAGTTTTTGCGTCGTAGGCGTGGAAGACGATCAAGTCGTGGCCATCGGGCTGCATCCAGACGGATTCGCCACCGGGGCCGAGCCACCGGGCGTTGCCCGTGAGTAATTCCGTGCCGCCGCCCTCCATCATCGATTTGCCCTGCTTGTCCAGGTACGGCCCGGTGACACTTTTTGAGCGGCTGACCATGGTGCGATAGGTGCTTTTGGTGCCCCTGCAGCAGAGATCCCAGGAAACGAAGAGGTAATAATAGCCGCCGTGGGCGACGATGAATGGGGCCTCGACTGCTTCCCAATCGGGTGGCAGACCGGGCTTTGCAGGCGTGGCGTCAGCCGGTTTGCTGCGCGAGGCTAGCGAGTAGAGCCGAGTGTCTTCTTTGGAGAGCAGTCCGGTCTTGTCGTCCAGTCTGCGCATCTTGATGCCGCTCCAGAAACTGCCGAAAGCGAGCCAGACGTGGCCTTGGGCATCGAGGATGAAGTTGGGGTCGATGGCGTTGAAGTCGTCGCTTTCTGTCGACCGCAGGACGAGGCCGCGATCGATCCATTTGTAGTCGGGGCTGGAGCGGTCGAGCGTCTTGTTGGTGGCCAGAGCGATTCCAGAGGTGTTCTTTCCGAAAAGGGAATAGGCGTAGTAGAGGTGGTATTCGCCGTTTTCGTGGGAGATGTCCGGAGCCCACAGGTCGACGGTTCCTGGGCTCTCCTTGTGAATCCACTCAGGAATCTGGTCGAAGACGTGACCGCAGAGCTTCCAGTCGGTTAGATTTTCCGAGCAGCGCATTTGGAACTGGCCGCCGTCGTGCGCTTTCCCGGTGGCGAAGACATACCAGGTATTGCCTTCTTTCATGATGGATGGGTCGTGTGCTCCCTGATAGTCGCCTGTCAGGTTGACCGCCTGCGGTTGCTGCGCTGCGCATGCAGCGGAGATGAAGAGAAGAAGAAACAGCAGAGCCTTTGCGGGGTTTGCAGGTCGTTTCATGGAGTCTGAGCTTCCGCTGCGTAATCGCTTTCTGGCGAGAGAAGAGTAGCACAGGACAATGCTCCTGGTTTTCGGTCAAAGCGTGCAAGACCGCCTCGTGTTCTATGCTGCATTGAGTGACTGTTCATCAGGCTGAAGCCGTTGTCCTTCGTACTTGGCCTATTCATGAGGCCGACCTGATTGTGTCGCTTCTGACCCGGGACCAGGGCAAGATCAAGGGTGTTGCCAAGGCTGCCAGCAAGAGCCGCCGCCGGTTCGGCGGCGCGCTCGAACCAATGACGCATGTGCTTGCCAACTATACGGAGAAGCCACGGCAGGAGCTTGTTCGGCTCGATTCGTTCGAGATTGTCTCTTCTCCGTTGTCCGCTTCGGTGGATTACACGCGCGCTGCGGCTCTTGCCTTCTATGCCGAGGTGCTGGAGGAGATCCTGCCCGACCATGATCCGCACGATGCCGTTTTTCGACTGTTGCTGGCTGTGCTTGATCATACGAAGACGGGCGGTATCTGGATGCCGGTGACGTATTTCGGGCTCTGGATTACGCGGCTTATGGGGTGGATGCCGGATGTTTCGCACTGCACCGTTGGCGGGGAGGCGTTCGCCGGGCGTCCGGCATACTGGCATGCGCACGCGGATGGGTTGGTTTGCGTCGAGCACAAGCGGTTGGCCAGCTCGACGCTTTCGCCGGAGTCGCTGGCGCTGGCTCTGCGGATCTTTCGGCAACCCATTACCGTTTTTGCTGGCGAGGAGTGGCCTCGCGGAAGGGCGGCCGATCTGCGGCGGTTCGCGATTCAGGGGCTGGAGCGGCATCTGGAGCGCAGGCTGACGACGGCGGTGGCGCTGGCAAAGCTTGGCGGTTAGGCAGCATGCGGTAAAAATAGATCCTTCCGTTTCGCACAGTGGCACGAAAAGGTCCCGGGCCTTCTTCTCGCTTAAGCTCAACAAGCGTGCTGAGGATATGATCGGAACCGAGAGAGACCGGGACGCGCATGAGCTACTATCTGACCCACATCACCTATCCCATCCTGTTTGTTGCTGTACTCGCGCGTCAGCTCTGTCTTCCGGTTCCCGCCCTTCTTTTTTTGCTCACTGGCGGAGCGCTGGCCGGCGCTGGCAAGCTGAATTTTGTTGGAGTCCTGCTGGTCGCAGTGCTGGGATGCCTGTTGGCTGACCTGGTCTGGTTCGAAGCTGGCCGTCTACGTGGCAAGCGTGTATTGCGATTGCTGTGCGCCTTGACGCGCGATCCCAGCTTCTGCATCCGCCGGGGAAGGGAGATCTTTGCGAAAAAAGGTCTTCGGCTTCTGCTGATTGCCAAGTTTGTGCCTGGCCTGGACGGCATCTGTCCTCCGTTGGCGGGGATGCTGGGGGCCTCGCGAGCCGCTTTCCTTGTGCACGATTCCGGAGGGGCCTCTCTTTGGGCGGGAGCGTACATCGGCTGCGGCTTTCTTTTCGCGCGGCAGCTGGATAAGGTGGCACAGCAGCTCTCCGTTGTTTCCATAGCGGTGGTTCTGATATTCGGCATTCCGCTTCTAATCTTCTTTGTCTTGAAACTCGCGCAGCTCGTGTTGATGATCCGGTTGCTTCGACCGTTGCAGATCGATCCCGAACTATTGAAGTCTAGATTGGATTCAGGAGAGAAATTTGGCGTCATCGATCTGCTGCGCTTTGAGGAGGATCCTCAGGGTGTGGCCGCCATTCCAGGAGCGGTGCGCCTCGACCCACTCGAAATTCGACGCAAGAAGCGCATCGTCATCCCCAGTGACGTCAGTCTGGTGCTCTACTGCAGGTCCAGGAACAGTTTTGTAAGTGCGCGCGTGGCGGTGGCCATGAGGAGGCACGGAATCCATAACATCCATATACTGACTGGCGGTCTGGAAGCGTGGAAACGCCTCGGCTTTCCGCTGACTGAACACTTCGCAGATATGGAAGCGGAAGCCGCCCGGCTCGGCATGGAGGTTTCTCCGCCCTGGAAGCGCATTCCCCTCGAAAGCCGTAAGCAACCCCCTTCTAACGCATAAGATTCTGTATTGCACCGGGTCCAGATCAAATTGACCCACTCACAGATCCTTCCGCGTCCTCTTCGCTCTGCTCAGAGTCAGGATGACACCACGAATCATTTAGAATCGCAGCAGCGATTCATTCAGAGATTAGAGAGATTTTGCGTGGCATCTGCCTCCGTTCTGACTAAGAAGGAACCACTTACCTTTCAGCAATTGCTGTTTCGCCTGCAGAGCTTCTGGGCGGAGCGCGGGTGCGTGCTTCAGCAGCCTTATGATGTGGAAGTTGGCGCGGGAACGATGTCACCGGATACCTTTCTGCGGGTGCTGGGGCCGAAGCCGATCAATATTGCGTATGCGCAGCCGTCGCGGCGGCCAGCGGATGGTCGCTATGGGGAGAATCCCAACCGGCTGTATAAGCACACGCAGTTTCAGGTGATTCTGAAGCCGCCGCCGGCGGATGTGCAGGATCTTTATCTGGAGTCCCTGGCCGCAATCGGCATTGACCTGCGCGAGCATGACGTCAAGTTCGAGGAAGACAACTGGGAGTCGCCGACGCTGGGCGCGTGGGGCATTGGCTGGCAGGTGATGCTGGATGGGCAGGAGGTTACACAGTTTACCTACTTCCAGCAGTGCGGCGGCATCGATCTTGATCCTATTTCGGGTGAGATTACGTATGGCTTAGAGCGGATTGCGCAATTTCTCCAGGATGTGGACTCGATCTACGACATTGTGTGGGCGCGCGATCCGGTTTCGGGGCGGGCGGTGACGTATGGCGAGGTGCGCTTCCAGGAGGAGCTGCAGTTCTCGGTCTATAACTTCGAGGCGGCTGAGGTCGAGAAGCTGTGGGAGCATCTGCGCATGTATGAGGCCGAATGCCAGACGCTGTTGGCGAGCTTCCAGGACCTGAGGAAGCTGGAGCGAGGGCAGAAAGCGCATGACCGGCTGCTGCATGAGGACGCTGCGCCTGAGCCGGAGCGCGATGTTGAGACAGAGCTGAAGCGCTTTCCGGTGTTGAGTGCTTACGATCTGTGTCTCAAGTGTTCGCACCTGTTTAACCTGCTCGATGCGCGGGGCGCGATTTCGGTGACGGAGCGTGTGGGCGTGATTGCGCGTATCCGTAACCTTGCCGTTGGAGTGGCGAAGGCATACGCAGCGCAGCAGGGCAGCTGTTAGCTGCTAGCTTTTAGCTTTTAGCTAAAACGAATCAGTCGGACAGAAAGAATGAGCTAGCAGCTAAAGGCTAATAGCTAAGAGCTAAAATGGCAGATTTTCTCCTTGAAGTTGGACTTGAAGAGATTCCCGCGCGCATGATTGCGGCGGCCCAGGGTGAGCTTGCCCGGCGTGTGGAAGAATTGCTGACGCGCGAGCGTTTGCTGAGCGGCGGTGCTGTGACCAGTTATTCGACGCCGCGTCGCCTGGCGGTGCTGGTGAGCGATGTGCTTGCGGCGCAGGCAGACGCCGAGGAGCAGCTGACCGGGCCTTCGTGGGCAGTGGCGTTCAAGGGTGGCGAGCCGACTCCGGCGGCGCAGGCGTTTGCCAAGAAGGCTGGCGTTGAGGTTGCAGCGCTCCAGAAGGTTACGACTCCGAAGGGCGAGTATGTTTCGGCGACGGTGCTGCGCAAGGGGCGCTCGGCTAACGACATATTGAAGGAGTTCCTGCCGAAGGAGCTTGCGGGGCTGTACTGGCCGAAGAACATGTACTGGCGCGCTGGCAAGCCGGAGCGTTTCGTTCGTCCGGTGAAGTGCCTGCTGGCGATTCTCGATCATGCGATTGTCCCAGTGGAGTTTGCAGGCGTTCATGCGGGCAATCTCAGTTACGGGCATCGCATTCTGCATGGCGGGCATGCTGTGACCATCAACAAGCCTGCTGAGTATGCCGCCGCGCTTGAATCGGCCAAGGTGCTGGTGGATGTGGAGGCGCGGCGGCAGCGGATCAGGAAAGCTTTGGACGCAGTAACGCGGACTATTCCTGGCGCTCGCTGGCGTGAGGACGAGGCGCTGGTCGATACGGTGACGCATCTCACGGAATGGCCTTCTGTGCTGCTTGGCGGCTTCGAGGCGGAGTATCTCTCGCTTCCGGAAGAAGTGCTGGTTACGGTGATGCGCGATCACCAGAAGTACTTTGCCGTGGAAGATGCTGCGGGCAAGCTCGCTCCGCATTTTCTGACTGTGCTGAATACCGAGGCGAACGAGCAGGGAATTGCTGTCATTCGCCATGGCAATGAGCGCGTGCTGCGTTCGCGGTTCAGCGATGCTCGGTTCTTCTGGAACTTCGATCAGAAGATTCCGCTGACGGATCGCGTGGAGATGCTCAAGTCGGTGACCTTCCAGAAGGATCTGGGCAGCTACTACGTCAAGACCGAGGCGAACCTGCGTATCGCTGAGCAACTCGCGGACCTGGTTGCGCAGCGGGGCGTAGACGTCGACGAATTCGCGCTGCTGACCGCAACTCGGCTTGCCAAGACTGATCTGACTGCGGAGTTGGTGAAGGAGTTTACCGAGCTTCAGGGTGTTGTTGGCGGCCTCTATGCTCGCGCTCAGGGACTTGGCGAAACGGTTGCGCAGGCGATCTACTCGCAATACACGCCTGCTTCGACTGACGATGCTATTCCGGAGACGGTTGAGGGGCAGATTCTGGGGCTTGCTGACCGCTTCCAGACGATTGCGGCCATGTTTGCCATCGGGCTTGAGCCTACTGGTTCGAAAGATCCGTTTGCGCTGCGGCGGGCTGCGAATGGCGTGGTCAAGATTTTGGCTGAATCTGAGCTGCCGCTTACTTTCTCCGACCTGGCGAAGGCTACTGGTGATTCGTCGCAGGAATCTCTGCCCGATTTCTTCTTCGAAAGAATGGAGTTCTACCTGCGCGATGTGCGCGGTTTTAGATACGACATTGTGAAGGCAGTTCTTGCAACTGGCGGTGATATCGATGTTCGCGACGCGATTGCTCGTGCCGAAGCGTTGACTGCAGTTCACGGTTCGGAGGATTTTGCAGCTATCTCGGCTGCGTTCAAGCGCATGAAGAATATTATCCAGCAAGCCAATGAGAAAAATCTCTGGAGGCATGGAATACCAGACAAACTCGTTGCTGCAGAACGGTTCACGGATTCAGCGGAGAAAGGCCTCTACGACTACGCAGAAGAAATTGCGCCTGGAGTGGAAAACTTCAGCAGAAATCACAAATATCAGGAGGCGCTGGAGCAGATTGCTACGCTGCGGCCGCATGTCGATCTCTTCTTCGACAAGGTTATGGTCATGGTGGATGATCCTGCTGTGCGGCAGAACCGGCTGGCTCTGATTTCGAAGGTGCTGGTTGGGTTTTCGTCGATTGCGGATTTCTCGGAGATTGTTTCCCCTGCTTGACGCGGCATCTACAATAAGATCGGAAGCACTAAAAGGCATGGCCCATTCGGTCATGCCTTTCGTCTTTCTGGCGTAAGTGATTGAAACTAAACGATCTCCGTACAGAGTTACCGCTGTAAGCAATTGAAAACAAAGGATCTCCGTACAAAATACAGGGAGGGGGTACGCCTACTATTCCTCGCGGAGCAGTTTTGCTGGGTCTACGGACTGGGCTCGGCGGGCTGGGACGAAGGTCGCCAGCGTTCCGAGAAGCAGCATGGTGAGGACCACTCCGAGCAGCACTACCGGGTCATGGGGCGTGGCCTGGTAGACGATGTGGGCGAGGACTCCGCTGGCCAGGACGCCGAGGATGAGTCCGGCGATGGATCCGCCCAACAGGAGGAAGACTGGACGGGCCAGTGCCGCTCGCATGAGCTGCATTGGCTGTGCGCCGAGGGCTACGCGGATGCCGAGTTCCTTCATCCGCCTGGTAACGCTGTAGGAGGCCATGCCGAAGATTCCGGTGACTGCGAGCATGGCGGCGAGCAGGCCCATGATGCCAAGTGCGGCGGTCGCAGTGCGGGAGGGAAAGAGAGCGAATTCGAGCCGCTGCTGCCAGGGGTTGATGTAGTAGGGGAGGTTTGGATCGATGCCGTAGATGAGCCGCTGGAGGGACGGCGCGACCTCGGCGCGCAACATCTGCGTGCGAACGACGAGGAAGAAGTTGCTGTGGGTGTCCTGCGCGAGGGGTTGGAACATGGCGGCCTTTTCGCCCTCAGCCAGGTTGAAGTACTTGCCGTCTTCGACGATGCCAACAATCTCATACACCTGATTGTTGCCACGCTTGAAGCGCTGGCCGATGGCTGGCTTGTTTCCGAAGAAGATGCGGGCGAAGGTGGCGTTGACGATGGCGACGTTCGGGGACTTGTTGTCGTCGTGCCAGGTGAAGTCACGGCCCTGAAGCAGATGGGTTTCGGCGGTCTTGAAGTAGCCGGGCGAGACGGCGTAGCGCATGGAGTCGGTGACGCTGTTGGATTCGCGGAAATCGGTGGCATCAGGGCGATAGACAAAGGAGTCGCTGCTGTTGATGCCGAGTGGGATGGAATCGATGGCGCCGACGGAGAGCACTCCGGGGATCTGCGCGGCCTGTTCGGTCAGCCGTTTCTGCAGGGCGACCGACTGATCGTCAGAGTAGCCGGCCATGCTGGTGTCGGTGCTGAGCAGAGTGACGCCCTGTGGGTTGAAGCCGAAGTTGGCGTGGAGTGAACGCGCCATGCCACGCAGGGCGACCAGAGAAGCGGTAACGAGCAGCGTGCAGATGGTGATCTGTACGGCGAGCAGGATGTCGCGCAGGGTGAGACGGCGGAAGAGCGCGACGGAGGCGGGGCCGGTTTTCATGGCCTGGGAGGCGTCGATCTTCCAGATCTGGCGGGCGGGCAGCAGACCGAAGAAAATGCCGCTGGCGAGGGAAAGCAGGAGAGCGACAGCGTAGACAACCGGATCGGGTGCGACGACGACGTGCACGGGATATTCGACTAACGGCTGCCACCGGCTGAGTGCCTGCAGCAGTGAAGAAGCTATGACGGTGCCGGCTGCTCCGCCGATGAGGGCGACGATGATGGACTCGGTGAGAAGCTGGCGGACCATGTTCCAGCGGCTGGAGCCGATGGCGAGACGGATGGCGAGTTCACGGCTGCGGTCGGCGGCGCGGGCGGCGAAGATGCTGGCGAGATTGGCGCAGGCGGCCACGAGGACGAGCAGCGCCATGAGCATGATGCCGGAGACGAAGGCGCGGGTGGGTGCGCCGAAGCCATTGCCCAGAAGACCAGGCTGGACGAGGCGGGCGTCAAGACCCTCGTCTTCGGGGTGGATTTTCGCGAGCTGACGGGCGATGGCGCTGAGGTTTTCGGTGGCTTGATGCGGGGTGATGCCAGCCTTGAGCCGTCCGACGATGTAGATCTGGTGATCGCTGCGTACGCTAAGGTAGTCGCTGCCGTCGAGGTCTATCTCGTTGACCATGGGGAACCAGAAATCAGGCCACCACATGAGTTCGATGCCGTGGAAAGACGCCGGCGCGACACCGACGATGGTGTAGGGATGCTTGTCGAGGTTGATGACGGTGCCGATGGCGTGGGGGTCGCTGTTCAGGCGGTCGTGCCAGAAGCCATAACTGATGACGACGTAAGGAACGGAGTTGGGGCCGTGCTCGTCGGAGGCGTGAAAGAAGCGGCCGGCTGCGGGCTGAATTCCTAGCGTGTCGAAATAGTTGCTGGAGGCTTCGTATCCCCAGAGCTGGGTGACGCTGGCCTGCTGCGATCCGGATGCGGGTATGGTGACGCCCGCGCCGGTGAAGCTGTAGGCGGCGAGACTGCTGAAGGTGGTGTTCTTGTCGCGGTAGTCGACGTAGTCGGGGTAGGACTGGGAGTCCCATCCGGCGTGCAGGCGGGAGACCTGGTAGACGCTGCCCGGCTCAGGGATGTTCAAGGGACGCAGCACAAGGGCATTGAGGACGCTGAAGACGACGACGTTGGCCCCGACGCCCAAGGCGAGGGTGAGAATCGCTGTAAGGGCAAAGCCGGGCGATTTGCGGAGCTTTCGCAGGCAGAAGCGGATGTCCTGTGTGAGGGAATGCATCGGTTGCACCTCAGTCTTGGTGGAGCATTTGGCTTACCAAATGCCCAAGGCGTGATGATTGCCGGATTCTGGTGGTTTAGCTGCTTATGGTGGGGACGGGTTGATGTGTGCGTGTTCGGAATTGGGGAGAGGGTGTTCGGGAATGGACAGCGGTTGGCTGTCCATTCCGCCGGAGATTCAGTGTGGGGTGGGGGCTGGCGCAGGAGCCGGTGCGTTCAAGTCGCGCTGGTCGATGAGTTCTATATCGAAAATGAGGTTGGCTTTGGCCGGAATTGGGCCTCGGCCTTGTGCGCCGTAAGCTAGTTGCCAGGGGATGAAGAGACGTCGCTTGCCGCCTATGCGCATGCCTTCAAAGCCCTCGTCCCATCCCGAGATGACCCGATGCATGCCTTGCGGGAACTCGAAGGGCTCACCGCGGTCAACGGATGAATCGAACTTGGTGCCGTCTTCAAGCCAGCCGGTGTAGTGGACTTTATAGAACTTGCCGGGAGCCGCGAGGTCGCCTGTGCCTACGGTGATGTCCTGGTAGCGGAGGGCGAATTCGTATTTGATGGGGCCGGTGACGGCTGGGATGGTTTTGGGGACGACAGGTGGGGGGAGCGGTGCGGCGAAGCGCACTGTGGTTGGGGGCGTGTGATGTGTTGTGGTTTTTGGCGGCGGGGTCGTTTGCGCGGTTGATGAAATGGCTAGCAATCCGAGACACAAGAATAGAGAGGGCTGAGTGAGGCTGATTTTTTTCATGGAGGTCTACTGCAGACATCTTCGCCGTCTGCGTCATTTATTTCAAGACGCAGACGGCG
>Ga0209139_10000084_pt1 | contig 26592 bp, 23 predicted proteins | sample BogFormECP14_OM3_FD_188246 | JGI IMG/M metagenome (GOLD analysis project Ga0209139, IMG submission 188246) | Bog forest soil microbial communities from Calvert Island, British Columbia, Canada - ECP14_OM3 (SPAdes) (version 2) | ecosystem: Environmental > Aquatic > Freshwater > Wetlands > Bog ...
CCGGATGCGAGCACTATGAGCGGGAGCGCGGTCCGCCGAAGGAGCAAGCGAAGTGGCGGCCTGTTCTTTCCAAAGAGAGCCCATCGCAGCAAAACAACAGCAACCGGAAGGCAAAGAAGTATGCCTTCGTATGGTCGACTGGCAGCGAGCAGGACGGCGCCCACCGCCATAAGCAGTCCGTAGCGCAGCCGCACCGTCTTCATGAACCGCGGCAGCGCTCCCAGCACGAGAGCTCCACCGAGGGCCGCAATGGCCCCGCCCCCGGAATATGTATCGATCCAGTAGCTGAAGAGGCCGATTCTCACGACGGCTATCATGCCTCCGAGCAGAGCCCATGTCGGCGGCAGCCATGCCTGCAGCATCCAGCAGATGGCAGCGCACATCAGCGCCATCGCGCACAGAATCCCAAACCATGGATGCCCGAACAGCACCTTGCCCGCTGCCAAAACAAGGCCCTGCGCGGGAAAGTACATCGACATGTATGTAGGCTTCATCGTGATCTGGAAGCTCTCGAAATGCTGCCACATAACTGGCGTGGGGTTAGTCAATCTTCCCGATGCGAAGGTATCTCCGGCGAGTAAGAAGCTGAAATCATCCTGGATAAATGGCAGAGGAATCGGACAGAGCGGCAGGATAGCAAGACGCAACAGCAGAGCGGAGAGGCCGACGGTTATGACCGCTAAATGCTTCCTGCGTGCGAGTCGTCCAAACGCTTGCTCAAGACGAGCAAACAAAGACGAGCCCAGCCTGGGCAGGCAAAATGCCATCGCGACCGCGATGACAGTAAGGCCGCCTTCGACCATCATCAGCGAGGCGCCCCGTTCCTGAGAAGCAAGGATCATATCTCGATCATTTCTCCAGACCCTGTGTTATGACCGCCGCCGCAACATTCTGGGTAGTCTCAACATAGGGCGATACTTTTACGGGATTGCCATCGGGCTCCACGAGCCATACTTTCCGATCTTTGTAGTAGCGTGTAAGTTCGCCATTCCCGGCAGTATCATTGTCACGCGCCCAGATAACTTTCGCGTTATCGATGTCGGCGGCGTTATAGACCCACTCCTCAAAAACACTATGGTTCGGCGAGTATCGAACGATAGCGAGCTGTTTTCCCGGCTTTTGTTCAAGCTCTTTCTCCGCATTTGCGCGGCGAATGCCGAAATCCTGCGATCCAAACCAGTACATTGATGGCGAGCTGGCCAGCCAGATGTGAAGTGGCTCCGCCAACATACGACACCCAGTCAAGGCTACGCATATTGTTAACGTGAACCTTACAAGCGCGATCCCAAATCGTTTCCCATCCGGTCTCCAGACGCGTAAGTGGCGCATCGCCTGAAGTCCAAGCGCATAGATGCACGCGGTGAAAGGCGCCGCATAATGCGGGAAGAACCATGTCTCTACGAGTAGCCCGCCCGCCAGGAGAAGCATACAAATCAGCAGAAAACGCACACGACGATCGGTGACTACGCGTCGCAGCATAATCAGCGGCGGCAACAACACAATACCGGAAAAGAAAGCCAAACCCTGCAGCAGTTTCGAGGGGATTTCAATTAAGAAACCGCGGATCGTCTTGAGCTTTTGAAAATAGCCTAGCTCCATACCGACATAAAACCGGCGCATTACTGCGTATCGATAGACAGGCTCAGGGCGCGGCGATTGCCAGATGAAGTGCTGTGCAACGGCATAGGTAGCGCGATTGGTATTGTAGGCAGGCGTGAAAGGGCTTCCAAACGCACGGTAGTTGTAATACCCCATCCATGCTCCCGCGGCCGCGATCAGGACACAAGGAATTACTGCGTGACGAAACACTACACGCATCGCCGGCCGGTTTTTGCCAAATAAAATCCATCGCGCCAAAACAATGGCTACAGCAAGACAGAGAAGAAGGCCCTCGTAGGGGCGACTGTAGGCAAGCAGAATTGCACCAACTGCGAGTAGAACACCGTGGCGATACTGCACCCTCTTCATAAACCGGGGCAGCGCTCCCAGCACCAGAGCACCCCCCAGGGCTGCGACTGAAGCGCCGCCCGTATACGTATTGATCCAATAACTAAATAAGCCCAGGCGTAAAACTGCGATCATTCCACCGAGGAGCGACCATGTTGGCGGAAGCCATGCCTGCAACATCCAGCAGATGGCTGCGCACATCAATGCTGTCACGCATAACTGTCCAAACCATGGATGCCCAAACAACACCTTTCCCGCGGCAAGAACCAAGCCCTGTGCCGGGAAGTACATGGTCATGTATGTCGGCTTCATCGTGATGTGGATGCTCTCAAAGTACTTCCACATCGCGGGCGTAGGGTTGGTCAGTCTACCGGAAGCAAAGGTATCGGCGGCCAGGAGAAAGCTGAAGTCATCATCCAGGCACGGATGCGGAATGGGGCATAGCGGCAGCATAGCCAGCCGCAGCAGAAGAGCCGTACCACCAACCGTCAGGACAGCAAGGCGTTGCCTTTGCGCCAGCTTCCCGAAAGCAAACTCGATGCGTTTGAAGAAAGCAGCACCAAGTCCGGGCCAGCAAAACGCCATCGCGACCGCAATCGCAGTAAGTCCGCCCTCAAGCATCATCAGCGAAGTGTCGCGTTCCTGAATTGAAACAAGGATCATTGTTCTAGTAACTCGACACCGCTGCGTCTATATCCGCACACTTATCCAGCAACCGGCGGCAACTGCTGGGTTAAGACCTCGAAGCCATGAGTAGTCTCTGAATAATATTTCAGGGTGACTCTTCTTCCCGTGGTGTCAAAGATGGGCGCTTTCACGATCCCAAGTTTATGCGCGACAAAACTAGCAGTCGTCCGCAGTACACCGAGTCCATATTTCGTGCTCCGTTTGAAACTGATGGAAGAAGCCTCTTCAAAATACTTCGTCGGGCAGGAAACTTCTCCGATTCGGAATCCGAACATCACCGCTTGCGCAATCATCTGGTTATCGAATACAAAGTCGTCGGAATTTTCCAGCAGCGGGAGGGTCTGCAACAGCTCTTTTGAAAAGGCCCTGTAGCCGGTGTGATATTCGGACAGCTTTACGCCAAGAAAGATGTTTTGAAACGCGGTCAGCATGCGATTGAAAATGTACTTATAGACCGGCATGCCTCCGCGAAGAGCGCCACCGCCTAGAATGCGCGAAGCCAGCACCATGTCATACACGCCACTACCAACCATCGCAGCCATAGCCGATACCAGCTTCGGCTCATATTGATAATCGGCATGCACCATCACCACGATATCGGCGCCGGCAGCAAGAGCTTCCCGATAGCATGTCTGCTGGTTGCGTCCGTAGCCGTAGTTGGCATCGTGGATGAAGGTGCGAACCCCGAGTCTTTCCGACAGCAGGGCTGTTTCATCCGTGCTCGCATCATCGACAAGAATCTTGATGTCAACTTCCGCCGGCAGCTCCCGCACAGTTTTTTCGAGGGTTCTCTCGGCGTTGTATGCCGGCATTACAACGGCAATGCGTTTTCCATTGATCATAAGATTCAGCCTCCCTGCTCTGTCTTTCTTTCACGCTTCGTAATGGATATGGGATTAACCGGAGGAATTGCAGTAACTGTCCCCGGCATTGGATAGGGTGTTAACCCTGCTGGTTGTAAGTCCGGCTGTACCAGCCAGACTTTCCTGTCTTTGTAATAGTGAATAAGTTCGAGATTATCCGCGCCATCCATCTCACGCGCCCAGACCACTTTGGAGTTATCGATGTCAGGAGCGTTGTAGACCCATTCATTGATCGGATTGTGGCTGGCGGAATACCGGACTATTACGAGTTGCTGTCCCGGCAATTGCTGCAGCTTGTCCGCAATCCCGGCACGAGCTACTCCAAATCGCCCCGGACCATACCACTCGGCTAACCCCTCGGAGGTTGAACTCTCCGGAACCCTGAAATGTAGCGGCTCTGCAAATACGCGCAGGACACTCATACCAATACACAGGGTCACGATCAGCCGCGTTAACGCTAAACCAACAGGTTGATTGGCGGGTTTCCATACCCGCAAATGGCGCATAGCCTGTAAGCCGAGGGCATAGAATACCGCGGTAAATGGCGCAATATAGTGGGGAAACAGAAATATTTCGATCGCCATTCCGGCCGTCAGAATCACCACAGACACGACCAGGAAACGGGTGCGGCGATCCTTCAATACACGCCACAGCATGATGAGGGGAAATAGCAGAGCGACCCCGGCGAAAAAGCGTACGCCTCTCACTCCTTTGATCAGGGTCGCGGGCACGAAGCCGGAGATGGTCTGCACATGCCCGAAATCGAGAATTTCATAGTGCGTGTAAAAGTCCCGCATCACTGCATGTCTGTAGACCGGCGCGGGCCGCGTTGATTGCCAGACATAGTAAGGAGCAACCGCGTAAGTTGTGCGGTCGATCTTATACGGCGGAGTTAGTGGGCTTCCGAAAGCGCGGTAATCGTAATATCCCATCCATACGCCGACTGCAACGATCAAGGCGAGCGGGGCCGCGGTGCGGCGAATGAGTACAGGCATCGCCGGCCTGTTGCTTCCAAAGATCATCCATCGCCCTAAAACAAAAGCTACCGGCAGACATAGAAGTATGCCTTCATAGGGACGGCTGGTGGCGAGCAGAATGATACCCACCGCCGTAAGCAGGCTGTGGCGCAGCTGCGCCGTTTTCATAAATCGGGGAAATGCTCCCAGCACAAGCGCGCCGCCAAGGGCCGCAATAGAACCGGCGCCGGAGTAAGTATTGATCCAATAACTGAAAAGTCCCAGCCGCAGGACGGCGAGCATTCCGCCGAGGAACGCCCACGTTGGCGGCAGCCACGCCTGCAACATCCAGCAGATCGCCGCGCACATCAACCCCATCATGCACAGCAGACCAATCCAGGGATGGCCGAATACTACCTTCCCGGCGGCCATGACTAATCCATCCGCCGGGAAGTACATTGACATATATGTCGGCTTCATCGTGATGTGGAAGCTCTCAAAGTGCTGCCACATCGCAGGTGTAGGATTTGCCAGCCTGCCCGACGCAAAGGTGTCAGCCGCGAGCAGAAAGCTGAAATCATCCGGGTAAAACGGATGTGGAACAGGAACCAGAGGCAGAATGGCCAGGCGCAAAAGCACTGCAGTGATGCCAACGACGATCATTGCCAGACCTTGCTTGCGCGCGAGCCGTCCTAAGAAATTCTCCACACGCGAGAAATACCTGGCGCCTATTCTGGGCCAGCAGAATGCCACTCCGATCGCAATCGCGGTGAGACCACCTTCGATCATGATCAGTGAAGTGCCACGTTCTGGAACCAGAGCAGAGTGCATATTCTCGAAAACTCAAATGTCAGAATTAATCAATGCAAGGCCGAGAGAATCTGTACCTTGCGAGCGTCGAACCAGACGGTACAGATCCGCTCGGCTAGTGGCGACGTTCTCTACTTCCGTCGCAACAGGATAGAGAGACTGTCTTCGTCTCCCAAATTTGCCTGCTTCACAGATCTCCAAGTAATGAATAAGGGGGGAGGTGTTCTATCCTGACCTCTATTTGTTCGGATCAGGCGGTGTAGGTGTTAAGCATGTTGCCGATACCGCTGAAGGCAGTATTGATACCGCTGGCCAGGCTGTTCATACCAGCTGTGGCAGCGAAAGCGATCAAAGCGACAACCAATGCGTACTCAATCAGGTCCTGACCATCTTCCCTCGTGATCAGCGTCTGAAATTTGGCGTAGAAATTCGATATTAGAACTTGCATGGCGAATAATCTCCGCTTCGCTACTGTTGGCCCATCTTCCCTGGAAGGGGAGAGCACGCTTGTTGCTTTGGTTGCTCTCACGTATCTCTCCCAACAAGGAACAAGGGGAGTTGTTGTTTGGTTCAGACCCGTGGTCGTTCTGAACTATGCAGTGTAGGTGTTGAGGGTGTTACCGATGGTCGCGAAAGCAGTGTTGATGCTGCCAGCCAGCGACTTCATGCCGGCTGTCGCCGCGAAGGCGATAAGAGCAACAACGAGAGCATACTCGATCAGATCCTGACCTTCTTCACGCATCAGGCTCTTTACTTTGACAGACAACTTCAGAAATGCATTCTTCATTTTGAATTCCCCTTATAAGATTTTTTTCCCGGCCCTGGCCGAGCAACCTCTACAAAAGCAAATCGAGAACCATTTCATCTGAAGGTGTTTTTCCATGGAAAATCAACAACTTACGGAAGCAAATCAGGCTGAAGGTGTGAACACTTGTATACAAGACCGAAAGCACAGACGTGGCGCGTATACAGAGTTCTCACCTGATTCCTTTTTTGGGACAGCTGAATCCGGATAAGGACTGTCGGACACGACGAATAAGCTTCCATCGACGAACGGGCGAAACCTTGCTTCAACAGCAAAGGTTTCGCCCGTACATCGTCACATCTAAGGTTTTAGGAATTGATTGCAGATTACGGCGGCTATGCGTCGTGGCCTACAGATCCGCAGCAGAGAATTCAAGCCGGTCGCCTGGCTTGGTCTGCGTCTCGATGATCGTGCCGGATGCCAGCTCGATCACTGAATGCGCGGAGAGACACCCGGATAAGCGGAAGGGAGGGACGCCGCTCCTGGTCTTTCTCACGCGATTGTTACGATCCAGGTAAATCAGATCAATCGGGAACTGCATGCCGAAGGTGTGGACCGCTTCACAAGGAAGGATCCACAGACCTTCTCCGGCAGGAAGATGATCGCGCCCCAACAGCCCTTTCCTGCGCTTGGCCCCGTGATCCGCCACCTCTACGCAGCTGGCGATGACAGCCTGACGCGTGAGGTTGGAGATCTTCAGCCGGAGATCAGGCTTGGGCTGTTTTTTTCGCGCGCCGCTTGCAGTCAAGCGGCGGATCCATTGAACAATGACCGTCATTGCTGTTGTTGTTGAGGCGCTGCAGCGCTCGCTGGTATTGGCAGCGTAGTGCCACCGGAACTCATACTGCTGTCGATTGTCAGCGGGGACTCAGGTTTCATGCTCTGAACCAGCTTCTCAACCGGCACAGAAGGTGCGGAGGCCGCGAGCGGCTTCGCTCCCGTCACTTCCGGTCCAGGATTCATCATCGGAATACCCGAATTCGGCGGCAGGAATTTGTCCGTATACTTCAACTCCGGCAACGCACCGCCAGCCGGTATCGGAGCAACAATCTCCGGCGTCACAATCACGATCAGTTCCGTGTTTGTTCTCGTGGTCGCAATCGACTGAAAGAATTTACCCAGTATTGGAACATCCCCGAGAAACGGAATCTTATCGAGAGTTTTGGTTGTGCGATTGTCGAGCAGGCCGCCGATGACAAAGCTCTGTCCTTCGTTCAATTCAACCTCAGTGTTCACTCTGCGAACGTTAATGCCAGGGACTGTGAATCCTGAAATCGTCACACCGTTCGCATAATCCAGAGAGCTGACTTCCGGAGCAACCTGAAGCCGGATGGTATTGCGCGGAGTAATGGTGGGAATGAAGTTCAGACGAACGCCGAACTCTTTGAAGGAGATCGTAATCGCCCCTACTCCCCCGGAACCTGAAGTTCCCTGCACTGTCGGGTATGGGAACTGTCCGCCTGCGAGAAAGCTGCCCTGTTTTCCGTTTTCAACTAACAAATTAGGCTCAGCCAGAACCTGAAGCACATTGTTTGCCTCAAGGGCTTGAATGGTGGCGCCCAGATCGATATCTGGCCGGAAGACAAATAGGTTGAGCAAGTTCGATAACGCTGCGGTAGCGGCTGCGGCAGTACTCCCAGAACCACTCCCTTGGGTGATCGACGGCGGGGAAAATTGCTGCGTCGAGACAGAGCCGATGGTATTTGCCGCGCCCAGACTGAACAGATTGATGCCCAGCGATTTGTTCAACGTCCGGTCATAGCTGGCAAAACGCACCTTGAGGAGAATCTGCGTCTCGGGAGGCGGAACATTGACATAGAGAAGGTTCACAACCTTGCCCACAGTCGACGCGATCTGAACCGCGCGGTCTGAGCTGGGGAGGTCTTTCACCGTTCCACGCAGGAAGAGGACGCCGTTTTCGGCGCTGACCTGTATGGGCTGTCCCGGAAACTCGGACCTGAGCTCGCGACGAAGGCCTTCGATGCGTTCGTTTGAAGCTTCAGAGCCGCCCCGAACTCTTACATTGAAGAACTGCCTGCCGCCGCCCGTTTCCCAGATGATCAGGCTTGTCTCGCCGGCTGTCTTGCCGTTCACCATGATCTCCGACCGGCTCACAGCCGCGGCTTCGGCGACGTCGCCGGAGGCAACGGCAACCCGCGTAATCGGCCGCTCGGTGTCCAGCAGCACTGTCTTGCCGACGGCGACGAACAGCTCGTTCGAAGAATCTTGGGTTGCGGCTTCGATCGCCCGAACGGGAGGAGCCGGAACCTGGGCCTGGAGGAACGAGTCCGCCTGAAAGCCCAACGACCAAACACTAAAACCAAGAATTGCAATACCAGTTCGCGTTCTCACTGTTTTTCCTCGCCAGCGCCAAATTTCTGTTCGCTCCGCTTGTTGCCATTTAGAACCTCGATCACGTAGACGTTCGTCGCGGCTTTGTGCGACACGGTCGCAGGCCGGGCTTTCGGCGCCGGATTCGTATCCGTAAAGAGGCTGGCCATAGCGACTCCCGGCGGATGAGCCTCCTGCGTGTCCAATGGATTGCGCAACACAAGCTGAATGCGTGTCTGGTTGCTGGCCAGGCTCAGGAGTTCCGCCTGTTCGGGCGTCACCAGCAGGTTGACAACCTGCACCTGCTGCGGCTTGCCCTCGTTGTCTTTCTGTATATCCGTACCGGCTGAGAGGACCTGTATGTTCTGGAGCAGCGTCTTCGTCTTCGGCCCTTCGTTGTTATTCGCAGCCCCGGTGGGAGTACCCGAGATCAGAACATCCACGCGCATTCCCGGGGTAACGAAACCGGCCACGCCGACCACTTCGTCTACCCTGACTGCGCATGCTCTCATGCCCCGTTGAATGGTTGCCGCGAGGCCGCCTCCCGAACCGGGTGCCGCCAGCCGACTGTCAATCACCGGCTCGCCCTGATAAAGATCCGAGACCACGCCGCGGCCCACTGCGTCTTCCTTCTTGACAATGGCGCCTTTGGGCAACGGGCCGACCATTTGCGTCGTCGTAAGGTCGGTAGCTTGAAGAATGCTTCCGATTTTCACGTCGTTGGCAGCCACGATCACGTTCGCGCCTCTTGGCTGCGCGACCGCCATAAGACGATTGCCGACCAAGCGATACACAATGAAGCTGCACCCCAGGGCAATCGCAAAAGCGATCAGAAGAATTGTCAGTAACCTTCGATTCATTAGGACACCTACTTGACCCAACTATCCGCTGGGTCAGCCTCCGGGGGATTTCCGTATGGCGTAATGGCAATTGCGGTGCCAAAGAAAAAATAGGCACTTTTCAACACGAAATCAGCGGTTTAGAGGGTAAGGCCCGAAAGTAACAGTGAACGTCTGTATACCACCGGAAACGCAGGTGTAGCCCCGGAGACACGCCCAGCGCCACCGGCCAGCTCTTTTCAGTGACTTACAGCCACAGTAGTTGGCCTAAGAATTGCAACCCATAGAAAACAGAATCTCTTGCCCGGAATAGCAACCGTGGTTTCCAGCGTTCTTCTGTTACCCCCGGCATGAGATCGAGCGCTACAGCGAGCCAAAGGAGCCAACGGTGATCAGCATAGGGGAGATTACGCGATGATGAGGTCTTCCCAGACCATCACCCTGTTTGGTGAGGAGCAGCCAGCGCGCTGGAGACCTTCTGGCCCGGTGATGTCGATGCTCGTGCATGGCGTGGCCATGGTGGGCTTGTATGCCGGCCTGAAGCACATGCCCAAGGTCGTCGACCCCTGGTCTGAGCGCTATACGGTTCGCATTCTGAACCTGCACAGGCCCGCGCCCAAGATCCAGTATGCCGCTCTACGAGGCGCTGCTCATCCGATTCTGAAAACCGTGAATCATACGGTGGCCCGCGGAGGCGGCCATCCGGCGCCGCCATCGGCATCTCGACACCTCGCGCAGCTGGTCGCTGCCCCGCAGACTCTGGTTCAGCCGGATCTGCCACCGAATCTCGTGCTGCCGCAGGAAACTCCTGTCCCACTCGCGTTGATGTGGTCGACGGAAAACAACCCAACGCAGAAGATCATTCCTCCGCCGCCGCAAGAGGCCACGAATGCCAACGTTGAGCCTTCTCTCGAGACGCCCAACCAGGAAGTGAAGCTGGCCGACCTCAAGATTTCAGCGACTCCGTTTACGACGGAGATGCCGATGCCGGCTCCCAGCACCACATCGCCCCTGACCGTCCGCCGGCCTGACGCGCCAAACCAGGTCCCGCAGACGGGATCGCAGTCGACTACACCGCCAACTCCGGCCAGAGTGATGTCCCTGTCCGATGTGCTCCTGCAGCAGGGCGCAGTTCCCTTGCCCATGGTGAATGAAACGGTGCCTACGTCTGCATCGAATTCGCTCGCAGCCGAGCGACCGGCGACCTTGCCCCAGGATGGCAATGGAGTCACGCCGACCAATCAGGCGGGCACGGGTAGCGGAGAGACTTCTGGCAATCAGGGAAACGCGGTCGCCGCGAATGGAGAAGCTGGACAGAATGGTTCCAGCCTCGACAATGCTCAGGAAGTGACTCGCATCAGCCTGCCGAAAGATGGGCATTTCGGGGTAGTCGTCGTGGGCTCTTCGCCGACGGAGGAATATCCTGAAGCGTCCGGAGTATGGACGGACCGTCTCGCCTATACCGTCTACCTGCACGTTGGCCTCGCCAAGAGCTGGATCCTTCAGTATTGCCTGCCGCGGAATGTCGAAGCAGCATCAGCGGGTACCGTTACCCGCCCGGACGCGCCGTGGCCCTACGTTGTTGTGCGGCCGCATCTCGCCGAGAGCGACACCAATGGAGACGCCATCATGGTGCACGGCATTATCAATGCCAAAGGTCAGTTTGAGCACCTGGCCGTCGTCTTCCCGCAGCAGTTTCCGCAGAGTCAGTTCGTGCTGAGCGCGCTGCAGCAGTGGCAATTCCGTCCAGCCGCCCAGAATGGTGAGCTTACCACCGTCGAAGTATTGCTGATCATTCCCCGCGAATCGTAGTCACAGAGGTTCCTGCAAGTCCGCTTTCCGTCGTGCTCCTTGTCCGTCGGGTGGGGTACATTGGACGTCGGAGGCCATCACCGCCTGCGTGAGCATTTTGCTACAAGATGTGCGGCACGCTCTTCGTGCACTGGCCGCTGCACCTGCCTTCACAGTAGCGGCCATACTCTCGCTGGCCATCGGAATCGGCGCGAATACCGCAATCTTCAGCATCGTAGATGGGCTTTTGCTTCGTCCTCTTCCGTATGCAGATGCTGAACGGCTCGTCATACTCTGGAACCGCTCACCTGGCCTGAACATAACGGAAGACTGGTTTTCAACTGCACAATACTTCGACATCAGGAACGGTCACCATGGCTTTGAGCAGGTCGCGATAGCAATCGGTGGCAACTACAACCTCACGAGCTGGGGCGAACCGGAGCGCATTGGGACGATCCGGGTCTCGTCGAGTTTGCTATCCATGCTGGGGCAGCGGGCCGCTCTCGGGCGCTTGTTTGTTCCCGACGAGGACCTGCCAGGCCGAACAGCCACCGCCGTGCTCAGTTACGGAACGTGGGCGCGGCGTTTTGGTTCCGATCCCGGCGTTCTCGGCAAGAAAATCATTCTGAACGGCGTGCCGTATGAAATTGTCGGAGTCATGCCACGCTCGTTTTCGTTGCCTCGCGAAGTGATGCCGACGCTGGACGGCGCGGAACAGGCCGAGATATTGCTGCCGCTTCCCTTGCCTGCCAACGCCGCCCAGAACCGCGACCGCGAAGACTACAACATCATGGGCAAGCTGAAGGCAGGGGTTTCCGTACAACAGGCACAGGCCGAAATGAACACCATTACGGCGCGCCTGCGACATCAATTTCCCGAAGTGTATCCGCCCAACGGCGGTCTGACGTTCGGTATCGTGCCGCTCCTCGAACAAGTGGTAGGCAACGTTCGGCGCACGTTGTACCTGTTGCTCGGAGCGGTTGGCCTTGTCCTGCTGATCGCGTGCGTGAACCTGGCGAACCTGCAACTGTCGCGCGGAGTCGCGCGCCAAAAAGAAATAGCCGTGCGCACCGCGCTGGGTGCAACCCGAGCGCGGATCGTTCGGCAGCTGCTGACCGAAAGCGTGTTGCTTGCATTCGCCGGTGGCGCATTGGGCATCGCTCTGGCATTTCTTGCCTTGCACGGGGTACAGCTGCTTGGTCCGCAGAGCGTGCCAAGAGTGAACGATGTCGGCATCGGTCTCGCCGCTCTTGCGTTCACGTTCACCGTTTGTATCTTGTCGGCGATTCTCTTTGGACTGGCGCCGGCGCTGCGCGCTTCCCGGCTCGACGTGCAAACCACTCTGCGGGACACGAGCCGCACCTCGGCCGGCGTAAGCGCGATTTGGGGACGAGGAAACAATCTTCGCCGTTCGCTGGTGATCGCCGAGATTGCGCTTTGCGCGATGCTGTTGATTGGCGCCGGCCTGCTCATTCGCAGCTTTGTTCGTGTACGCGGGGTAAATCCCGGCTTCAATCCCCACAATGTTCTCACCCTTGAACTGACCATGACGGGCGAGCGATACAAAGACAAGGAAGCGGTTCTCGCTGCTTATCATGAACTGTGGCAGCGGCTGGAAAGCTTGCCGGGTGTCACCTCGGCAGGGGCCGTCACATCGCTGCCGCTGAGCCAGATGTTTGCCTGGGGACCGATCACTGTTGAGGGGCGGGTGCCCCCGCCGGGCGAGAAGTTCATCAACGCCGATATCCGCGTGGTCAGCGGACACTATTCCCGGGCAATGGAAATACCCCTTCGCGCGGGCCGATTATTTAACGACGATGATGTCGCCAACAAACCCGGTGTGGCGATTGTCGACGACTACATGGCGCAACAACTCTGGCCGAACCAGGACCCGATCGGCAAGCGCCTGCATTTTGGAAGCATCAGCGAGACAAACTCTCCCTGGATCACTGTAGTCGGCGTGGTTGGCCGGGTGAAGCAATATACCCTGGACGCAGACTCACGCATTGCGTTGTATGTTCCTCAAATGAAATATATGACGCGCGCCATGAACGTCGTTATACGGAGCAGCAACGATCCGGCTGCTCTCACCGGCGCGGTAAAGCAGCAGATTCACGAACTGAATCCTGATCTTCCGCTCTACAACGTGACCACGATGCAGGAGCGCTTCGACAAATCTCTGGCGCGCCGTCGTTTCACCATGCTGGTGCTCGGAACATTTGCGGCAATTTCGCTTGGGCTCGCGGTGATTGGAATTTATGGCCTCATCGCCTATCTGGTTGGCCAGGGCAGCCGCGAAGTGGGTATCCGGCTGGCGCTTGGCGCGACACGCGCGAACATCATGACGCTGATCGTTCGCGGCGGGATGACCCTGGCCATTTGCGGAGTCGGTATCGGCATCGGGGGAGCGCTGGTATTCAGCCGCTTGATGCGCTCGCTGCTTTTCGATGTCGGAGTCACCGATGTCGTAACGTTTGTCGCAGTTCCGGCTCTTCTGGCTTGCGTCGCTTTTTTCGCCAGCTATATCCCAGCGCGACGTGCTTCCCGCATCGATCCCAGCACATCCTTGCGATGCGAATAGCAGAGCGCCGCTGACAGCGTCCCCCGACAAGGCATCTGTCGTATATCTGCGCTAATCAAATCTTAACTTTGCGCATAATTGCCAATACAAACAATCCTAACTGGACATACGAGAGACAGATAGATACTATTAGTCCGCGTTTCAAGCACCAAAACTTAGCGCTCTCACCGGTGCATTTGGGTCCCCCACCTGGGGAGTTGTAAACAACGACTCGATCACTTAGGGCCTGGAGGGACTCATGAATTACATCTTCGGATATGGCTCGCTAATTGAACAGGCGTCTCGAATGAGGACGACGCCGGCGGCAATGTATGTGCTCCCGGCCAGTGTCAAAGGGTATATCCGCGGATGGTGGGCCCGTACTGGCGCCGTCGGTTTCTCCACCACATTTGCCGGCGCAATTCCCGATGCATCGGGTTCCATGAACGGAGTCGTGTACGCGGTGAGTGACGACGAACTGGCCCGCACCGACAAGCGCGAATCAGGGTATACGCGAACCGACATTACCAAATCGGTTGAGATCCTTGGGGGCGGCTTCAAGCCGAAAGGCAAAGTTTGGGTCTATCTCAACAAATTCAAAGACGAGCAGGAGCTCAAGGACAGTCTGCCGTCGCCGCAGTTTCCTATCGTGCAATCGTATATCGACATCTGCCTGACCGGCTGCCTGCAAATTCAACAGGGATTTCCTGAGGTTGGGGATTTCGCGGCCGAGTTCCTCAAATCCACGCGCGAATGGTCGAAGTATTGGGAGAACGATCGCGCATACCCGCGCCGGGCTCCCTTTGCTGTTCCTCTGGCGCAGGACATCGACACGTTAATCAAAAAACATCTACCCAAACAATTTGCGGAAATCCGCCTTGCCCCTGGTCGCTGGTAACCCACACATACGCTGGTTTCCAAAGGAAACACGGCGCCGGCCCCGTTAGAAGTACTCATCGCAATTTAAACGTCTGACGGATCCCTTGCGAGTTGGCAAGATGCGCCAGAAACTGCCGCGGATATCTGGCGTTCTACGGCGGAAACATCATCGTCGTAATTCAACACCTGTGAGGAGGATTTTGAATCATGCCGACACCGGAAGAAGAGCAACTCAACGCTAACATCGAGCTACTTTTGGCCGTGCACTACGAGGGTATGAATCCCGTTGCCAAGCAGAATCTGATGGATTCCATGCAGGACATCAGGGACGAATATCAACAAGCGGTAGAACTGGGAAAAAGTTCGAAATACTACAAAGATGTCAGCGAATCCATCGCCAAGTCCCTGCCCGCCCTCGTAAAGGGCACGTATTCCGCGGTTAAGGCCTTCGAAAGTGGCGACTACATCAGCGGCTCTGCGGCGATCATGGACATGTGCGCAAGTCTGATCCCTGTCTTTGCCAGCGTTGCCTCTGCTGCTGGCCCTGCGGGCGCGTTGATCGGGGCGCTCTTCTCTGTTGTCGGACAGATTCTCAGCTTCTTCGCGCCGAAACAACCGTCTCTTGAGGAGAAGATTGAAAAGATGCTGGACCACCAGCAGAGCGAAACCCAGATCATAGCCTTAGGTGCATTTGCCCATAGCGTCAGTAGCTACACTCACTCACTAAGAATAAAGTCCACGGGCAAGCACAAAATGGAGAAACCGGTAGCGCTCGCCGGCAAAGTAGCCCTGACTACAGAATCAAAGACTGTCACCGGAACCGGCACAACTTTCACCAAAACTTCAGAGCCGGGGGAATGGCTCACATTCGATTCCGACACTTCGGGAAGGCTCTACAAGATCGACGAGATCGCCAGTGATACCAGCCTGACGTTGACCACGCCATACAACGGTGCCCCAGCGGCGGCCTCAACAGTCAAGCAATTGCATCGCAAGATCGTCAAACGAAGCGTTGACGAAATTTTGACAATGCCTCTTAAGACGGAAGACGATGCCGACACCTTCGTGCAATTGGTGAAAGCATTGGAGTCGGGACTTAGGGATGAAAAAGGCAAGCTCAACACCCCTGTGTTCGCAGGCTGGGGAGCGGCAGCATACCTTGAAAGAAAAGAAAACCAGAAAAAAGAAGGATGGCCGGAAGTCCTAGGCGTCTGGTGCCAAACCTATACCGATCTGCTGTCAGCGAACATGATGCTGAGTTGCCTTGCCGACCCAAAAACGCTGGCCAGACGGATCACGGAGACTCAGGTGACGAACGACCAGAGTCCTCTCGTAACAGAAGTAAGGACGAAATGTCATAGCGCATTGAACAAGCTGAAGGGGACGTTGGATGGTCTCCGGGACGCGTGGGAAGCAGATTACAACGAAATGCTGAAGGTTGCGAATAAGATTACACCGGCGGCCCGAGAACGGGGGTTATACGCTCATCTTGGATATTTGCGCGGCGGCATCGTACTACACGTCGTTCCCGGAACAGGGAAAAGCGAGCTGCTTAACTGGGACTACAAGAGAAACACTGCGTGGCTGAAAAGTTTCTCGATCCACCTTCCCAAGTCACAACAGGACTCATTCACCCCGAAATACGAACTTCTTGCGTGCGAGGGAGATGGAAGCACAAACCGGATAGGACGTCATACGCTGGATTCCATTACAGGCCATCTTGCCGACGGGGCTCCCGTGATCGAGCCGCGTTATAACGGCGGAGAAAGGTTCCTCGACGTCTCCGCGATGGCGATCAACGAAGGGCTAATAGGCATCGATTTCAGCACGCACCCATTGACTCTGGTTTCGCTTGCAATCGAGGACAATGGGCCTAATTACTATGTAAATCTCTACACGCTCGATAAGGACAATAAGAGCACCAGGGTAAACTGGCAGCCTGGTATCGCCGGCACGAGGGACATTCGCGGTCTGTATCTTCCTCCAACTACGTTACCCGACGATCCTGACGCAAGTGCATTGGCCGACGCGAACGCAAACCCGCCGGGACCTCCATTAGTGAGTGGGAAAACGAACGTCATTTACGGGGGAGTTCGCAATGCCAACCACTTGTGGGTTCTGGCATGGAACTCCTGGGCCACGGTGGAAGGCCCGCAAAACTGGAGTGGCTACAACGGAATCGAGATCGATCCATACTATGTATGGCTCTTCGGGAAGGGAGGCATCGCATGTGCTACGCATGCCTCGATGATCAAATGCCGGCAGGGCAAGATTAAGGCGCCCACCTGGATTTATCACGATTTTGACAAGCAGTTTACAACGCCCGAGGTGAGATCTTTATACCCATGTGCAGATGGGACTCTTCTCGTTGCCATGCAGGACAGAATCTATACTGCGGACTACAAAATTGATCGCTCGAAGGGACGCGTCCTTACCAGTTCGTGGGTGGAACGCGGAGGTAACGCGAAGCAGGTTATAAAAATGCCGATTCCCTGTTGGCCTGTACTCGAGGCGTTGAAAGCGAATCTGCAGTCGGATTAGCCGGGTGCGCCACCCTTAGTCGCCTGTTCTTTTGCGAAAGGGTGGCGCGCACCATAAACCTGCTGAGCCCGCGTAGCAGGCTTCAGGAAGAAAGCTCCTAGCGGAGCCTCCGCAAAAATCGATTGAGCGCCTTCTTGTCAACCAGTCGGCTGCCGTCGAAGCTCTTCACGTTTCGCGCATCGACGGGCGACGTGAAAATAAACTGGAACCCGACACCATCCGACCCCGATCGAATGACTTTAGCCAGCACTGCGATGGCGTTTTCGCCGTCAGCATGCGTGCCGTCCGTCATTTGAAGCGTCATGATGATCAAGGTTCCCGGATACCAGCGCCTCTCCGTCAGCAGATACAGTCCGGTCGAGCTTATGTTCTGAATTCTATGTGCCGATGGAATGGCCCGATCGCCATCGTAGTAGTAGGTAACGAGTGGGGGCGTTACATGTCGGGGAGACCTTCTGGGATCGCTGGACATGAAATACCGAATTAGTTTCCTCATATAACTCCCTGCAATTTACGGCTACCCCGCTCGCTCCTTCCGATCATTGTGATAGGCGACTTGCTCATTCAGTCGAGACTCCATTTCTTCGGGCGGACAAATGAGCAGCTGGTCTCCTTGCTGCGTCTGTGAAGAATAAATTGTGTGAATGGGCAACTGCAATACGCTCGCAGCATTCGTTCGCAAGGGCGCGATACGAAATGTGCGAAAGAATTCAACAGAATGAATGACGCGATACTCTTCATCCAGGTAAATCAGGTCGAGCGGAAATAACACCCCAATTGTGTGGACTCCGCTTGAGGGCACGATCCAGAGCCCCTCGTCATACTTGAGCCTGAGTTTCCCGATTAACCCCTTGAGGCGTGCGAAGGAGGTATCAGCGCGCGTGATGCTCAGACTGAGAAAGCATTCGCGCGTCTGGTTATATACACAATATTTTTGCTTTTCCAAGTCTGCCTCCTTCCTTTTATGGTCTGCCCGATCAACGAGCGCTAGTTCTGGTCTCGGAATAGTTATCAAAGTGGGGCCATCATTTCATCTTTCCTGTACATGGTCTTTGCCAATCAACCTCGTTCAGAAACGTGGAGGCTCCGGCTCCATCATGAGAGTCCTGCGACCATCATGAAAGAGCATCTCCACGGGAGCCTCCCGTGCCGTACGCTGGTTTCGGTCCACGTCGGCAAGCGTGTTCAATCGGACAGCCAGAAATCTCTGCAGCCCGGTTGAACACGCCCGATACAGTGTTCCTGCACAGCCAGTTCCTTCCGCGTCTTTACCGTTCTTCCGAATCGGCGACGAAGACTCTGTTACACCCGAACTGGCGGGGTTTTGATTAGTTAACGCTGGTTCTGCGGCGCTGGACCAAAATGCCCAACACAATGACAAAGAGAACGCCGGCAACAATACGAATAATTGTTACGCTTTCCATTTTAAAATCCTCCTTCTTTCTAGATCCGATCGAGCACGCTCGATGCGGTGTTTACTTCCGCCAACTTGTGCTGCGTTCGAGCCATTCTCACCTTGAAGGTTTACGAGACTCGACTACAGGCGACCTTGAGGGTTCACTACTACTGAACGCGCGTTCTGCGACGCTGGACCAGAATGCCCAGCACAATGACAAAGAGTACGCCGGCAACTACCCGGATAATCGTTACGCTTTCCATGTCGATCCTCCTTCCTCCTGCACTCGATCGAGCACGCTCGATGCGGTGTTCAATTCCGCCAACTCGTGCTGCGTTCGAGCCATTCTCACCTTGAGGATTCACAAGGCTCGGCTGCAGGCGACCTGGAGGGTTGGTTACTACTGAACGCTGGTTCTGCGGCGCTGGACCAGAATGCCCAGCACAATGACAAAGAGAACACCGGCAACTACTCGGATAATCGTTACGCTTTCCATGTCGATCCTCCTTCCTCTCAGTGGCTAAGATACTTCTGAAATGATTCCGCCATGACGATCCCGGCGGGGCCCAGGGTTACAAGAAACAGCGATGGGAAAATAAAGAAGACCAGAGGGAAAACCAGTTTTACCGTGGTCTTCGCTGCCAGCTCTTCCACCTTTTGCTTACGCTGCGTTCTTAACGTATCGGAATGAGTGCGCAAGGTCTTTGCGACGCTCGTTCCAAACTTTTCCGATTGAATAAGGATGGTGGCCAGGTTACGCACGCTCTCCACCCCGGTACGATCGGCTAAATGTTTCCATGCATCTGAGCGGGCGATACCGGCGCGTTGTTCCAGCACGGTGACGCCCAGTTCATCGGCGATGTCCGGCTGCGCGCCTTCCAGTTCCTGAGCAGTGCGCGCCGTTGCATGATCCAGGCTCAATCCGGCTTCGATGCAGATGACCAACAGATCCAGTACGTCCGGCAGACCGCGACGTATCTTATTCTGCCGTTTCTTAATTTTCCGCCCCAGCCAGAAGTCAGGTCCGATATAACCGATTCCGAGCGCGAAGGCGTACACGATGAAAGGGTTGAACGCTCCGGCGCCGGAAACCAGCGCCAGCAGGGCTAGAAACGCGGGCGTCAGCACCTTGGCGCCATAAAGATATTTTGGAGCCGAGTCGGAACGATAGCCGGCCCGAACTAACCGTTGGTGGACGACTGAAATCTCTGCCTGGCTCTTTGGCAGAATGCGCTCCAGATGACCCATCGCATCGCCAAAAGAAGAGCTCGTGTACTGAAACGCATCCTTCAGACCGCCGCTCCGCTTTGCGCGTGGCGTAACCACATCCCTGAGGCGCTTCATCATCGCTTCGCGATAGAACAGCAGAAGCCCGCCGCTGCCAATCAACAGGAAGATTACGAGAAACGTAATTGCTGCAAATCCCATAGTTAACCCTTCAAACGTCCATCCGGACGATTTTCCGAATAATCAAGGCTCCCGTGATCGTCATGGTGCCTGCTGCGTAAAGCAGCTTTATGCCAATGGCGCGCTTCCACAAAAGACTCATGGTGTCCGGATTGACCAGATACAGAGCACATCCAAGCACCACGGGAAGAAAAGAAAGAATCCAGCCGGTCAAACGTCCCTGCGCTGTGTGGACCATGATCTGGCGCCGCATGCGGAAGCGTTCGCGGATCACATTGGACACCTTGTCAAGGACCTCGGCGAGATTTCCTCCCGTCTCCTTCTGAATCAGAATCGCCGTTGCCATCATGTTCAGATCCTGCAATGGAACCCGTGACTGCAGATTGTGCAATGCTGTTCTTAGTTCGAGGCCGTAATTCTGTTCCTCGCAGCAGATTCTGAACTCGGTGCTGATTGGATCCGGTGATTCCTTGGCGACCAGGTCAAATGCCGAAATCAGGCTCTGACCTACACGCAATGCGCTCACCATCATGTCAAGCGCTTCGGGCATCTCCGCCTCAAACTTACCGAAGCGCTTCTTGCGCTTCCAGAGCACGAACATAATCGGCGCTGCGCCGATGAGGAACCCGATCAGCAGGGCCAGGATCACAGCCCGTGACCACAGGAACATCAAATATGCGGGAGCCACAAAACCCACCATACACATCAGGATCAGCGCTCCGGCTGTCCACTTCAGATTGGCCTGATAGAGCAGCCGGCTCAACCGCGGCGCAATGTCGAGCTTCAGGAGCAGGCGGTTCATCCAGGGAACAGCGCTGAACAACTCCTGCTTGCGAATATCGACAATCTCATCTTTAAAGATGTCCAACTTCTGGACCGCAAGCGTCGATTCGAGTACCGCCAGGGTCTTCTTGGTTTCCTTGGAAACGCCGACACCGCTCCCCACGAGGAGCAATACCAGGACCGCGAAGACACCTGCAAAGACAATCAGTATCGGCAATAACATATCTCTTGACCTTGCCTCTCTAATTCACTTCCAGCGTGCGCTCGAACATGCTTTGCGGGAAGATGATGCCGGACACGCGGAGCTTTTCCAGGAACTTCGGCCGTATTTGTGTCGGCATAAACGTGCCGAGTACCCTTCCATCCGGACCAATTCCCTTCTTCTTGAAAGCGAAGATCTCGTGCATGGTAATCACGTTTTCTTCCATGCCCGTGATCTCGGAAATGCTGACAACCTTACGCGTACCATCGCTCATGCGCGATACCTGGACGACAAGCGTGAGGGCGGCTGTAATCTGCTGGCGCACGGATTTCTCCGGCAGATTCATGTTGGTCATCGCGACCATCGATTCCAATCTGGACAAAGCATCACGCGGCGTATTCGCATGGATCGTCGCCATCGAGCCTTCGTGACCCGTATTCATGGCCTGGAGCATGTCAAAGGCTTCCTCGCCACGGACTTCGCCGAGGATGATGCGGTCCGGTCGCATACGGAGACTGTTGATGAGCAATTGACGCTGGCGAATGGCTCCGACACCTTCGATGTTTGGCGGCCGCGTTTCCAGTCGCACGATATTCTGCTGTGCGAGCTGCAGTTCGGCTGCGTCTTCGATGGTGACAATGCGCTCTGTCTGGGGGATGTACGACGACAGAATGTTGAGGAATGTCGTCTTACCAGCGCCGGTACCTCCGGAGATAAGGACGCTGAGACGCGCCCTCACTGCGCCGGCCACGAGTTCCAGCATCTCTTGTGAAATACTCTTCAACTCCACCAGCTGATTTGCAGCAACAGGGCCGGTTCCAAAACGACGAATCGACATCGAGGGACCATCAAGCGCAAGCGGCGGAATGATCGCGTTCACACGAGAACCGTCCGGCAGGCGGGCATCCACCATGGGTGAAGATTCGTCCACTCTGCGGCCCACGCGCGAAACGATGCGGTCAATGACTTGAAGGACATGGCGATCGTCGCGGAAAGAAGCGTCAGCTCTTTCCAGGCGGCCGCCGCGTTCAATAAAGATCCTGTCTTTGCTGTTGACCAGAATGTCGGAGATCCGTGGATCACGGAGCAGCGGCTCCAACGGACCGAGGCCAAAGACCTCGTCGAGCAGGTCCGACTGAATCTTCTCCTGTTCGCTGTAGTTCAGGGGCACGCGCTGGTCATTGATGATCTCGGTCACCATGGCGGCCACCGCCTGCCGCGCCTGGCTGGAGTTCACACGCGACAGCTTTTCCAGATCCAGCTTAGAGATCAGTGTCCGGTGTACTTCCGTTTTAAACTTCTCGAGAATCGTATGTTCCACGCTATGCCATCCGTTCCATCACTGCGAAAACCACTAATGCCGCCATCAGAAGAGCCCAAATTTCTTTTTCTTGTCTGCAGCTGCGGGCAAGCCACACGCTGTTCTGGCCATCTGCCGGATGACCTGGGAAATGGGGGACTCCTCCATTGCCAGCGGCGTTGCGGTATTCTGCGCGCGCCTGGCAGCAAGGTAGTCGCTGGGAATTTTCCAATTGACTGGTCTGGTCAGAGCCTTCGTAATGTTCTCCTCGTCGATACCCAGCGAGCGAGGAAGAAAGCGATTGAGCACGATCTCAAGCTGCGGACCACCCGACGAAAAGAATTCGGAGATGACGCGGTTTGAATTGCGCAGCCCCGAAATGCTCACCTGCGTGATCAGATAGACAATGTTCGCGCCCTTAAAAAGCGTCTTGCACGTTGCGCCGATACTGGATCCGGCGTCGATCACCACGTTGTCAAAGTCCTGCCTGGCAACGTTCAACAGCTTCTCAACGGCCGGGTCTGACAAAGGAACCGGCACGTATCTGTCAGGCGCGGCGAGTACTGCTAATCCCGAACGATGCTTGGTCAGAAGTGTCGTCAGCAGGTTGGAATCCAGACGATCAGAGCTCTCAATCGCATTCGCGGTTGAAAACTGCGTCGTGATTCCGAGATCGATTGCCACGTTGCCGAGAGGCAGATCGAGATCGATCAGGACTGTGCTCTGACCGGACTCCTTGGCAAGCGTCAAGGCAAAGTTGCTGGCTACGGTCGTAACCCCGGAACCCCCCTTGGCGCTGGCGAATACGAACAACTTTCCTAAAGCCTTCTTGCCGCCGCGAGCAGCGGGGCGGCGAACCGACGCGCGAACCAGTGCTTCCGCAATCGCGCTGGGGATGATCGGCGCCGTAATGAACTCGCGCGCTCCTGCGCGCATGCAGCGAACCAGCAATTCCGAATCCGCCTGCGCCGAATACACCATCACGGTCGTCGAGCTGTTGCCGCAGATGTTTTCCACCAGGTCGAGCGCGTGTTCCGGATTCGTATCCAGCTCAATGATGATGACGTCGTACTCCGCGCTCAGCAGCTGCGGCAGATCATCCAGGCCAGGATAGGAAGGAAACTCGCGGGTCGCATTCGTCGGCGATCCGGCCAGTGCGCCAGCCATGGCTTTGCGATTTGTCCCTTCCGGGCCGATCAGCGCAATCGACAAACTATTCGTGCCGAGCGCGTCCGGATCCTGAGTAAATGCCGATATCATTGGTTTCCAATTCCCTGTCGTTCGCATCTTTCCTGTCGATCGCATTGAGACAGGCGCGTTGTGAACAAAGCAGTCATAATTCCTGTTTTTCGTCCTTAGTAAGCAAAGAACGAAATGAGAGTTCCGATTGCAATCGCCGGAGCGTATGGCATCTTGCGCGTCCGGGGATTATCAAGCACCAGTTCCGGATGCGGGCGCAGCCCGCGCTCCTTCACGCTGAAAAGCACTTCGCCCGCGCCGCTGAACAATTCGCCAAGAAATCCGCCGCAGGCGGCCCAAACGAGGACCATCACGCCCCCGGTGATGCCCGTCAGGACCAGCGCGAGCATAAGTTGCGCTGGTCCTACCCAGGCTCCGATGGCGGCACACAACTTCACATCGCCCATTCCCATGCCGCCCATCAAGCTAAGAATTCCAAAAAGCAGACCCCCCAGAGCCCAGCCAGCAAGACTGTGTCCAATCCCGCTCCACCCATGCAACCAGCCCGAGACCGCCATCCCCGCGATCATGAACGGGAAGACAAGCCAGTTCGGGATGCGGCGGCTGCGCAGGTCAGTGAACGTCGCGACGACGAGAACAATCAGCGTTGGCCACCAGGCGATTGAATGCATACACAGGCTCTTTTCCAGTGAATCGAGGGAGGAACGTTATGAGAGGAGCAATTCTCCGTCCAAATCTCGGAAGGCCGGTAACCGCATGGATTCAGACCCTTAGCGAACTGCCGCCCGGGGAGTGTGCACGCCCGTTTACAGACGCTCTCCACGAGTGGAACAGCATATATACACCCTCATTTGCCCTGCTTTTGCTCTAAGGCGGTGTGAGGAAAGAGCAATGGCAGGTCGGAAATCGGGGCGATGACAAAATTGTGCCCTCCAGCGGAGACAGTACGCAGGCTTCCGCTCGGGAGCGGGCCCAGGACCGTTTTCATATATTCCCGGTACTCGTTGCCTTTGGCGGGCAGCGGGAAGAATACAAACTGGGAATAGGAGGCGGACGGCAGATCGGCGATAAGCCGGGTATCCCCGTTTTGCATGGCAAAGATCCGGGTGCCTTCCCTGAGCTTTACTTCCGGACACTGGAGCGTGAGATAGTCGCGCAAATAGTATCCGGCATCCCGATAGCCCATGAAATGCGAGTCGAAACCTACGATCAGGGTGTTGCCGGCAGGCGCAATTTGCGGAAGCGCTTCGAGTACAGAGCGCAGTTCGGTTTCGAATCTCCGCACGGACATATAAGAGCAGTAGAGCGGCGAAGCAACAAAGATACCCACATTCACTGCGGCGCAAAACGCAATGACCGCCAGCTTAAAAGCCCTTGGCCGCGCGCTGTTTTCATACCATTCCGACATCGAGAAGCCGAGCCAGATACATGCCGCGGGCGCCAGCAGAAGCAGGTAGCCGCTGTTGACGAATTTCAGAAAGATGAAGGTGAAGAAGCAAAGAGCTGGAGTAATCCAGACAGCGGTGAATATCTTTTTCCCCAGATCGACTGGAGCTTTGCGGTTCAGCCAACGCAGCGGGACCAGCGCTGTAAGCCCGAAGGTCAGGAAGTAGATAAAGACAATGGTAGCCGCGCGATCAATCGAAGTTGCGGGCGAGGAGTTGAATACGGTGTCCTTTGACGGCACCGCCCGCCATAGCGAGATCAGCGCGCCGAAATAGGCGTCAAAGCCGCCGCTGGCTGCAATCATCGGGAGGAACCACGCGGTAAGCGTCAGCACCAGAGCCAGCATCCCCAGGAAAATTCCCTTCAGCCTCACCCTGGTCAAAGAGAATAAAAAAATAGGCCCAAGAAACAGAATGGAAGACGGCCGCACTCCCGCGGAAATCCCTAGAGCTATTGCCGCCGGCACGATATATCCATAGCTTCCGCTGTACACCCGCCAGCACAGGTAGCCCAGGAGCGCGGAAAAGAAAGCTTCAACGCTATAGGTCAACGCAACAATGCCATGGAACCATGCCAGCGGAGAGACGAGAAAAAGAATGCCGGCAAAGCGGGCAGCTCTCTGGTTAAACCACTCCAGAGTCATGTAATAAACAAGGACCACTACACCGCAGCTGGCGAGAATACTCAACACGACAAGCGCAAGATTGGCGTCGTGGCAGATGACATTCAGTAGCCGTCCAAGACATATATAAAGGAAGTAGCCCGGTGGATGAGGCTGGTGAACGCGTGGCGCAAAATGCTCCATGCCCAGCGCGAAGTTGACCGAATCCAGGTCATATAGATAGTGGCTTCGGAACACAAAGCGGGTGATGGCAACGGCAGAAATAAGTAAAAAAACATCCAGCTTCCGGGAACGCATGCGGAAATCCCTGCATCTGGGATGCCATTCGCGAAGTATCTGGATCGGAGGGTAAGCGGTTGTGGATGATACACCGGAATACAACGAAAGAGTAGCTTTTGTAGCGGTTCCACTTACTCGATGGAGTAGAAAAGAGGTTACTTTCAGGGGGTATACGTCATTCAATTACTTCTTATTTTCAGAAAGTTACCAAGGTACTATCGACCTTCTTGACAGAATCCGATAATTATCTAAGACACATTCTGATATTTGAATATCAGTGCAAGAGACTCTCCCTGGAAATGAGTGGAGAGCACAGTACAAAAAATTATTGCATCGTGGTCCCCGCTGGTTCCTCCCCCATTGCGATGCCGCGAAACGTACCCCCTCACTGTTTAGTGACGCTGGCAATAGTTTCGTTGCATCTTTTAGCGCAATGTCAAGGAGCATGCTGACTCATGTTGAGGATTGGTGTTTTTTCCGAAGACTATAAACTGCAGCCTCTTCTTTCTTCTGCTTTGGGTAAGGAATTTCAGGTCATCCTCGAATCTGACGAGGAACGGATGTCTCAATTGCTCGCTGGTCGCTGCGACGTTGTGATTCTGGACCTGGACTCGAGCTACGCTTCGCTCGAACGCAGAATGAAATACTGCCGACAGATTGCCACACATCCAATTCCGTCTGTGGTGATGGCGGATGACAGCCTGCGCGCTGCCGCGATCGAACTCGTGCAACTCGGTTCGCACGGATATTGCCGCAAACCACCCTCGGTTCGCGAACTGAAAGCGATGCTTTACCGAGCGCATGAGAACGCCGCGTTCAGCCGGGAGCCCCAGGCGTCGCCACCGCCGGTGGAAGAAGTTGCGCCAGCCGACCAGACGACCAACCGCTCGCAGCAAATGCTCGACAAAGCAAAGCTGGCTATTCAATGCGATCAGATGATCGGGCATT
>Ga0209139_10000085_pt1 | contig 26208 bp, 19 predicted proteins | sample BogFormECP14_OM3_FD_188246 | JGI IMG/M metagenome (GOLD analysis project Ga0209139, IMG submission 188246) | Bog forest soil microbial communities from Calvert Island, British Columbia, Canada - ECP14_OM3 (SPAdes) (version 2) | ecosystem: Environmental > Aquatic > Freshwater > Wetlands > Bog ...
CGATATCCACAACCAGGTCGGCATCCCGTCGGCCACGGTGGCGGAGGACTGGATGCCGACCTGGTTGTGGATGTCGGGGTCTTCTCCGGTTTTGAAGCGCCAGAGCTCTTTTCCGGTGGCGGCGTCGAGGGCATAGAAGTAGCTGTCCCAACTGCCGATGTAGAGTTTGCCATCGACGATGGCGGGCGAGGCGTGGACTACGTCGCCGGTTTTGAATTTCCATTTGAGCGCGCCAGTCGCGGCGTCGAGTGCGTAGATATTGCCGTCGCCGCTGCCGATGTAGACGGCTCCATTCCAGATGGCGGGCGAGGAGAGGTAGACGTCGAAGGGGTCGGGCATGGTCTCGCCTTCGGGGACGGAGCCGTGCAGGTGCGTTGCGGCGTAGCGGCGTTCGCCTGCGTTGCGGAATTTCCAGCGCTGCTTTCCGGTGGTGGTGTCGACGGCGTAGAAGTTGCCGTCGTAGCTGCTGAAGTAGACGAGACTATCAGCGACGGCGGGCGATGAGGGGATACGGGCTGCTGTGGGAAACTTCCACTTTTGCGTGCCGCTCTGCTGGTCGATGGCGTAGAGGCTGCCGTCGTTGCTGCCCACATAGACGACACCGCTGACGATGGCGGGCGAAGAGATGACTTCGCCGTGGGTGTGGAAGGTCCATTTGACGCCTTTGAGGCTGGGCGCTCCGGCGGAGGCGTAGATGCCGGAGTGGGCGAGATCATTGCGGAACATTGTGGTGTCCTGCGCGTGGGCGAATGTGCAGGAGACCAGGATCGGCAGGAATATGCGGACTTGCTGGCTTGCGTTTTTCATCGTCAATGGCTGAATTCAATCAAGAGAAGCTGAGTGTAGAGGGTGGCGCTGGAATATGCGAGGCGGTTGGGATGAGCTGCGGTGTAGGGGTGACGGGCGGATTTACGGGACTTTGTCTGAAATGCAAAACGCCTGTGGAAGTTATTCCACAGGCGTTGGCAATTCAGTAGCCCTCCCCCAAGTGCTACTCAATGATTGAACTTTACATCCGGCTGAAGCGGCCTGCTATCCCATATTGGTTTCAATGGAGTGCTATTTCGTAATCGACCGTGGAGATTACCTGGTTGTCCAACTGGCCTCCAATTTTCGGATCAGGGGATGAAGTAGAAGGGGTTCGGCAGCTTTACGGAGTGCTCTGCCTGCGGATTGCCATTCAGATCGCTCAATTGATCGCCTACGTTCAGAATGATGCGGTAGCCCTGCGCTACGACTTTTCCTCGCTCGCCGGATTTGTAGTCGGTTACGGTCTGGGTCTTGGGGTGGTCGTCCGCACGAAATGCCAGGCCATCCCAGGCGCCATAGCCGGCCGCCTTGAGGTTCGTTTCGGTATCCTCGCGCTGGCTCTCTGGCCGTCCGGTGATGAAGAAAACGGCTACTTTGGAATTTTTTGCCTCGTGATAGAGGCGAAGAGTGCCATCAATGGCTGGGGCTGAGTGCTGGTGAATCCAGTCGTTCCAGTCTTTGGCGATATAGCCGTAGTCGTCCTGACTTTCTTCGGTCCAGTTCGAGAGCGAGGTTTCGTCGATGTCTAGGACCAGGGCCAGCTTGTCGCCCGGTTTGGCCTTTGCAACTTCACGTTTGAGGATGGCGATTGCCTTGTCACTCTGACTTTCGATCTGCGGGACGTAGCAGGTGGCTTCCTTGCAACTGTAGTAGGTGGTTAGCCGGGTTTTGAGCTGCCCCAGATTCGGTTGCGGCTCTTTCGTTTTGATGACACTGTGCTGCGCCTGCGCCGACAGGGCGCACAGCAAGATGGCAATCGCTACTCTTCGCATGGTTCCTCCCCCAGAAAATACAGCCAAACTACTATTTCCCTGCGATCTTACTCCGAGATTCAGTGTCCGATTATGAACGCGCATGTCACGAAAATGGGCGTTCCCCGGCTTAGGCCGTGAGTCCGAAATGCAGGTATCCTGTTCATTCTGCGTTGTTCGTGATTGCGAGACAATTGGCAGGCTAGTTGCCCATTTCCGGACAAGAGGTTCTTTCTATGCAATCGTTCCTGCAGGATCTTCGTTATGCGGTGCGGCAGTTGCGCAAGTCGCCGGGGTTTGGCGCGACGGTGATCGCGACGCTGGCTTTGAGTATCGGGATTACGGCGGCTGTTTTCAGCGTGCTGTACGCAATGCTGATCCGGCCTTTGCCGTACGGGCAGCCGGAGCGGATTGTCGCGCTGGAGACGCGGTCGCCGGAGGGGTATACGCAGCCGGCTTCTTACCCCGAATACGTAGACTGGCGGCGATTGAGCCATGGATTTTCGGCACTGGCCGGGTATAGCGACTTTTCGAGCGTGAACTTTGAGGGGCCTGCCGGCCCGATCGCGCTGCATGCCGTGAGGGGGACGGACAACTTCTTCGACGTGTTTGGGGTGAGCCCGATTCTGGGACGTACCTTTGCCGCGGACGAAGACCAGGATGGGAAGAATGACGTTGTCGTTTTGAGCTATGAGGTGTGGCAGCAGCTTTTTGGCGGAGAGACGAGCGCAGTCGGCCAGAAGGTGAAGCTGGATGGCAATGCTTACACGATTATTGGCGTGATGCCGGCGGGGTTCCGGTTTCCCATCGGCAAGGTGAACGCCATTTATACCCCGCTGCATTTGACGAAGCAGCAGCGGGAGGGGCGCGGGAACCATTGGCTGCGGACGATTGGCAAACTCAAGCCCAGGACGAGCCTGAATCAGGCGCAGGCCGATCTGACGGCTGTCTTCGCCGATCTGGTGCACGACTACCCCGACAGCAAAGGCCGGAGCGTGAAGCTGGTGGAGCTGGAAACGTACATTCTGGGCAAGACGGACAGCTCGCTGAAGCTGCTGCTGTATGCGGTGATGGCGCTGCTGCTGATCGGCTGCGTGAATGTCACCGGTCTGATGTTGGCGCGGGGCGTGAAACGCGAGCGCGAGATGGCATTGCGCTCGGCGGTGGGCGCGGACAGGACGCGGATTGTGCGCCAGATTCTGACGGAAGCGCTGTTGTTTGCCGTTTGCGGGGCTTTGGGCGGCGTGGTGCTGGCGGGCGGGCTGCTGCGGCTGATTCGGTTGCTGCTGGTGTCGGCGCTGGCACGCGGCGCCGAGGTGCAGTTGAACGTGCCTGTGCTGCTGGCTGCGTTGTTTGTATCAGTGGCGGTTACAGTTGTGGCGGCCCTTCTGCCCGCGTTGCGGCTTTCGGGGACGTCTCCGAGCCTGGCGCTGCGGGCGGGCGGCAGCGCGGGGACTTCGCGCGGGCAGCATCGGTTGCGCGCAGCGTTTGTGGTGACGCAGGTGGCGCTGGCTCTTGCGCTGCTGGTTGTTTCCGGGCTGCTGATGCATATGCTGGGCGGATTGCGAAATACGGAGCTTGGGTTTTCGGCGGAGAACATTCTGACGACGGAAATCGACCTCTCGCCGGGGCGGTATGACGGGCGCGATGTGATGGCGGACTTCTACAACCGTCTGTTTGAGCGGGTGCGCGCGATTCCGGGAGTGCAGGCTGTGGGGATCATCCAGGTGCTGCCGATTCAGAACTGGGGATGGAATTCGGAGATCCATGTGACCGGCACGCCGCCGGCGCCTCCGAATGAGGAGACGCTGGCAGAGCTGCGTATTGTGTCGCCGGGATATTTCGATGTGTTTCGCGATCGACTGGTAACTGGCCGATTGCTGGATCCAAGCCTGGATACACCGACATCGAAGCCGGTGATGGTGGTGAACGAGGCATTCGTGAAGAAGTTTATTCCGGCCGGCCGCAACCCGATCGGCATGCAGATCGATAACGACGACAAGCAGGCGATTGTTGGCGTGGTGAAGAATATCCGGCAAAACATTTATGAGCAGCCGCTGGCGGAGATGGATTACATTGCATCGCAGGTTCCGAAGGAAGAGAGCATGCGCGTGCTGGGCAACATGACGCTGGCGATTCGCACGAGCGTCGATCCGGAGAGCATTGTGCCGAGCCTGCGGACTGCTTTCCATGATGTTGATGCGACGCTTCCCTTTCGCGCTCCGGAGACGATGCGGTCGGTGATTGCCGACACACTGATCTTTGAGCGGCTGGAGAATTGGCTGTTTGGATCGTTTGCCGCGCTGGCCGTTTTGCTTGCGATTGTCGGGCTGTATGGGTTGATCAGCCACGAAGTTGAGCTTTCAACGCGGGATATTGGCGTGAGGATGGCGCTGGGGGCTTCGCGCGGACGGATTCTGCAGGGGATTTATCGGCGGGTGGGGTGGATGCTGGGTGGTGGCGTCGTGATTGGATTGCTGCTTACGGCGGTTGCCCGTCGCTATATCAACTCTGTTGTGGCCTTGCATATGGATAAGGACGCGGGGCGGATCCTTGGGCTTACTCTTGCCTTGATTGGGGCTGGGTTGGTGGCGGCTTTCTTTCCTGCGCGGAGGGCTTCTTCGGTGGAGCCGGTGGTGGCGCTCAGGGATGAGTAGATGCCCAGGACTTTACAGGGTCGACCATCCTAAAAGACCCGGGTTAGCTTCGCGAACCCGGGGCACCCGGCTCTGTGGTTCATTTTGAAAATGGCTGATGGGAATTTGTGCTCTCCCACCCTATCGCAAACTGCGCGATAGGATGGGGCACCCGCTTTTCTTGCTCCTGCTTAGAAAAAGCAGATCTATAAAGGGACGGCCTGTGACACGCGCGGTTTCTTTGCTGGTTTCTTTTCGGTTTGGGCTGCTGTGTGGTGGAGGCCGCCTACGGCTTCAGTTAGTTTAAGGCTGGCTTCGCGGAGGGCGGCTCGCACTGTCTTCGGCGTTGTTGGGTCTTCGAGGCGCGCGAGGTATGGGACGGTGAGGGCGGCCACGGCGTTGCCGCTCTCGTCGAGCACCGGGTAGGTGATGTTGATGACGCCGCGTATCTGATAGCTGTCGCGCTCTTCGTATCCCTGCTCGCGGATTTTTTCCAGATGCTCCTCTAGATCCTTTGGGACGCGGTTGCCGGTCTGGTGCTGCCAGAGTTCGACGGCGCGGTTGCGCTGCTCCTGCGGAATGTGCGCGAGGATGACGTGGCCGGTGGCGGCGTGCATGAGATCGACAATGGAGCCGGCTTTGACGTAGAAGCCCGGGCTTACTGGTGAATCCGCCTGGGCGATGATGACGACGTGGCCGCCCTCGAGGACTCCCAGATGGGAGGACTGCTTCAACTCGTGCACCATCTCCTGCATGATGGGCAGCGCTTCAGAGACGAGGCGCTTCGTCGGCGGGTATTCGAGCGCCATGCGGAAGATTTTGAGGCTCAGGGTGAAGCGGTCGTCATCGTCGGCGCGGCTGATATAGCCTCGCTCTTCGAGGCAGAGCAGCATGCGGAAGATTTCTGAGACGGTGCGGTTGAGGCGGCGGGCGACATCGCTTTTAGTAAGTCCGGATGGCTCGTGCGCGAAAAGTTCAAGGATGTCGAGGCCTTTTTCGAGGGCCGGGGTTGGGTAGCGTCTTTTTGCTGTCTTCAATGTGTGTGTCCCGCGTATTGTTTTTGTCGGGGATTGCAGTGATTGTAAACCGGCCATGACAGATGACAGTACCACCAATTAGTATTGCCTGTTAAAACATCTTTTAACGTATAAAAGTATGGTTCGGAATTGAACATTGTGCGGAGGGGTGAAATTTGAGAGCAATGCGTGGGTTGCAGGTTCTTGTCTGGGGAATGGTGCTGGGTACTGGATTGACGGCGGTGGCGCAGGAGCCGAATGCGGACGACCTGATCTGGCAGAAATCCGTGGCGAAATATGACAAGCAACGCGGGGCGGTGCTGGCCACGGTGGACAAAGACGCCCACGAAGGGCCGTTCCAGCCGAACTGGGATTCGCTAAAGGGATACAAAATTCCGGACTGGTACCAGGATGCGAAGTTCGGGATTTTTATTCACTGGGGCGTGTATTCCGTTCCGGCCTTTGGCAGCGAGTGGTATCCGCGGAATTCGTACGTGCAGGGCAAACCGGACTTTAAACACCAGGTTGAGACTTACGGACCGCAAACGAAGTTCGGGTACAAGGATTTTATTCCGGACTTCAAAGCGCAGAATTTTAGCGCGAAGGCGTGGGCTGCGCTGTTTAAGGAGTCGGGCGCGCAGTATGTGATTCCGGTAGCGGAACACCATGACGGCTTCCAGATGTACTCGTCGGACCTGAGTGACTGGTGCGCTGCGAAGATGGGGCCGAAGCAGGATATTCTCGGCGAGCTACGTACGGCGATTCTGGCGGAGGGGATTCATTTCGGGGCATCGTCGCACCGGGCGGAGCACTACTGGTTTATGAATGGCGGGCGAGCCTTCCCTTCTGACGTGCAGGACCCGAAGTATGCGTCGCTGTATGGGCCGGCGCATGTGGGGCCGAATGCGGACGGAAACCAGACGGGACATCCGGACACTGCGTATCTGAATGACTGGCTGGCGCGCAGTGCCGAGATTGTGGAGAAGTATCATCCGGAGCTGATGTATTTCGACTGGTGGGTGGAGCAGGATACCTTCCAGCCTTACCTGCAACGGTTTGCGGCCTTCTATTACAACCAGGCGGCGAAGGCCGGGAAGCAGGTGGTGCTCTTCCGGAAGAACGATGCGTTTCCAGACGGGACGACGGTGCTGGATATTGAGCGCGGGCAGCTGGACAAGATTCGCCCACAGCACTGGCAGACGGATACTTCGGTGAGCCAGCAGTCGTGGGGATACATCAAGGGTGATACTTACAAAACGCCAGAGAGTATCGTGTGGCAGCTGATTGATATTGTCAGCAAGAACGGGAATCTGCTGCTGAATATCGGGCCGAAGTCGGATGGGACGATTCCCGATGAGGCGCAGTCGATTTTGAGGCATATGGGCGCGTGGCTGAAGGTGAATGGCGAGGCCATCTATGGGACGCGGCCGTGGACCTTATATGGCGAGGGGCCGACGAAGGTGGTGGCCGGGTCGTTTAACGATGCGGAGACGAAGCCATATACCGCGCAGGATTTTCGCTTTACGACGAAGGGCAAGACTCTGTATGCGATTGCGCTGGGCTGGCCTTCAGATGGGAAGCTGGTGATTCATTCTCTGGGAGACGGCAGCGGGGTGAAGGTGAAGTCGGTTTCGCTGCTGGGATCGAGCGGGACGGTGCATTTCACGCAAGAGAGCGATGGGCTGCATCTGGACGTGCCGGGGCAGGCTCCTGGGGATTATGCCTACAGCTTTAAGGTTTCGCCGGTGGGCGAGTAGCGTATTCCTGTGGCGCTTTCGGCATCTGAGGGTGTATTTTTATTGACGAATCAATGATTTTATATATTGAACCAAAAGTACTTCCCTTCTTTTTGTGAGCATGGATTTTCAAACGCGAATTGAGCAGGCACTCCGCGAGGCGAAGCCGCCTCTGCCGAAGCAACCCCTTTCCATCATTGTTGTAGGGTCGGGCGGCATTGTGCATGACGCTCATCTTCCGGCTTACACAAAGGCGGGGTTTCCGGTAGCAGCGCTGGTAGATGCGAATCCGGAACGGGCTGCGACGTTGGCAAGCAAGTTCTCGGTTCCGCTGGCCACAACTTCGCTGGATGAGGCAATAGCGAAGTCGCCGAAGAACAGCGTTTTCGATGTGGCGGTGCCGGCGGGCGCGATTCTGGATGTGCTGCCTCGGTTGCCGGACGGGTCGGCTGCGCTGATTCAGAAGCCGATGGGGAACACGCTTGCTGAGGCTGAAGAGATTCTGGCGATTTGCCGCAGGAAGGGTATGACGGCTGCGGTGAATTTCCAGCTGCGTTATGCGCCGGTGATGCTGGCGGCGCGGCGCATCACCGATGCCTGGCTGTTGGGCGAACTGCATGACATGGAAGTCAGGGTGAATGTGTTCATGCCCTGGGAGCTATGGAGTTTTCTGGCAACGGCACCGCGACTCGAAATTCTTTATCACAGCATTCATTACGTTGATCTGGTGCGGTCGTGGTTCGGGAATCCGGAGCGCGTGCTGGCGAAGACGGTGCGACATCCGAAGACGCTGACTCTGGCGGCGACGAAGAGTGTGATCACGCTGGACTATGGCGAGTGGAAGCGCGTGTACATTGCGACGAACCATGGGCACAAGTACAAGAACTCGCAGCACAGCTATGTGCAGTGGGAAGGCACGGAAGGCGCAATGCATGCGGTGATGGGTGTGAACCTTGATTATCCGAAGGGGCGTCCGGACACACTGAGCCTTGCAAAGCCTGATGAAGACTGGCAGACGCTGCCGACTGAGGGCAGCTGGTTTCCGGATGCGTTTATCGGCTCGATGGGATCGCTGCAGGCTTATGTGACGGGCGACGCACCGACGCTGCCGACGAGCGTGGAAGATGCGATTGACACGATGCGCACGGTTGAAGCTGCGTATATTTCAAACGAGCGGGATGGGGTTCCGCTGAATAGGTAACTATGGCGAGTACACTTCTGCGCATCGCGGTTCGCGAATTTGCCGATTTTGAGAATGCGCTTGCTGAGCAGATCGGGATCTACCGGGAGAAGCATCCGGAAGTGGAGTTCGAGGCTGTTCCGCTGGACCTGCACAAGCTGCATGGCGAGATGTTCGAGAAGGACGGTCTGCGCAACGGCACCTGGGACATTGGATATATCAGCACGGACTGGCTTGCCGAGGCTGTGGAAGAGGGCGTGGTCGAGGAGCTTAGTCCTTATATGCAGGCAAAACCGGTTGCAGGATGGCCTCAGGGGTGGGCGCGGTCGATTGTTGATCCGCTGGTGTTTGGGGAGAAGCTTTATACCCTGCCCTGGCATGATGGGCCTGAGTGTTTGATCTACCGGAAGGATCTTTTTGAGAATGTGGGCGAGCAGGAGAAATTTCGTAATCAATATGGTTACGAATTAATACCGCCTACGAACTGGAAGCAGTTTTCGGATATCGCGCATTTTTTTACGCGGCCTATTGAGAATCTCTACGGCACTCTGTTCGCGGCGTTTCCGGATGGGCACAACACGCTTTACGACTTTGCGCTGCAGCTCTGGAGCCGTGGCGGGGAGTTTGAGGATAAAAATGGGAATGCGGTTCTGAACACGCCTGAGGCAGTGGCGGCGCTGGATTTCTATCGGAATACGATTCGCGATGCTTCGATGTGTTATCCGGGAGCGGAGGATTTTGATTCGACGCGATCGGGGGATGTGGTTCTGTCTGGGGCTATTGCCATGATGGTGAACTGGTTTGGCTTTGCGGCGCGCTGCGACCGGCCTGGGTCGCCGCTGCGCGGGAAGATTGCGATTTCGTCGATTCCTTCGGATGAAGGCAAGCCGCCCGCATCTCTTTCCGTCTTCTGGAATCTCGGCATCGGGACGGGATCGAAGAACAAGCAGGCTGCTTACGACTTTATCCATTTCCTGACGCAGCCGGAGATGGACTTGGGCATTGTGAAACATGGCACTGTCGGCGTGCAGCTTTCTACCTGGCGAAGTGCTGAAGTGCAGAAGGAGATTCCGGCGTACGCGAAGATCGAAGAGATTTCGCTGGGCGCGCGTAAGCTGCCGCGCAGCCGCAATCTGCCGGCGTTTGCGGAGATTCTGAACGACGTTGCCATGGAGGCTTTGCATTCGACGACTTCTTCGGCTGAGATTCTTGCTAAAGGACAGGCGCGTATTGATGCGCAGAGGATTCGTTTTCGATGAGTAGCGGGGATGCGTTCCGGCTTGACGGGAAAGTGGCGCTGGTTACAGGTGGAGCGAGTGGTATTGGCGAAGCTACGTGCAAGGAGCTTGCGCGCGCCGGGGCGTCGGTGATTGTTGCGGACATCAATCTGGAGGCTGCGCAGGCATTGGCCAAGAGCCTGTCGAATGCCAAGGCTGTTCGCATGGATGTAACGAGTGTCGAATCGATTGATGCTGCTGCCGGGCAGCTTGAGCGTCTGGACATTCTAGTGAACAACGCTGGAATTGCGCACGTCGGTGATATCGCGCATGTTGAGCCGGACGATTTTGACCGCATGATGACCGTCAATGTGAAGTCTGTTTATCTGGTGACGCGCGCGTTTCTTCCGTTACTGCTGAAAGTTCGCGGCTCGGTTGTAAACATTGGGTCGGTGGCGGGGCAGGTGGGCATCAAGCAGCGCTTTGCGTATTGCACGACGAAGGGCGCGGTGCTGGCGATGTCGCGGCAACTGGCGGTCGAGTATCCGAAGGAGTTGCGCGTGAACTGCATCTGTCCGGGGACGGTGCAGACTCCGTTTGTTGAAGGGTATCTCGACAAATATCATGCGCACGAGAAAGAAAAGATTCGCGGGGAGCTGAATGCGCGGCAGCCGATTGGGCGCGTGGGTAAACCGGAGGAGATTGCATCGCTGATTCGTTATGTGTGTTCCGAGGAAGCGGAATTCATGACTGGTTCATTGCTTGCGATTGACGGCGGATGGACGGCCGCCTGAGCAGGCGAAAGGAGAATGATTCCGATTGAGCGATTTGAAGATTAGACACGCGCACGTGATCGATCTGCGCTTCCCTACTTCGCGGGAGCACATTGGTTCGGATGCGGTGAACGTGGATCCGGACTACTCGGCTGCGTACTGCATTCTTGAAACGGAGAATGGGCCGAACGGCTATGGCCTGACGTTTACGCTGGGGCGCGGCACGGAGTTGTGCGTTGAGGCGCTCAAGTATCTTTCGCGCTTTGCGGTGGGGCGGACGCTTTCTTCGATTACGGACGATCTGGGGGAGTTTTATCGCTTGCTGACTTCGGACAGCCAGTTTCGCTGGCTCGGTCCGGAGAAGGGCGTGATTCATCTAGCGACGGGCGCGCTGATCAATGCGGTGTGGGACCTATATGCGCGCGTGGAGGGCAAGCCGCTGTGGAAGCTGCTTGCCGATATGAGTGCGGAGGAGATTGTCCGCGCGATTGATTTTCGCTACATCACCGATGCGCTGACGCGCGAAGAGGCGCTCGCGCTTCTGCATGAGCGCAAGGACTGCATGGATACGCGGCTCAAGCAGTTGCAGGAGACGGGGTATCCGGCATACACGACGTCGGCTGGATGGTTTGGGTACAGCGATGAGAAGATTGTGCGGCTTGCAAGCGAGGGAATGGCCGAGGGCTGGACGCATTTCAAGTTGAAGGTCGGCGGAAAGCCGGACGATGATTTGCGCCGAGCGCGGTTGCTGCGGAATACGATTGGATACGAAAACAAGCTGATGATGGACGCCAATCAGAAATGGGATATTGGCGAGGCCATCGAGTGCACGAAGAGACTGGAAGAAGTCGATCCGTGGTGGATGGAAGAGCCGACGAGTCCGGATGACATTCTGGGGCATGCGCGGATTCGGCGCGAGGTTCCTAACGTGCGCATCGCGACGGGCGAGCATTGCCACAACCGCGTGATGTTCAAACAGCTGATGCAGGCCAACGCAATTGATGTTTGCCAGATTGACAGCTGTCGGCTGGCAGGCGTGAATGAGAATCTTGCCGTGATTCTGATGGCGGCGAAGTTCAATATCCCGGTGTGTCCACATGCAGGCGGCGTTGGGTTGTGCGAATATGTACAGCATTTGTCGGCGTTCGATTTTCTGCGGGTTTCGACGACGCTTGAGAATCGCGTGACGGAGTTTGTGGATCATCTGCATGAGCACTTTGTCGATCCGGTGAAGATTCGCAATGCGCACTATGTGCTTCCGGATAAGCCCGGTTACAGCGCGGAGATTTATTCGGACACGTTGCATGACTACAGCTATCCGGACGGACGCTTTTGGAGAAATGAATGAAGTTCGTTACTTTTTCTGCCGGTGACGGCGTTGCTCGAGCTGGTGTATTGGTTGATGGCTCGGTTGTTGATATTTCGTCGCGCTTTCGTAGCGTGCTATCTGTGATTCATGGCGGCGATGAGGCGTTGAGTGTGGCTCAATCGCTCATTTCGGATGCGCGGACGCCGTTGGACACCGTGAAGCTGCTTGCTCCGTTGCCGGACCCGCCGCGCATTTTCTGCGTGGGGCTGAACTATCGCGATCATGCGGTGGAATCGAAGATGGAGATTCCCAAGGTGCCTACGGTTTTCATGAAGCTGGCGTCGGCGCTGATTGGACCGGGTGCCGCGATTGAGCTGCCTTCGATTTCATCGCAGCCGGATTACGAAGCGGAGTTTGCGTGCGTGGTTGGCAAGGGCGGCAGCCGCATTGCTCGCGATGACTGGCAGGAGTACGTTTTCGGCTATACGATTCTGAACGATGTGAGCGCGCGCGATGTGCAACTGGCGACCTCGCAGTGGACGCTGGGGAAGAGCTTCAATACCTTCGCTCCGCTTGGGCCGGCGGTTGTGACGAAGGATGAGATTGCCGATCCGCATGCGCTGGATGTGAAGCTTTCGATTGATGGCGAGGTGCTGCAGCACTCGAATACGCGTGAGCTGATTTTCAAGCTGCCTGATTTGATTGCATACATTTCTTCGATCACGCCACTGCAGGCAGGGGATATTATCAGTACCGGCACGCCTGCGGGCGTAGGCCTGGGTCGTAATCCGCAACGCTGGCTGAAGGCGGGCGAGACGGTCACGATCGAGGTCAGCGGACTGGGGACGCTGGTGAATCCCGTGACCGCCGGAGAGTAGCTGTATCTATGGCAGTCACGCGCATTTCTTCTTCATCTATCCCGCAGACGGGCGGTCCGCTTACGGAGCGGCGCTATGTGCTGCCGCTGATGCTGATTACCAGCCTGTTTTTTCTTTGGGCGGTTGGCGTCAATCTGAATGACATTCTCATTCCTCATCTGAAGGGCGCGTTTCATCTCACAGACTTTCAATCCTCTTTCGTGCAGGTGGCGTTTTTTGGCGGCTATTTTATTGCGGCCTGGCCTGCCGGGCGACTGATGGAGAAGATTGGCTATCAGCGCGGGATCGTTTGCGGGTTGCTGATCTGCGCGTGCGGAGCATTTCTGTTTATTCCAGCAGCATCTGTTCGCATGTACGCCGTCTTTCTGCTCGGGTTGTTTGTGATGGCTTGCGGGCAGTCGTTTCTGGAGGTGTCGGCGAATCCTTATGTGACATTCCTGGGACCGCCGGGGACTTCTGAGCAGCGGTTAAATGTTGCCCAGTCGTTTAATGCAGTGGGCGCGGTGGTGACGCCGATTCTGGGATCGATGTTCATTCTTTCGCGGGCACATGCTGCGCCTGCGGGGTCGGAATCGGATGTGGTGCGCGGGCCGTATCTGGTGATGGTCGGCATTTTTGCTGTGATGGCGCTGATCATCTATTTCGCGAAGCTGCCGGTAATTGAGGAAGAAGAGGCAGATGAAGACTCACCGCAGTTCTCGGGGATATTGGCTTTTCCGCATTTGCTGAAAGGTGTGGGCGCGCAATTTTTCTACATTGGGGCGCAGGTAGGGGTCGCGAGTTTCGTGATTCGCTTTGTGCAGCATACGCATCCGGGGACGCTGGACACTCAGGCGGCGAATTATCTGAAACTGCACCTGCTTGGGTTTATGATTGGGCGCTTTGCCGGGTCGGCGCTGATGAAGAAGATTCAGCCTGCGCATATGCTGGCCGGCTTTGCTGTTGGCTGTGTGGCGTCGGTTCTGCTGGTGATCTTTACGACTGGGGCGCCGGCGCTGGCGGGGATCGTGCTGCTGGGGTTCTTTCACTCGATCATGTTTCCGACGATCTTTGCGCTCAGCATTCGGCACCTGGGGCCTTACACGAAGCGCGGTTCATCGCTGGTGGTGATGGCGATTCTGGGTGGCGCGGTCTTCCCTGCTCTGATGGGGCGCATCTCGGATGCTTCAAATATTCAGACAGCGTTTATTGTGCCGCTGGTGTGTTATTTGTTCGTGCTGTATTTTGCGGTGTGGGGATATCGCGTTCGGCATGTGAGTTAGGTTCGCCCGAGCTTATCTGAGATTCCGCAGAACTTAGATTTGTGCAAAGCCCAAAAACTGCAGGTCCCTCCGCTTCGCGCTGCGCGCTCCGGTCGGGATGACAATTCATGCGGACAGTTTATCCGTGGTTTCTGACGACAATCACATCTAAGAATCGGGGGCCGTGGACACCGCGGATGCGCGTCATTTCTATGTCTGCGGTTGCGGATGGGCCGGAGACGAAGGTTAACGTCTCGGTTTTGTATTCTTCCAGCCTGGCGATCGCTTCAGGGACGGTGTCGACGATTTGATCTTCGTGAACGATGCAGAGGAAGCGGTCGGGAAGAAGCGTCAGCTTTCTTGCGCCCCGTAGGATGATGGTTCCGGTGTGCGCGATGGCTACTTCGCAGGCGGAGATCGCACCCGCTGCCGTGTTGAGCTGGTCCTTTGTGGCTTGGGATTCGCGCTGCCAGATGAAGCCGGTGGGCAGATTTTCTTCCGGGAAAGTGTCGGCTAAGATGACGGATTTCTGATTGTTGGACTTCAGAACTTCGGCGATGGTGGCGGCGAGCGTCTCTGGTTTTGCTTCGACGACATTGGCGTCGTATTCGTGCAGGTGATCTAGGAAGGTTTTCAGGATTGTTTCGCGGTCGAGGGTGGAGGTGTGCTGATAGTTTCGCTCGATAGCCTCATACTCGGCTGCGTGCATTGTCGCGTTTGCCGTGGTGTTGGCTGAGCGAATGCGGTTGAGGATGGTTTCGCGTGCGTTCGTTGCTTCAGACATTTGCTCGATCCTTTAAACCAGAATTGCACCAACGCAAACAGAAAAGCAGATCCTTCGACTGCGCGCTTCGCGCTCCGCTCAGGATGACAATTCTTTAGAGTGCGTCTTGGCGGATGCTTTTTCTCTTTCGCGCCACCAGCTGCGAAAAGACTGTTTCGGCATTGGACGCAGGTCACGCACTGCGGTCCAGTTGCCTAACATGCCTGGCAGGTGCTTAACCCAGCCCTCGGAGACGAACGGCCATTGGCCGAACTGGCCGAGGCGCTGCGCGGCTTCGAGACGGCGGCCGCTTGAAAAGATGCGCGCCATCGCTTTCATTCCGATAGCTTCGAGATTCGCCCCGCTCTGCTGTTCGCGCACAATGCGGCCACGCAGATGGATGAGGACTTCCGGGATATTGATTTTTACCGGGCAGACTTCGTAGCAGGCTCCGCAGAGCGATGATGCGTAGGGCAGCGACTGCGAATGCTGCATATCGAAAAGTTGCGGCGTAACAATCGCGCCGATGGGGCCTGAGTAGATGGAGCCGTAGGCGTGGCCGCCGGTCTGGCGATAGACGGGGCAGGTGTTAAGGCAGGCACCGCAGCGGATGCAGTGCAGCGTCTGGCGCGCTTCGGGGTCGGCGAGGATGCGGGTGCGCCCGTTGTCGAGCAGGACGACGTGGAAGTGCTGCGGACCATCGCCTTTGTGCACACCTGTCCAGAGCGAGTTGTATGGGTTCATGCGCTCGCCGGTGGCGGAGCGTGGAAGGAGCTGGAGGAAAACTTCGAGATCGCGGAAGGCGGGAATGACTTTTTCGATGCCGGCGAGGGTAATGAGGACGTCGGGAAGGGTGAGGCACATGCGGCCGTTGCCTTCTGACTCGACGACGCAGACGCCGCCGGTGTCGGCAAGGAGGTAGTTGGCTCCGCTGAAGCCGATTTTTACTTTCAGAAACTTATCGCGGAGATATGTTCGCGCGGCGTTGGTCAGATCCTGGGGCTCGTCTGTGAGTTCAGACAAGCCCATTTCGCGCATGAAGATTTCGCGCACCTGCTGGCGGTTCTTGTGCAGAGCGGGTGCGACGATGTGCGATGGTTTGTCATGGCCGAGCTGGACGATCATGTCGGCGAGATCGGTTTCGTGCGGGTGGATGCCGTTGGCCTCAAAGGCTTTGTTGAGGCCGATCTCGTCGGAGGTCATTGTCTTGACCTTGATGACTTCTTTTCCGCCGTACTGCTTAACCAGATCGACGATGATGCGGTTGGCATCGTCTGCATCGGAGGCCCAATGCACGCGGCCGCCGGCGGCGGTGCAGGCGGCTTCAAACTGCAGCAAATACTCATCGAGATGCGCCAGCGTGTGCTGCTTGATGGCGCTGGCGGTTGAGCGCAGTTGCTGCCAGTCCTGTTGTTCCTTGACGACGATGGCGCGCTTGCCGGTGATGACGTCGGTGGCGTGGCGGACGTTCTTGCGGAGTTGCGTGTCGTCGAGCAGGGTGAATGCTGCTTTCTGGAAAGACGGGGCTTCGGCGGCTTCTCCTACGCGGATCATCATTGGCTTATCTCGTCTTCAGTTGATGCGAGGATTTCTGCGAGATGTACGGTTTTGACGCCGGTGCGCTGGCGGTGCAGTCCGCCAAAGATGTGCATCAGGCAGGAGTTGTCGACGGCGGTGCAAACTTCGGCGCGGGTGTTTTCGATGCAGCGGAGCTTGTCGGAGAGCATGGCGGCGGAGACGTCACCGTTTTTTACGGCGAAGGTGCCGCCGAAGCCACAGCACTGGTCGATTCCCTGCAACTCGACGAGATCGATGCCGCGGACGTTTCGTAACAGGCGCAGTGGCAGATCGTTGAGATGCAGGCTACGCAATGAGTGGCAGCTGGCGTGGTAGGTGACGCGGTGCGGGTAGTAGGCGTTGACGTCTTCGAGCCCGAGTTTGTTCACGAGCAATTCGGTCAGTTCATAGACGCGGGGAAGCAATTTGTCGACTGCTTTGATGAGTTCAGGATTGCCGGTGGCTTCGGCCATCTTTGGATAGTGATCGCGAATCATGGCTACGCAGGATGAGGATGGGATGCAGACGACTTCGGCGTCTTTGAATATCTCGACGAAACGCTGCATGAGAGGCATGGCTTCTGTCTGGTAGCCGGTGTTGTAGTGCATCTGGCCGCAGCAGGTTTGATCGAGTGGAAACTCGACCTGGTGGCCCAGGCGCTCCAGAAGGTGAACTACGCTTTTGCCGGTGTCGGGGAAGAGCGTGTCGTTATAGCAGGTGATGAAGAGCGAAATCCGCACTACGTTTATTCCTCGCTTGGAGTGAATCTTTTCTCTAGCACCTTCGATAGAAAGAAAGAGCAGATCCTTCGCTCTGCTCAGGATGACAGCGGGGCAAGAACAAACAAAATCGGTTTACTAATCCGCAGGCATCTGTACACTGGTGCGGGAAGTTTTTCGCAAACTATGAAGATGCGTCCGGTTCTTGTCTCTACTGTGCTCGCCACTCTCGCCGTTCTTGCTTCAGCTTCGAATGGTTTCTGCCAGTCTACTCCAGATAAGTCTGTCTATCTCGATCCGTCGCAGCCGCTGGAGAAGCGTGTTGCTGACCTGGTTTCGAAGATGACGCTGGAGGAAAAAGTTTCGCAGATGCAGAACCATGCAGCGGCGATTCCGCGGCTGCAGGTGCCGGATTATGACTGGTGGAGCGAAGCGCTTCACGGCGTGGCGCGAGCGGGATATGCCACGGTGTTTCCTCAGGCGATTGGACTGGCAGCGACGTGGGATACAGACCTTGAGCGGAAGATTGGGGATACGATTTCTACCGAGGCGCGCGCGAAGTTTAATGCGGCGCAGGCTGAGGGCGATCACAGTATTTATCGTGGGCTGGATTTCTGGTCACCGAATATCAATATCTTTCGCGATCCGCGCTGGGGGCGCGGGCAGGAGACGTACGGGGAAGACCCTTATCTGACGGGCCAGATGGGGGCAGCCTTCATTAGGGGGCTACAGGGCGACGATCCGAAGATTTTCAAAACGATTGCAACGGCCAAGCACTATGCGGTGCATAGCGGGCCGGAGTCGACGCGACACGCGGCGAATATCGAGCCGTCGCCGCATGACGTGGAGGACACGTATCTGCCGGCGTTTCGCATGGCGATGGTGGATGCCAAGGCCGATTCGATTATGTGCGCTTACAACAGCGTGAACGGGTCGCCAGCGTGCGCCAGCCATGATCTGCTCGAGAAGAGGCTGCGCCAGGACTGGAAATTCAATGGATATGTGGTTTCCGATTGCGGGGCGATCAGCGACTTCTTCAGCGAGAATGGGCACCACTTTTCTCCGGATGCAGCACATGCTTCGGCGTCGGCAGTAAAGGCTGGCGATGACCTGAGCTGCGGCACGGAATACGCTGCGCTTGTGGATGCGGTGCATCAAGGATTGATTGACGAGACGGCGATCAATCAGTCGGTTGCGCGGCTGTTCACGGCGCGCTTCAAGCTGGGACTCTTTGATCCGCAGGGGTCGAATGCGTATTCGCAGATCGCTCCGAGTGAGAACGCCACATCGGCTCACGCCGACCTGGCGCTGCAGGCTGCGCATGAGGCGATGGTCCTGCTGAAGAATGACAACAATACGCTGCCGCTGGCGACCACGGTGAAGACGGTTGCGGTCATTGGGCCCAATGCGGAGTCGCTGACTTCGCTTGAAGGGAATTACAACGGCGTGGCGCTGCATCCGGTGACTCCGCTGGCGGGCTTGCAAGCGAAGTTTGCTGACAAGGGTCCGAAGGTGCTTTTTTCGCAGGGGGCACCGCTGGTGGCTGAGCTACCGGTGATTGTGCCGAGCAGCGTTTTCACCGATAAAGACGGGCATGCCGGCAGTCTGACGGCGGAATATTTTGCGAATCCAGATTTCAGCGGCTCCGCTACGACGCTGCAGGACGCGCATATTGATTTCGACTGGAACCGTGTGGTGCCCGTCCCGGTGCAAGGGGCGAAGGGATTCAGCGTGCGCTGGACGGGAAGCTTTCAGCCACTTGCGCCGGGCGATGTTTCTTTCACCGTCGATCATGCAGGCTGCGAGCCACATTGCGCGTCTACATACTCATACAGCGTTTCTTTCGATGGGAAGGAAGTGGCAAGCGATTCGAGTAATGATCCGCATGACCAGGGAAGGCCACTCACGTTTACCGTTCATTTTGAGGATGCGAAGCCGCATCCTTTCAAGATGGAGTATTCGCGCACAGGGGCGGACTATGGCGCGGGGATTCGGTTTAAGTGGAAGCCAGATGTGGACCAGCTGCGGCAACAGGCGATTCAGGCTGCGAATCAGGCGGATGTGGTGGTGGCTTTCGTTGGGTTGTCTCCGGAGATCGAGGGCGAAGAGATGCCGGTCCATATTCCAGGCTTCTCGGGCGGAGACCGCACAGACATTGCGCTGCCTGCGGTGCAGCGCGATCTGCTGAATGCACTGGGCGCTACCAACAAGCCTCTGGTGGTCGTTCTGTTGAATGGCAGCGCGCTCGCAGTTGACTGGGCGCAGCAGCATGCGGCGGCGATTCTGGAGGCGTGGTATCCGGGGCAGGCCGGAGGCACGGCGATTGCGGATGTGCTCACCGGGGCTGCGAATCCGGCTGGGCGGCTGCCGGTTACGTTCTATCAGTCTGTCGATCAGCTGCCTGCATTTGACAGCTACGCGATGGAAGGACGGACGTATCGCTACTTCCGGCAGAAGCCGCTATATGGCTTTGGATATGGGCTGAGCTATTCGAAGTTTGCTTATAAGAACATGCGGTTGTCGGCTCCGAAGCTGAATGCCGGGGCACCGTTACATGTAACCGTTGATGTGGAGAACACAAGCGCGGTTGCTGGGGATGAAGTGGCGGAGGTTTATATTACGCCGCCTGCCGGACAGGGCACGCCGAACCACTGGCTGGCGGGGTTCAAGCGGGTGCATGTTGAAGCGCATCAGGTGGGGCATGTGGCGTTCGACTTGGACGCGCGTGCGCTGAGCATCGTAGATGCACAGGGGCAGCGGGCGGTTACGGCTGGCGATTACAAAGTATTTGTCGGTGGTGCGCAGCCCGGCGATACCGATTCCGGGCTGGAGCAGAAGTTGACAATTACGGGCACACAAAAAGTGGATGAGGTCACCGGCCCTGCGGCTCCGTCAATTCGCATTATCCGCAAATAACTGGAACTCGCGGATGTGCGCTTCACCTGTGGCTGAGAGCAGGTTGAGGCGCACGCGCTGCGCGGTGACGGGCGAGAAAATGTCGATCTTCTTGTGGCCTATTGCCTGGGCTTCCACGATGCGCTGCCACGCGCCATTTTTGTAAACTTCGATGGCGTATTTCTGGATGTGCTGGCCATCGTTGAGCCACTCCATGGTGAGCGCGCGGTCGAAAGTGACCGGCTTTGGAAATGTAACTTCCACGGTTGCATGATGCGATCCGCCGGGTGCTGACCAGAAGGTGTCGGGATCGTTGTCGAGTGCCGCGTATTCGTCGGAGGATGCGGGTGTGGCGTGTTCTTCAACGATGAGGTTGTGGCTGTAGAGCTTCTGGATGGCGTCGCCGAATTCCTTGAGCCGCTTGACATCGGCTTCGGGCAGACGGCCAGTGTTGTCGGGTGCGATGCCTAACATGAGCTGTCCGCCGTGGCCTACGGTGTTGCTGTAGACCTCGATCAATTCACTGACGCTCTTCAGCGTACTTTCGTCATTCGGATGCCAGAACCAGTGGAGCTTGTGCAGAGGCGTGTCGGCTTCGATGGGACGCCAGCGGAGATAGCCGGTGCGGTCGATGACGTTCCAGTTTTCGTAGGAGATGGTTCCGCTCTCGGTGCCTACCCAGCGCAGGTCTGCGTATTGGAAGAGAGCGACGTCGGCGAAGACCATCGTGTTGGGCTGGTAGGTGCGCAGTTCGTTGATGATGCTTTCGAAGTCGTATTTGCGGCCGGCGCTGCCGGCTCCGTCGAGCCAGAATTCGACGAGGTTGCCGTAGTTGGTGGATAGCTCGTCGAGTTGCTTCAAGTAGTACTCGTCGTAGGCTTTTGGGTCTTTGTATTTCGGCTCATGGCGGTCCCATGGCGAGAGGTAGACGCCGAATTTCAGCCCGTTGACACGTGCGGAATCCGATGCCATGCGCACGAGATTGCCTTTGCCGTTCATCCATGGGCTGCTTTTGACGCCGTATTCGGTTTGTTCGCTGGGCCAGAGGGTAAAGCCGTCATGATGCTTCGCGACGAGCACGGCGTACTTTGCTCCTGCAGATTTTACGGCCTTCATCCATTGATCGGTATCGACGCTGGACGGGTTGAAGACTTTTGGGTCGGCAGTGCCGTCGCCCCATTCGCGATCGAGAAACGTGTTGGTGCCGAAGTGGATGATGACGCCAAATTCGAGGTCCTGCCATGCTGTTTGCTGTGGTGATGGCTTGATGTCGGAGGCGTTTTGAGCTTGCGTGCTCATTCCGAGTGTAAGGATGACTGCGGCGAGCAGGGGGAAGGCGGATTTCTTCAAGGTGAGCTTTCTCCGTTTCACTGATTCAGTATGCAGAAGAAAGCGGCGTGTGGGCTATTGTTTCGTGATTTTGAGGGGATGCAATTGGGCGCGCTGTATGCCTGCTGCAGTGGCAACGCGCTTTTCATGTGATTGCGCTTCAGCCTGGAAACGGACTGCCTGATAGCAGAACTGTACGCCGATCATGAGAAGCCATGCGGTCAAAACCAGCCGTAGCTTCTGGTTGGGGAGCTTTGGTGCAAGAGCGCTTCCAGCAATCGCTCCGAAGAAGCCGCCCGCGAGAAGCTTCAACAACAATGTAGTGTCGAGACTCTGGCTCAGGAGGTGCAGTCCGCCGCCGACCAGCGAGAGGCAGAAGCCGAAGGCGAGGTCTGTTCCCACGATTTGCGATGCACTGAGGGTGGTGAGGCCGAGCAGCGCGATGGTGCCGAGAGCGCCTGCACCTGAGGATGAGAATCCGACCTCCGCGCCGATGGGCAGCATGAGTATCGCGAGCCATTTCGGATGATTGTGTTCTGCGTGCGGCGTATTTTTTTTACTGAAGGTCCGGTACAGGTGCCAGCCGGAGCTGACGACGATGATGCTACCGAGCGCGGCGTAGAGGATGTTTTCGTGTCCATGCTGCACGACACGGCGGAAGAGCCATACTCCGATCAAAACGCCGGGAAGGCCGCCGAGCAGCATGTATCCCACCGCACGGTAGGCGACTTGTTTGCGCCACATCTGAATGGGGACGACGATGAGTTTCACGATGGCGGAGTAGACCAGGGCTGTTCCAACGGCAAGTGGTAGTGGAAGATGCAGGCAGAGTACGAGAATCGGCGCGGTGATGGTGCCGGCGCCGACTCCGGTGACTGCAATGGCGAACGCGATGAAAAATCCGATAGCCAGTTCCATGATCCTGACTTTCTATTGCGCCTGAATGTGAATGCCGCATTCCTGTTTGCGGCCGGACCAACGGCCTGAGCGCGGGTCATTCGGGTCTGACGGCAGGCTGGTGCACGGCTCGCATCCGATGCTTGAGTAACCTTTGTCATACAGCGGGAGGAGCGGGATGCCGTGCTCAAGCGCGTAGTACCAGACATCGCGCGTCGTCCAGTCGGCAAGTGGGCTGATCTTCAGCAGCTGCTTGCCACCAGGGAGTGTGAAGTGATCGAGCGCCTGAAGTTGAGCGCGGCTTTTTGCCTGCTCGCGGCGCATGCCTGTGAACCAGATCTCGTAGTTAGCAAGTGCGGCAAAGAGCGGCTCTACTTTGCGCAGCTTGCAGCACTGGTCGGGCGCGGTTTGATTCAGGATGCCGAATTGTGCTTCCTGCTCGGGCACGCTCTGGTGTGGCGTGAGATTGATGACGTTCAGATTCCATGCGGCTGCCATCTCGTCGCGGTAGGCGTAGGTTTCCGCGAAATGATAGCCGGTGTCAAGAAATAGTACGGGCACATTGGGATGAAGGTCGCGCACGATCTGCAATACGATCATGTCTTCGGCCTGAAAGCTGCAGGTGACGCATTCGGTCGATCCGCCTTTCACGTGTGCCGCGATGAGCGCCTGCGCTGCTGCGATCTTTTCTTCCAGTCCGGGTACAAGGCCGGTGATGGGTTCAGAACTGACGGTCATCCTGATCGGCTCCTTTCCTCATCTGCTTGACCTTTTGCAAAATGTCTTTGGGATGGCATTGTGGCAGGGATTGCCTGTTGAATTCTCCGGTTTCGTCGAGGGTCACGATTTCTATTTGCGAGTGGTCCGGTGCGTGAACGAGAACAATCAAATTTGCGTGGAGAAGCGTGCGCCATATCTCCGATTTTTGGATGTGGGTGGTGACGAAGTCTTCGCCTGAGGCCAGCAACTCTTTTTCCAGAGCAGTGACAAATTCTGGTTGCGGCACGAGAAGCACGGCGGCGCTCTTCGTGTTCTGCCCTTCGAATGACTGCGAGACACGACGCACCATTCCTGCGCCAACCGTTGCGTTGTTTGCGGGATCGATGAGGATGAAGCTTCCGGTGATGCGGTTGTCGCGGTAAGGATCGACGATGAGAGGGCGGCTTGTCCTTACGCGGACTGCGCCGATTTCGTTCAAGGCGAGAGTTTGCGCGGCTTGCTGCTCCAGCGTTTCTATGTTGAGGCGCTGCGTCACACTTAGTTGCGCTTTGACTGTTTGCGACGCGTGTTTCAACAAATAGGTCTTGTTTGCTGCGAATGGCTCGGCGTGGAGCCATACAAGCGATGAGTCAAATTCCGACACGCTTGCAGGTGTGTTTGCCTTATGCGCGATCAAGTCGCCGCGGCTGATGTCGATTTCATCCTCGAGGGTGAGTGTGATCGATTGCGGAGCGAATGCGCTTTCGAGCTCTCCGTCGAAGGTATGGATGGACTGGACTCGGCTGGTCTGCCCTGAGGGCAGAGCGACGATCGTATCTCCCGGCTTGATGGTGCCGGATGCAATCTGACCGGCGAATCCCCGAAAATGCTGGTGCGGACGAATGACTCGCTGTACTGGCAAGCGGAAGGGCGCTTGTGGAAGTTGCTCGGCGATGCGGACCGATTCGAGATGTTCGAGCAGCGTCGGGCCATCGTACCAAGAGGTGCGGTCGCTGCGTGTTACGACATTGTCTCCGTCAAGTGCGCTGATGGGGATGCAGAGGAGATCTGGGATTTCGACCTTTTCTGCGAGTGCGAACAAGTCGCGCCGATGTTGCGCGAAGACTTCTTCTGAAAAATCGACAAGGTCCATTTTGTTGATAGCGGCAACGACGTGGCGAATACCGAGCAGCGATGCGATGAATGCATGACGACGCGATTGCGTGAGGATGCCTTTGCGCGCATCGACGAGGACGATGGCCAGGTCTGCTGTGGATGCACCGGTGACCATATTGCGCGTGTACTGTTCGTGCCCGGGCGTGTCGGCGATGATGAACTTGCGCTTCGCCGTTGCGAAGAAGCGGTAGGCGACGTCGATGGTGATTCCCTGCTCGCGCTCGGCGCGGAGGCCATCGGTGAGCTGCGCGAAGTCTATCGATGAAGCATCGCCGGAGTGGCTGCGCGTGACGGCCTTGATCTGATCTTCGTAAACGCTGCGCGAATCGTAGAGCAGGCGGCCGATGAGCGTGGACTTGCCGTCATCGACGCTGCCTGCTGTTGTGAAGCGCAGCAAGTCCTTCTGCTGCTCGGCAGCGAGGAAGTCCTCTATTTCAAACGGCTCTGTTGTTTCAGGTACTTCGTCGAGCACTGAAAATTCCTGCGGCATCAGAAGTAGCCCTCGCGCTTCTTGATTTCCATGGAGCCGTCCTGGTCATGGTCGATGATGCGATTCGCGCGCTCAGAGGAGCGGAACGAGACCAGCTCGGCAATGATCTTCGGCACTGTGTCAGCATCGGAGCGGATCGCTCCGGTGCAGGGACTGCAGCCGAGCGAGCGCAAACGGCAGCGCACCCACTGCTCTTCGCCGGGCAGGCCTTTGACGAAGGGCTGCTCGATGGGGATGAGGCTGTCGCCGCGCACAAGCATGCGGCGCTCTTTCGCGAAGTAGAGCGGCACGATCGGGATTTTTTCAAGATGGATGTAGTGCCAGATGTCGAGTTCTGTCCAGTTGGAGAGCGGGAAGACGCGGATGCTTTCGCCGGGGCCGATGCGGCCGTTATAGAGGTTCCAGAGTTCGGGGCGCTGGTTCTTCGGGTCCCATTGTCCTGCGTTGTCGCGGAATGAGAAGATGCGCTCCTTCGCCCGCGAGCGCTCTTCATCGCGGCGCGCTCCGCCGAAGGCTGCGTCGAAGCCGTGCGCGCGCAGTCCGTCGAGCAGTGCTTGTGTCTTCAGCAATCCGCAGCAGCGTTGCGTGCCCAGCGCGATTGGATTTGCGCCTTTCTCCAAGGCATCTTCATTGCGCCAGACGATGAGGTTGAGGCCGAGTTCGCGCGTGTACTCATCGCGGAAGGTGAGCATCTCGTGGAATTTGTATCCCGTATCGACGTGCAGGAGTGGAAACGGGATTGGTGCTGGATAAAATGCCTTCTGCGCGAGGCGCAGCATGACAGATGAATCTTTACCGATGGAGTAGAGCATCACCGGCTTCTGAAATTCCGACGCAACTTCGCGAATGATGTGGATGCTTTCGGCTTCAAGCAATTGCAGGTGCGTGAGACGCCCTGGAGACGATGCGCCGTATCTGGATGGACTGTAGACTGCGGTAGCCATGGCTTTTAAATCTCTTGGGTGATTTGGAGATTAAGCGGGAAATAGAAAACCCACGCTCGGTGTGCCTGCGTGGGTTGATTCCTGCTTAAGCTAACTGGATAGATAGTCTATCGACAGCGCTTACACCCTCGCCGACATGCGCTGATGTTCGAACAACAGCGACATTCGATTCGACAGGCGAAGGTACAAAGCGTGGAAGCCATGTGTTATTCAGGATGTCGTATATGAGCGCATCTGTCAAACGCGGAGTTGACCCCACGCAGCGTTTGACCTTACACTACGCGCATGATGATTCGCGTTTCGAGAGTTGCACCTTGTTGTAGCGCACACACCTGTTGCGCCCGCATGTGCATGCACGCGAATTAGCTTTTTCAGCTGTAGAGCCTGATTCCTATCGCAGCCGCCGGGCACCTCCCGAGCGGCTTTTTACTTTTCCGGCGAACGATGCAACGAAGATTTTTTCAATCCGTCTCTACATTCCAGGCAGCCAGACTGCCGCTGCGTTGTTGTTGATCCCGCCTGTCTCGCCATTCATCCCTAACCATAACGATTTGAACATTTTGTAAGGAGTTGCTTATGAGACGCGGATTGACACGCGTTGTTTCTCTCGCACTCTTTGTATTGATTGCGATCTGTGCGAGCGCCAGATTGACTATCCCTGCAGATGCCCAGATTGTGGGAGCGTCGATCACAGGCACTGTGCGGGATGCGTCCGGAGCCAGCGTGCCTGAAGCGGCTATCACGGTGCGGAATCTTGAAACCGGAGCCGTGCGCAAGGTTGCTAGCGATGCCGAAGGGCACTACGCAGCGCCGTCGGTGCCGGTGGGTCGCTATGAAGTGACTGCTGAGAAAGAGGGTTTTAGCACGGCGACGCGCAGCGGCGTGAATCTTGTCATCGGCCAAAGCGCGGTTGTGGATCTGTCGCTTGCTGTTGGCGAGGTCCATGAGCAGGTTGCCGTGACGGATGCGCCG
>Ga0209139_10000086_pt1 | contig 26103 bp, 22 predicted proteins | sample BogFormECP14_OM3_FD_188246 | JGI IMG/M metagenome (GOLD analysis project Ga0209139, IMG submission 188246) | Bog forest soil microbial communities from Calvert Island, British Columbia, Canada - ECP14_OM3 (SPAdes) (version 2) | ecosystem: Environmental > Aquatic > Freshwater > Wetlands > Bog ...
CGTGGTGCTGCTGCTAAGCGACCGGCACCTGGCTACGAGCTTTTTTGTGCCGCCGGGAGAGGTGATTGATGGAGTGCTGATGGCTCAGCATGCGAATGGATCGCCGATGCTGTGGTTGCATCTTTTCTGGTTCTTTGGGCACCCGGAGGTTTACATTGCGATTCTTCCGGCGATGGGATTGACCTCTTCCCTGCTGGCGAACTTTACTTGGCGGCCTGTCTTCGGCTATCGCTTCATGGTGGGGACGACGCTGGCGATTGGATTCTTCGGGCTGCTGGTGTGGGGACATCACATGTTTGTGAGCGGGATGAATCCCTATGCCGGAACGGCGTTTGCGCTGACGACGATGGCGATTGCGGTTCCCAGCTCGGCCTCGGTTCTGGGCTGGCTGATCATGCTGCTGCTCGGGCGCGGCAGCCGCGTTCACCCGCTGCCGACGCCGATGCTGTTTACGCTGGGTTTTCTGTCATTCTTCATCGCCGGCGGGTTGACCGGGCCGATTCTGGCGCAGCCGGTGCTCGACGCTTATCTGCACAATACTTATTTCGTGGTGGCGCATTTTCACCTTATTATGGCGATGGCGGGGATGTTTTCGCTTTTTGCCGCGGTGTATTACTGGTTTCCGCTGATGACGGGGCGGCTGATGAACGAGCGGCTGGGGAAATGGCACTTCTGGCTGTCGCTGATTGGGGCTTATGCGACCTTTTTTCCCATGCACTTTGCCGGGATGGCCGGGCAGCCGCGTCACTATGCGCAGCTTACAGGGAGCACGTCAACGCTGAGTTCCCTGCTGCCGTTGCAGACGGCGATCACGCATTCGGCGCTATTTCTGGCGACGGCGCAGCTGCTTTTCCTGGTGAATCTGGTCTGGAGCGCGCGACGAGGGCCGGTTGCCGGGAACAATCCGTGGCGGGCAACGACAATGGAGTGGGCGTTCGATGACGCCGAATGCAGGGTCAGCCGGGGGCCTTACGACTATCGTTTTCATGGAAATTCAGACGACTTCGTTCCACAGTGTGCCGAAGAAGCCGAACAGGAGTAAGCTGTAGCCGAGAGGGATTTGCGCATGCCCGCTACCTTTACTCGTACCCCGGCCGAAATTGACAGGAAAGATACTGGAATTGGCGGCAAACCGCCAGTCGACAGGCGGCCTACGGGTGGAGGCGGAGGCGATGACAACTGGGACAATCATCCCCAGGGCAGGCGCGGACCGCGTGAACTACTGACACGCTACCGTTTGGGCCTTTTTTTCGCCTTAGCAGGCGACCTGATGTTCTTTATCGCGCTGGTGAGCGCTTTTTTTGTGCGGCAGAATGCCGGGCATTTCGATCCGCGCGATAACTATGTTTCTGACTGGCATCCACTCGCCATCCCGCCCATTCTCTGGATTAATTCTGCCATACTGCTCTTGAGCAGTATGACGATTGAAATTGCGCGCCAGCACCTCTTTCATGAAGTAGATGTGATGGAAGAGTGGCTTGGACTGGGGCGTCCGGCTGTCCGGCGTGCTTCGCCGTGGCTGGTTGGAACTGTAGTTTTAGGATTTATGTTTCTGGCCGGCCAGTGGATCGCGTGGCAGCAGCTGGCATCGCAGGGCCTGTTCTTTGCGACGAACCAGAACAGCCACTTCTTCTACCTGATTACGGCGACGCACGGAATCCATCTTGTGCTCGGCATTCTCGCGCTGGTGGCAGCGCTTTGCGCACTGTTTCTGCTGCGGCGTGTGGAGATGCGGCAGATCGTCGTGGACTGCACGGCATGGTACTGGCACACCATGGGCATCTTCTGGGCTTTCCTCTTTGTGCTGCTGATTTTTTTTCAATAACAACTTTCTCACCCACGGTTCAGACTTGTTCCCGGGCATGGTCTGCCTGTCGCTCCGGTTAGACTTACAGAAACCTGAAGGCTCTCCTGCATACACATGCTTGCCTGCTCACAGCTTGGACGCACGCTTCCGCGGCCCGAATCACGGGCCCTGCTTGCAGATGTGACCTTTGCCTTGGAGCGTGGCGAGGTGCTGGCCGTCGTCGGGCCGAGCGGCGCGGGCAAGAGCACGCTCCTTCGGCTGCTGAACCGGCTTGATGAACCTACCAGCGGAACTGTTTTGCTGAATGGGACGGACACACACTCGCTGGCTCCGCGTGAACTGCGGCGACGCGTAGGCATGGTGATGCAGCGCGCCTATCTTTTTCCGGGAACGGTTGCCGCGAATGTCGCCTTCGGGCCGAAGCAGCAGGGACGGGTTATTTCGCCAGACGATATCGATGCGTTGCTAAGTCATGTTGGGCTTGACGGCTATGGATCGCGCGATGCGCTGACTCTTTCCGGCGGCGAGGCGCAGCGCGTTGCCATTACGCGTGCGCTCGCGAACGAGCCCGAGGTGCTGCTGCTCGATGAGCCTACATCCGCTCTCGATGAGGCGGCCCGGCATGGGGTCGAGACGCTTCTTGAATCGCTGATTCGCGAGCGGCACCTGACCTGCGTGTGGGTGACGCACAGTATCGAGCAGGCGCGCACGATGGCTGACAAGGTGCTTGCCATTGAAACCGGACGCGTGACTGGCTACGGCCCGGTGGCGGAGGTGCTGCGTGCTTAACTATTTCTTTCATTCGCAGCTGGCTCTTGGCATCGCGGAATGCGTTGTGGCTGCGCTGCTGGCTCTGGCTGTGATGCTGCTTGCTCGCAGACGGGCTCCCGGATTGCTCAAAGAATTGCCCGTCGCCGAGATTCGCGGTGTTGCTCAGATCGTTGCCGTGGGCGCGATTCTGGCTTTCATGCTGCGCGGCCCGCAGTGGACTTCGGTGCTGGTGCTTGCGGGAATGATGCTGGCTGCGGCGAGTATCGTGCGCAAGCGGGCTAAGCGGATTCCGCGCGCCTTTGCGCTGGCATTGATTTCGATTTGCGCGGGAGCAGGCGTGGTGCTCGCGGTCATGATTGTTTTCGGAGTGATTCCGCTGAAGATCACGATGCTGGTGCCGGTCGGGAGCATGGTGATTGCGAACACAATGAATACGCAGTCGCTTTTTCTGGACCGTCTGCGCGGCGAGGTTACATCGCATGTCGGAGAGATTGAGTCAGCGCTGGCGCTGGGAGCTGGCTCCGAGGCAGCGGTGCTGCCCTATCTCAACGCGGCGTTTCGCGCGTGCCTGATTCCTTCCGTCGATAACATTCGCTCGCTGGGGATTGTCTGGATTCCGGGAATCATGGCGGGCATGGTGCTTTCCGGGGCTTCGCCTCTGTTTGCAGCCTTGTATCAGTTTGTTGTGCTGACGACGATATTTTCGGCTTCGGCGCTGGCTTGTTTTGTTTCGAGCCATCTGGTTACGCGGCGGATTTTTAGTGCGCAGGAGCAGTTGGTGCTGCGTTAGCCGCGATGCGCGTCAGCGAAAAAATCCCGGGGCTGAAGCCCTTTTCTTTAACGCCGCTTGTTCACCGGGCTAAAGCCCGGTGCTTCTACCCGTTTCAATCGTGCGCCCCATCGGGGATTTTCAGCAGCCTCTTTAGCCCCCTTCTCTTGTCTATTGATTCACCGGCCTGAAGGCCGGTGCTTGCACCTAGAGACGAACCCTCTATTCATCGGCTCTCTAATTCGGAACCTGCCAGCCTACTCCTGCGTTCGCGAGAGTGATTTCGCCGGTTGACTCACCAGAGATGGCCTTTGCCATTTCGGGGAATGCTTTCTGCATCTCGCCGGTTTTAACCCATACTGGGACGTCCATTATCGTGTAGTGATAGGTGACATGCGATTCGAGCATTCCGCTGGCGTTTTTCACGGGCGGCGTGAAGCTGTCGATGCTGGTGACCTGGCGGTGGCCGTAGCAGAAGCGGCCTCCTGCGCGCTCGCCCGCGGCCGTCAGAGCATAGACGTCGACGTGGATGCCTCCTTCCTCTGTGACCTTCATCAATCCTGCGTTCATGAGGGCGTCCATGCGCTGCTTATCTTGTTTCGCATTCGGGCCAGGACTCACTTCATAGGGAAATCGCAGCGCGCTGGGGAAGAGGCAGTCATTGTGGTTCGCGTAGTAGGCGTTCAGTCCCGCCATAAAGTTTTGATCGGTTGGTTTTGTTTTCGATGAGCAGCCTGCGGCCAGCAAAACGATGCTGGTGAAAATCACTAATGTTTTCCTTTGGGTCGTGCCTTTCATTCTTGCTCCTTACTGTTCTTTTTCAACTTGTTATCCCATTAAGAAGCAATTGCCTCAGAAATGGCGGTATGGATTTGAAAGAAGAAATGGGTTTATCTGCGATGCAGAAATCGCGCCAGGAGTTGTCAACGAAGACTTCATCTTTCGTTCTCGAAGACAGAGCCCTATCAGCCTAGAATTGACAGTAATGCAACTTTCTCCTCCCCCGTATCTTCGCGCCTGCGTTATAGCTGTGTTATTCGTCGTCGTATTTCCCGGCTGGCCCGCAGGGATCGGCGCGCAGGAGCAGAAACCTGCTGCCGCGCGCCTTGATCAACAACAGATACTGCATCATCTCAACAGCGTTATCACCTGGTATCGCAAAATGAAGACGCAGATACAGCCGGTGGGTCTGCCCACCGATGCGTTGTATCAAGCGAATTCCACCAGGCTCGCAAGCGAGGTGGTGAGCTTCGCATTTGCTTCGGCGGAAAAGACCGCCCCACTTCTTCCCAGCGAAGATGTGCCGGCAGTAGCTGCGACGTTGCACCAGAGACTGATTAAGCGACTTCAGGACATAACCACCCGCAATGCACAGCTGCAGACGCAGATCGATCAATTGAATGGCAAGATTGCTTCCGCGCCGCGCCGCAATGTACAAGCGCTGACCGATCAGAGAGACCGCCTGCAGGGCGAACTCGATCTGGGCAGTGCGATGCTGAATTCGCTCGGCCAATTGCTGAAGATTTCAGATCAGAAGACCACAAAGACTGGAAAGAACTCCCCAGAGCAGCAGAACCCGAATGGATTTGACGCCAGCATTACACAGCTGAAAAGCTCCCTGCCGGAGATTTTCGACACTAAAAATCAACCCCCCGCACCCGCGGGACCCGCACAGAATGTGAGCAATCCGACCGGATTGATCGGCCAGCTTCGCAGGCTATACGACCAGTCAGTAACTCTCCGCGAGATTGAAAATCTCTCGGTTGAAACCGTTCAGTTGCAGGAATTGGTCAACAGCATACGCGCTCCGCTGCGAGAGCAATTGATAGCGACCAGCGATCAGGGCAATGCCTTGTCCACTGCCGCAGACAATGCCCAGCCGGGACAGCCTGTGCCCACGAAACAGGATTTCGATGCATTGGCGGCGAAGTTCGATCAACTCGCAGCAGTGGCTGTGCCACTGAGCCACGAGGCAACCGCGCTGGATGAATGCAAGGCAAATCTCACGGACTGGCGCAGCTCGATCAGGCACGAATATGGCCTGGTTCTGCGCAGCATATTGATTCGTGTCGCGGTAATCGTAGGAGTGCTGGGCTTCCTGCTGCTCATTTCCGATCTGTGGAAGCGGATGACGTTTCGCTATATCGCCGACACGCGACGCCGACGGCAGTTTCTACTCGTTCGCCGGTTCGTCATCGGCTTTCTGATCGGACTCGTCGTCATCTTCAGCTTTGTCACGGAATTCAGCGCGTTGGCTACATTTGCTGGCTTCCTGACCGCCGGCATCGCTGTTGGACTCCAGACGATTCTTCTTTCGGTAGCGGCATACTTCTTTCTCATCGGGCGCTATGGCATTCGCGTGGGCGACCGCATCACCATTGCGGGTGTAACGGGCGATGTGGTGGATGTCAGCTTCGTTCGCTTTTATATGCTGGAACTGGCGGGTACAGGTATCGATTTGCAACCGACCGGGCGCGTCGTCGCGTTTGCAAATGCTGTGCTGTTTCAGCCGACGACACCGATGTACCGGCAGGTTCCGGGGACGGATTTCACATGGCACGAAATCTCAATTGCCGTCCGACCATCGGGCAATCACAAACTGGTTGAAGACACGATGATGCAGGTCATCCAGAGCATCTATGAGAAATATCAGCCGGTGCTGGAGCGGCAGCAGCGCAGCATCGAGCAGCGTTTTGAAGTGCCCTTTACTCCGCTGAAGCCCAGGGCCCAGCTGCAGCTTTCGGATACAGGGCTTGAGGCAGTGGTGCGCTATCCGGTGAGCCTGCGCCACAATGTCGAGTCCGACGATGAAATTACTCGGCGGCTGCTTGAACTGATTGCGAAGAATGAGGAGTTACAGGCGGCGGTCGCGGGATTGCCAAGGATTCGGGCTGCTGTACGCGGGTAGACAACCACAGCGACGTTGACACACATACATCGTTGAGATTCTTTCCTTCGCCTTCGCTCAGGACAGGCTGTCACTTCGCTCCTCAGAATGACGGCTTATTTTATTTACCTATTCAGCAATACCCTCTGTCTGCGCTTTTACCTTTCCGCTCTTGATGGCTTTTACCAGCGCTGCGTGGTCGGCTTCTGTCTGGTCGCCGTAGGCTTCGGCCCAGTCGGCGAGAGCTTCATCGATTACCTTTGAATTGCCGCAGTAGCCGGCAATGACTGCCGGCTCGCTGGTGCGGGAATGAGCGCGCGCCAGGATAGTCCCACAGGCCCAGGCAACAAAGTTGAACGATTCACCGCTCAGCCATTCAGTGGGAATGCCGCCCTTCATGTTTTTCATTTGCCGCACATAATACGGGCGACCATGAATGGTGGTCCATCCCAGGAAGATGTCGCTCGAAGCCTGCAGCGCTCGCTGGCCAACTACGACCCTCTGGCCCTCGTGGGTTACTTCGAGCGTTCGTGGCGGCACGTATGGCGCATGGGCGGGCGGCGTGGCTTCTTTCACCTGCAGGAACAACGCGTCCTGATCGTCATTGCCCATCAGAAGCGCCAGATAGGCCCGCGTCCCAACACTGCCTACACCCACGACGCGGTGTCCGACGTCAGCGAGATGGTAGCGACTGAGTAGATAGCGCCGTTCCGGGCTCAAGGTCTGCGCATATCCTTTCAGCCCTTCCACGATTGCATCACGTTCCTCCTTACTCACCGGAGTGAGAATGGGCGGATCTTCCTTAAGGCGCCAGCTGCCGGTCACATCGCGCGCTGCCACCTTAGCGAGCAATGCCGTATTGGTGGAACCCATTGCTTTATCGACAGATTTCTTAATGATGGCCTCGGTCTTGGCGTCCATCTTGACCAATGGGTTCTTTCTTCCCGGGTAGGCGTGCAGATACCAGACATCAAGAATGCCCATGCTTTGCAGGCGGTCCAGGTTGGCTCTATATCCCTGCACACAGCGCAGGACAGCGGCTCTGCGCTCGCGCGCGTTCAAGCCATTTTCGCGGCCCGCGACATTAACGCTCGCAGTCAGGCGCTTCAAGTCATATTCCCAGGGACCGACTACCGTTTCGTCGAAGTCGTTCAAATCAAATACGAGGTCGCGCTGTGGCGTACCGAAGAAACCGAAGTTGTTGATGTGCGCATCGCCATCCATGACCACGGGAACGCCGGTGATGGGGGTCGTCGAGAGGTCTGAAGCCATGACCACCGCCGATCCTCGAAAGAATCCAAAGGGAGAAGCGGCCATGCGCCCCATGCGCAACGGCACAAGGTGGGCCTGACGTCCGCGGTTGCTTTGAGCCAGGAGATCGAGAGGGTTGGGCCTGTTTTTCGGAGGAGTCCAACCGCCGTGCATTTCTCGCGGAAGGCGTTTGCGCATCTCCTGCCCAAGTTCGCGTCTCTGCTGCCAAGGCTCAATGGCTCGTGAAAGATCAATTCGCTTTTCAGGACTCGGGGTTCCGAATCGATATAGGCCTACAGGTTCGAATTTCGCTACATGTGGTTTGCCGTTCGTACCGGGTGTCGATTTTGCTTTCGCCATGAACCAGTCCTCTTGAACGCGGATTTCAAAGCTACCAAAACATCCAGTAAGAGTATGACGGCGAGCCGGTTATCTGCAAGAGGCATTGTGTGGCGGTAGTGGGCCAATTTGATCTGGGCGTGAAGTTACCTATAAGCTGACTTCACAGGCATTTCGGGATTACTTCCGGTTCTTCAGATAGACCCTCACACTAGGCCCTTTACAACAAGGGAAGGCAACATGAGTTCCACCGAGAACCCAGGCAGACTCGCAGGCTTGCTCTATGTGCTCTTCTCGATACCTGGTTTCTTCGCCATCATCTATGTTCCTAACAAGCTGATCGTGCACGGAAGCGCCGCTGCGACGGCCAACAACATCTCGGCTTCCGAGACGCTCTTCCGCCTCGGCATCGCAGCCCAACTCGTCTGCCAGGTCGGTTTTATCTTCGTGGCCCTAGCTCTGTACGATCTGCTTAAGGCGGTTAACCGGCGGCACGCCTCGCTCTGGGTGATCTTGGTTGTTGTCGCGATCCCGATCGCGTTTCTGAATGAGGTGAACTCCATCGCCGCCCTCGTCCTCGTGCGCGGGGCGGACTTCCTATCCATATTCGAAAAGCCTCAGCGGGATGCTCTAGCTATGCTGTTCCTCAATCTGCATAACGAGGGACTTGGCGTCGTCGAGATACTTTGGGGTTTTGCCTTCTTCCCCCTCGGGATGCTGGTGTACAGGTCGCGTTTTCTGCCGCGTTTCCTGGGCGTCTGGCTCGCTATCGACGGCTTCGCCTACGTGATCTTGAGCCTTACGAGTGTTCTGTTGCCGCAATATTTCGAGAAGGTGTATACGATCTCCCAGCCCGCCCTCTTCGGGGAGGTGGCGCTCATGCTGTGGCTCGTCATCAAAGGCGCCAAGCCTGAACCGCTGCCCGCCGCAGGGTCATCCTCGGCGGCTGGTTAGGCTGCACTGGAAGTAATTCTGCCCGATATGATCTCAAGTCAGCGGCGAAGTGCATGTAAAACGGGGATTTGGGTAACTACCACCTGGTAGGAACCTTAAATTGACCCACTACCTGGGTGGCAACGTTATTTGACGGATTCAGCGACCACCGGTTGCGGCAGCAATATGCCCTGCCTGGTGCGGCGCGCCCAGAGTGCGAGCGCGATGCCCGCAAGGACAGAGCCCAAGGCTGCGACCTGGGCGTTGCTCATTCCCCAGTAAAGTTTTGGGTTGATGCGAATGAACTCTACGAGAAAACGCGCGAAGCCGCTCAGGATCAGGTATTCGCCGGTGATCTCTCCGGCTGGCCTTGCCGCTTCCGGTCTGCTGCGACGCCAGAGAATCCAACCGATGATGAGGGCGGCGATCAATTCGTAGATCGGTGTCGGGTGCACGCGCTGCGTTGTCGGCACAAGACCGTTGGGAAAGCTCATTCCCCAGGGAAGGCTGGTGGGAATGCCGTAATCGCCGTCGCCGGAGATGAGGCAGCCGAGACGTCCTACGCCATAACCGACAGCGGCAGCGGGTGCAGCGAGGTCCAGCATGCCGAGCCTGCTAAGGCCTGCGCCACGGCTCTGCCATAGAAGCGCAAGAATGCCGGCGATAAGGCCGCCAAACCAGGCGAAGCCAGCGCGGTCGAGCAGCAGTCCGGTGGGGTCCTGCATCAGCAACTGCGGAGTTTCAAAAACATGCCAGAGCTTGGCGCCGACTACGCCAGCGACGGTGGAGATGGCAACGATTCCGATTGCGTCGGCGTCGATATTCCAGCGACGGAAGTTGCGATAGAGAACCCAGCAGGCGCTTACTGCAGCCAGCCACAGCAGAATTCCAAAGGTTCCGATAGAAAAACGGCCAATATGAATAAAGGGATACATGAACGGCTTTACCCTTTCGAGTATATGGCCTGTTGGTTCGCAGGTTCCACAACCGTTGGCCGTATTTGGGGATATCCTATTACGTGATGAGTACGCATGCTATCTCCCCTGCCCTCAAAGTTCTCTTCAGCCGGCAACAAATTGCTGACCGGGTAGCCGAAATTGGCAAGCAAATTGACCACGACTACGCCGGACAAAGCATTGTGCTGCTGGGCGTGCTGAAGGGCGCGGCGATTTTTCTTTCTGACCTGGCGAGGAACATCAGCATCGATTGCACCTTTGATTTTGTGGCGGTTTCAAGCTACGGCAAGGGGCAGAAAACCAGCGGGGCCGTGAAGCTCATCAAAGATGTTGACCAGCCCATTGAGGGCAAGCACGTCATCGTAGTGGAAGATATTCTCGATACCGGCCTCACGCTCGATTTCCTGCACAAGCTCTTTCAGCAGCATCAGCCCCGTTCCCTGCGCATTGCCGCGCTGCTCGACAAGCCATCACGGCGCATGGTGAAGATTGAGGCTGATTATGTCGGCTTCAAGATTCCAAACCAGTTTGTTCTTGGCTACGGCATGGATTATGCCGAGCGTTTTCGCAATCTGCCCGATATCTGTCTCATGCCACCCGATTATCCGGAGTAGGCATGCGTGGAGTACGCACATGACGACCAAAGCAGTCACAATTATTGAAGAAATAGAGAAAGACAACGGATCATTCGATGCTGTTGCCTTCAGCCAGCAGGCCCTTTCAAGCAGCGAGGCGCTGGCCGCAGTATTCGATCACACACTTTTGAAAGCTGAAGCTACGCGCGAGCAGGTTATCCGGCTCTGCGAAGAGGCAGCGGAATACCGGTTCGCCTGCGCCATGGTGAATCCGGCATGGGTGAGCACGGCGTACGCGGTGCTTGCGGGCAGCGGTGTCCCTGTCGGCACTGTGCTGGGGTTTCCGCTGGGCGCGTCGCTTTCCGTCTCGAAGCGCGAAGAGGCCGTGGAACTGGTGAAGCTGGGCGCGCACGATCTCGACGTGGTGGTGAATATCGGCATGCTGAAGTCGGGCATGAACGACCGGGTGCAGCAGGATATTCGCGGTGTGGTGGAAATCGCGCACGAGGCCGGGGCCATCGTTAAAGTGATACTTGAAACCTGCCTGCTGAATGTCGAAGAGAAGCTGCGCGCGTCGGAACTTGCAATTGCCGCAGGAGCGGACTTCCTGAAGACCAGCACCGGCTTTTCGACCGGCGGAGCAACGCCTGAGGATGTTGCCCTGCTGCGCGGCGTCGCCGGTTCGCGGAGCGGTGTGAAGGCCTCCGGTGGAATACGGTCGCTGGCTGATACGCGGGCGATGATTGAAGCTGGCGCAAACCGCATTGGGGCGAGCGCCTCGGTCAACATTCTGCGCGAACTGGGCGACCCGAACAAACTGCAGGGCTGACCTTTACCGTATCCGGGAACTATCCTCGGTACCCACGCCATTCAACACAAAGGACTGCGGGCCGCGATATCATGACTCGTTCACTGTTCGTGTGTCCCATGAGCCTGACAGGAGCTGCGTGAGCAAAGAGCAAGAGCGAGCCGTAACCGAGAACACACCTGCGCAGGAGCGCGCCGGACCCGACGTCCCGCAGAACCGAGAGAGCGGCCCTGACTTTGAGGGTGACTATCGGCCGACTTCGGAGGCGGGCACGCCGCAGGTGCAGGTGCGCATCGAGCCGCTCCAAACGGAATTCCTCGTCCGGCTGGCTGATGCGCTGAACACCACGCTCGATCTTCAGACGCTGATGCAGCGCACGGCTGACCTTGTGCGCGCAGTCATTGACTACCGCATCTTTGCCATCATGCTGCTGAATGACCGCACCAATGATTTGCGGATGCGTTTCCAGATCGGCCATACGCCGGAGGCCGAGCGTATCCGTATCCGCCTGGGCAAAGGGATCGTCGGACAGGCAGCGCAGACGCGGCAGGCCGTTCTGGTCAATGATGTCAGCAAGGCTGAGAACTATATCAACGTCCATCCTCATGTGCGCTCAGAGCTGGCGGTTCCGCTGATCGTCAAGAACCGGGTCATTGGCGTCATCGATATCCAGTCCGAACAGCTGAATTACTTCCAACCTGAGCATCTGCATCTGCTGAAGCTGACAGCATCGCGCATTGCGCAGGCGATCGAGAATGCGCGGCTCTACACGCGCGTTTCGCGGCAGGCGCAGACGCTGCAGGTGATGAACGAGATCAGCCGCGAGTTCACATCGATTCTCGATCTGGAATCGCTGCTGGAGCGGATTGCCACGCTGCTGCGGCGCATTATCGACTACCAGATGTTTTCCATCTGGATAGTGAACGAGCGCGATCAAGTGCTTGAGAACCGCTTTGCGCTGCGCTTTGGTGAGCGCTTCTACCCCGATGACAAGCTTCCGCTCAACGCCGGGCTGGTGGGCATTGCCATTGCGGAGCGGCGGCTCATTCATGTGCCCGATGTGCGGAAAGACCCGCGCTATCGCATGTTCAATCCCGAGACGCGCTCGGAGATGACGATGCCGCTGATCTACAAGGGCAAGGTCATCGGCATCCTCGATATCGAACACACGCGCGCGCACTTCTTCAACGAAGACCACGAGCGGGCATTGGCGACGCTGGCCGCGCAGATTGCTATCTCGATCGAGAATGCGCGTCTCTACCAGCGGGTTGCGCAGCAGGAGCAGCGGCTGGAAAGCGACCTGGCCATGGCGCGCGAGGTGCAACTGCGGCTGCTGCCTCCGTTCCGGCCGAAGCATGTGCGGGCGGAGTTTGCGGCGCGCTTTGTTCCGGCGCGGACGCTGGGTGGGGACCTGTACGATTTTGTTCCGTATGACGCGAACCGCACGGCGATCGTATTGGGCGATGTGAGCGGCAAGGCTGCTCCGGCGGCGCTGTATGCGGCGCTGGTGAGCGGCATTATGCGCTCTGCGGCTTCAGCGCATCTCTCGCCTTCCGAGATGCTGAAGACGCTCAACGATTCGCTGCAGGAGCGGCGCGTCGATTCGCAGTATGTAACGATGCTCTACTCCGTCTGGAATGACGAGAACCAGACGCTGCAGATTGCGAATGCCGGTTCGGTGCAGCCACTCTTCTGCCGCGAGGGCGAAGTGGATACTGTCCAGGCGGAGGGGTTTCCGCTGGGCATGTTTCCTGACGTGAAGTATGAGGAGTTCACCCTTTCGACGCAGCCTGGCGATTCGCTGATCTTCTTCTCCGATGGCATTGCCGATGCACAGAATGACCAGGGCGACATGTTCGGGGAAGACCGGTTGATGGCTGTTGTGAAGAAGTACCAGCACAAGTCCGCTTCCAAGATTGCCGAGGCCATTTTTAATGAAGTTGGGAAGTTTCAAAAAGGCATCGAGCGCTTTGATGATGAGACTGTGGTTGTGCTGCGTGTGTTGTAGATCGATTGCATCCGATTGAGAGTTGCGGTTCCCACCCTTTGCTTCGCAAAGGATGGGGCACCCTTTTTCTTCCTGCTGCCGGCGAAAAGCAGGTCCTTCGCTCCGCTCAGGATGACAACTCTCGTGAATGGCTCCTCACTTTGACTTCCGGTACGATAAATAGAAATGCTTGAAACGAAAACGGAACGCATTGTTACGCCTGCACGCAACATTCTTGGCAGCCTTCGCCTGCCTGGCGATAAGAGCATCTCGCATCGTTACGCACTGCTGAGCGCGCTTGCCGGCGGCACTACGAAGCTCACGAACTTCTCTACTGGCGCTGATTGCGCGAGCAGCCTGGGCTGCGCCGCGGCGCTGGGCGCGACTGTTACCCGGCGCGACGATGGAGCCATCGAGATAGTTGGCTCGGGCGAACTCAAGGCGGCTGATGCTCCTCTCGATTGCGGCAACTCCGGTTCGACCATGCGTATGCTTACCGGGCTGCTGGCGGCTACGCCGCATACGTACACGCTGATCGGCGATGCGTCACTGAGCAGGCGGCCGATGGAGCGCGTACGCAAGCCCATTTCTCAAATGGGCGCGGAGATTACGCTGACCGAGGGTCATGCTCCGGTTACGATTCGTGGCGGCAAATTGCAAGCTATCGACTACACGACTCCGGTTCCCAGCGCTCAGGTGAAGACGGCTGTGCTCTTTGCCGGACTGCAGGCCAATGGGACGACGACTGTGCGCGAATCTGTTCGCACGCGCGATCATGGCGAGTTGGCGCTGCGCGCTTTTGGCGCTCACGTTGATCGCTCTACGGATTCGGTCAGCATTGCTGGTGGGCAGCCTCTCTCGGCTATTGAGGCTGCGGTTCCTGGCGATATCTCTTCGGCGGCCTTCTTTCTTTGTGCTGCGGCACTATTTCCCGGGTCTAATCTTGTCTTCGATTCGCTGGGGCTGAATCCTACTCGGGCTACGCTCCTCGATGTTCTGACGGCTCTCGGCGCTCATATCGGCGTTCTCAATCTTGAGGAGAAGAACGGCGAACTGGTTGGGACGGTGCAGGTGAATGCACCGTCGAATGGACTGACCGGGACGACGATCTCGGGTGCGCTTTCGGCACAGCTGATAGACGAGCTGCCGGTGCTGGCGGCGATTGCTCCTTATACACAGAGCGGCATTCGCATCCGCGACGCGAAGGAGTTGCGCGTCAAGGAGTCGGACCGCATTGCGCTGGTTGCCAATAACCTGCGCGCGATGGGAGCCGAGGTTGAGGAGTTCGAGGACGGGCTCGATGTTCCCGGTGGTCAGCAGTTGCATGGGGCGGAGATCAATTCGGGCGGCGATCATCGCATTGCCATGGCTTTCTCGGTTGCGGCGCTGAAGGCTTCGGGCGATACGGTGATTCACGGCGCGGAATCGGCTGCGATTTCGTTTCCCGAGTTTTATGAGTTGCTGGATCAGGTGGCGGAGCGGTAGTTCCCCTCCCCCCATACTTTTCTGTAAATTCCTCTTTTTATGAGTAGTTAGCGCACGAGCGGCTGAAGCGTCTCCTGAAAACTGAAAAGCCCGCACCGATGTGCGGGCCTTTTTTCTCCCTATATCCAGAATAGCAAATTTCGAGAAATAGTACGCCAAACCAATATTGGCCGTAAGCCTAGTGGCGTGTATAGCTTACAGTCGCAGCGATGGCTTTGGGGGCTTGACACCTTCTTTTGGAATCGAGCCGCAGGCACGGATACTGCAGGTCCCTCCGCTTCGGTCGGGATGACAAATAAAAGGTTCAGGCGGGACGACGAACCGAACGCTGCGCGAACAGGGCGATCGGGATTCCGATGAGGACGACGTGGGCGAAGATCCCGCTGGCAAAGTCGATCCACGAGAAGACTGGATGCGGGGGCTTCGGGACGGCTGAGAGTGGGATTACTACGTAATTCATGAAGGCGTAGAGTCCGAGGCCGAAGATTGGGCCGGATAGAAATGGCCGGCGGATCAAGATGGGCACCTTCAGCGCTACGAGGAAATAGACAGCGGCAGCTCCGATGGCAACGGTGAAGTGCAGGATGATTCCGAGGAAGACACCGAGGCCGCCTAATTGTATCGACGCGCGGATGCCTATGAGACCGCTGGCGATGTAATGGAAGATTCTACCGAAGGAAACACCCGCCTTGAGACGGAAGTAGATGATTGCGTCGAGTCCATCGAGGAGGCCAGCCAGGAGTCCTCCGCCGAATATGGTTGGCAGCGCACGAGGGCGTGGCGGTGCTGCGGGAGAGGTGGCCATTTCAGGGTTTCCCTTTCTTTTGGGGTCAGTCTTCCATCTCCCAAATGAAAAGTAAAAGGCCCGGCGATGAGCCGGGCCTTCTGTGCGTTATTCCGCTCGCTAGTTTTGCTGCGGCTGGGGCTGCGGTTGTGATTGTGGCTGTTGTGGCTGCGGCTGGCTTTGCGGCTCCGGAATGGGTCTCTGCTCCTGCTGCTGCAGGTTCTGCTGTTGTGCAGGAAGGTTAACATCCGGCAGCGACTTGGCTGGTTCGAGGCCCGGAATGGAGGGCGCCTGCGAGATTTTTCCAGAGGCCGCTTCGGTAATGCTGATGCCATAGCGATCGAGGGTGCTGGCGAGAATCTGCGCCAGCGAGGCGCGGTCGATTGCGTATTTAGCTGTCGACGAGATCACGTTGTTCTCAGCGATGGCGAGAGCACGCTGCTGTTGCAGCACCAGTGCGGTGGTGGATGCCCCGAGATGCAGCTTCTTGAGTTCTGCATCGAGGCTCTGCCGGTCATAGTCGCGCGTAGCCAATGCCGACTGCACCGCCGCGCGGTCGTTGGTGAGCGCAAACTGCGCGTTGACGACGTTCATGCGCGTCTGCACATAGAGCTGCTGCAAACGCATCTGCGCCTGGCGGTATTCCAGCTCTGAGCGCTCGTGCACGGCCTGAGCAAACCGGTTGCGTATGGGAACGCTGAGATTGAAGCCCACACCTTTGTCGGGACCGCTGCTGTTGAAGAGATTCTCGAATGTGTTGCCATACCCGACGCTGGGATATTGTCCCGGAGGGCACTGGGTCTCACCCGTGGCCCCGAAGTTGATGCAGTTTGGATTCTGCGAGCCGCCCAGCGCCGAAGCCCCGTAAAAGCCGTAAACATCGAGCGTAGGCAACATGCCGCTTTTCGCGCCTTTCAGCGTGAGCTCGTCATTTTTGAGCGTGAGCGTTGACTGCTCGATGGTGGGGCTGTTCGCGTCGGCCTGCCGAACGAGGTCATCGGCCGTGCGCCGTTCCTCGGGCAGCTCGATCAGACTGATGCGGTCCGTGGGAATGACGGGAGCATTGGCCAGGGTGGGATCTTCGAGGCTGCGGGCGATGGCCTGCTTCATGACGAGCTGCTGATATTCGAGATTGCTCTGCGAAGAGATCAGTGCCTGCTTGTCTGTTTCTACGGCGCTGTTGGCGCTTACGACGTCGAGCGGAGCCAGCGTTCCGATCTCGAGTTGCTTGCGGTCATCGGATAACAGCTGCGCCGACTGTTGCAGCGAGCGCTCCTTGGCCTGCAGGTCTTCATAAGCACTGACCAAGCCCCAGTAGATGTTCTCGACCTGGTTGATGGTGTAGAGAAGCTGCTGCCGGAAAGCTGAGTCCGCGATGCGGCGATCGTTCTTCGCCTGGACGATGAAGCGTCCGTTGACGCCCCATCCGAAGCCGTACAACAGATGCTGCGTGATCTGCGCATTGAAGGTTGCAGACAACTGAGGGCTGTAGGCAGCGAAGACGTTGGCGCTGGTGGTGTAGCCGTTATTGAATCCCACCTTCAGGTTCGTGCCGGTGATGAAATCCTGAGCGTAGTTAAAGTTGTATATGTTGGTGTTCTGCGACAACGCCAGAGCACCAGCGAACGCCGGAGTGGACTGTGGAATGGTCTGGCGCTGAAGCTGGATGTTTCCGGTGAGGGTCGGATCAAAGTTCCCAGGGGCTGGTCCTGTACCGCTTGTGGTCAACGCCTGACCGCCAGCGCCGGTACCGGCACCGCCAACGCCTGTACTTGTTCCGCCGGGGCCGCCACCGCCAGTGACGGTGGTGCCGGCACCGCCCAGGGTGTTGGTGACAATGCCGCTGCTTACGCCGAGGAGAAGGTTAGTTCCTGTCTTGGAGCGCAGGACGTCAGTGTCTGCAATGTCGAGGTTCACGCGCTGAATGGCGATGTCAAAGTTGTTCTCGAGAGCGAGCAGAACTGCATCACTCAGGCTGAGATAGATCTTGCCACTCTTTACCAGATCGTCGAGCCGGACCGAGTTGGTGAATCGGGGTGGCGGCAGCGTCGTTGGCGTATACGGAGCAATCGGGTTGGGCCAGTAGCCGCGCGGCTGGGTGAAATCGCGAACCGTAGGACGCATATAAAGCGGCTGCGTGTAGTTCGGCCCCGGCTCGGGGGGAAGCCCGGGACTCGCGGTGTTTTGGGAATTTGCCGGGGTCGCGGCCTGGGCAGTTGCAGGCTGCTGGGTCTGCTGACCGAGTGCCCCTGAAGGAGCCGTGCTGGCGAGCAGCATGGCAATGGCCGCTGTGGCCCTCAGTCTCAAAAAGAACGCGCCTTTCGGTTTCAATGCTTCGCGGCGTTCGCTAAAAAATTCCATTCGCCTCTCCATCCAATTGCAGCGGTGACCAACAGACGCAGCCACGGCATTTTTCAGACGCGGCTGGCTTCCTTATGTGCGCCCTGTCGCTGCTTTCAGGCACACTGGTTGATGGTTACGTAACTTTGCCCGTTACTCTCGTCTATACGCGCTTCATCCCGGCTTCGTTCCGTGGATTCGACAGACATGTCGTAGAAAACAGACGCAAAAACCCCACCATGACAGGAAAAGCTGAGTATATCGCAGGCCTCTGGCTCTGATCCCGTTTTGCCTGTCTGTGCCCTTCCTAAAGTGCAATGTCAGACTCTAGATGTTTTATCCTCGCGATTGGACGCTCTAAATGGTTGAGAAAATTCATGAAGGCGGCGAGTTGGGTCTTTCCGGCTGGAAGCTGGTGCTTGCTTACGACGGCACGGACTTTCACGGCTGGCAGGTGCAGCCGGACCGCGTGACGATCCAGGGAACGCTGGCCAATGCGATTGAGCGCATCACCGGTGAGCGCGTTCTGCCTCAGGGCAGCGGACGGACGGATGCCGGCGTTCATGCGCTGGGGCAGGTGGCGAGCTTTGCGCTGGCTGCGGCCATTCCGGCGGCGAATTTCCACAGAGCGCTGAACCGTGCTCTGCCTGCTTCGATTCGCGTGCTTGAGACGGTGAGCGTTTCGGCGGATTTTCATGCCCGGCACGACGCTGTGGGCAAGCGATATGAGTATCGGATATTTCGCGGGGAGATTTGTCCGCCGTGGGTTTCGCGGTATGTGTTTGCGCTGAACTGGCCGTTGGATTTGGGTGCGATGCGGGAAGCGGCCGCGGTGGTGGTTGGGGAGCATGATTTTGCCTCGTTCGCGGCTTGCGATCCGGATCTGACGCAGCGGTCGGCTGAGGGTTTCGAGAACGGACAAGGCATTTCGACGGTGAAAACGATTTTTTCTTCTTCATGGGATTGTGCTGATTCAGATTTGCTGGTGTACCGGGTGCATGGGTCGGGGTTTCTGCACCATATGGTTCGGAACCTGGTGGGGACTTTTCTGGATGTGGGGCGCGGGCATATTGCGGCTGCGGATGTGACGGGGATCATGGAGGCGCGGTCACGAACGGCTGCGGGGGCTACCGCTCCGGCGCGGGGGTTGTTTCTGGTTTCTGTGGATTATTGAAGCGTGGGTGATTTGTAAGCACAGCATGTAAACTCAGAACAGGAATTAGATATGCAGATCACGGTTAATATTCCCGATGAACTCGCAGCTGAGGCACATGCCCGCGGGGTAACGCCTGAGGCTTACGTCGAGCAAGTGCTTGCAAAGAGCGTTTCTGCTCAAGTCCGGCGCCCTTTCCGATCCCCACAGGAAGTGCACTCATGGCTTGACTCACTGTCGCAATTCTCGGAGCAAATTCCCCCTCTACCGGAGACGATTTCGCGGGAGTGGCTCTATCAGGAACACGACTAGATGCCAGTAGAAGAATGTCTGATTGACACAAATGTTCTTCTGCGCATGACCCGGCGAACCGATCCGCATCACCCCAAAGCGTACTCCGCGCTATCTCAGCTCTCAGAACAGGGGACACTGTACTTCACTCACCAGAACATTGCCGAGCTCTGGAATGTCCTCACCCGTCCACTAGCGCACAACGGTTTTGGCCTCAGCAAGGCAGACGCTGAAAAGGAAGTGCAGGCTATAGAAGCAGGTATGACGCTTCTGCCTGATAGCGAGAGGGTATATCGCGAGTGGAGGAGAATTGTTTTAGACTACGGTGTTTCCGGCGCGCAGGTACATGACGCCCGGTTAGCAGCCACGATGATTGTGCACGGTATCCGGCATATTCTCACTTTCAATGCAGCTGATTTCCGCCGCTATGACGATCTGATAGCTCTCCATCCGGATAGCTTCTCATCATAGTGTCTGGCGGGTGCTAGGCTGAATCTTAATGTCTGCTACTGTTCCAGCTACGGCGTTTGCGCGTATCGGCCAATTGGCTGCGCAGCGGCGTGTGCATGAGGCCTTTGGCTGGGTGCACTTACACGAGCAACGGATCATGGGGTGGCAGCGGGAGCTGGTGCTGGTGGCTGCGCCTCCGTTTGGCGAGGGGGCGAGGGCGGGGTGGCTCTGCGGGAAGTTTCGCGAACTGGGGCTGGAAGATGTTGCGCTGGACGGGATTGGGAATGCGGTTGGCGTCTATCGTGGCGAGGAGAGCGGCGGGGAGTGCGTGCTGCTCTCGGCTCATATTGATACTGTTTTCCCCTCCGACACGGTTATTGACCCGCAACTAAATGGAACGCGGTTGGCTGCTCCGGGTGCTTGCGACAATGGCGCGGGCGTGGTGGCGCTGCTGGCCATTGCGGCGGCGCTGCGGCATGCGGGGATTCGCCCGGCTTGCGATTTGATTTTTGTTGGCAATGTGGGCGAAGAGGGCGAGGGGAATCTGCGCGGCATGCGGCATTTTTATCAGCATGCTCCGTGGCGCGAGCGCGTGGCGGCGCATGTGGTGCTGGATGGCGCCGGGCACGAGGTTGCCGTGACGCACGCGCTGGGGAGCCGGCGGTTTCTGGTCACGGTGATCGGTCCGGGGGGGCATTCGTGGACCGATGCCGCGCGTCCAAATCCGGTGGTGGTGCTGAGCCGGGCGATTGCGCGGCTGGGCGATCTGGCGTTGCCTGCTAAGCCTCGGACTACGCTGAATGTTGGCACGATTGAGGGCGGGACTTCAGTCAATGCGATTCCGGAGCAGGTGGCCGCTCGCTTCGATGCGCGGTCGACGGATTCCGAGCAATTGATTCGGCTGGAGGTGGAGATTCATCGCGCGGTGGAAGATGCGGTGATCGAAGCTAATGAAGGCGTGAAACGGGAGCATGCTTTGCGGTTCTCGATTGAGACGATTGGCGACCGGCCTGCGGGGACGTTGGCTGAGCATGCTGCTGTGTTTGAGAATCTGCGGGCGGTGGACCGGCATCTTGGGATTCGCACTGAGACTCGGATTGCTTCTACGGATGCGAATATTCCGTTGTCGCTGGGTGTGCCTGCGCTCTCTCTGGGTGCGGGCGGGGATGGCGGCGGGATTCATACGCGCAATGAGTGGTATGACGCTCGCGGGCGTGAGCTTGGATTGCGGCGGATTTTGCTTCTGCTGCTGGCTTGCTGCTCGTGATTCTGGCTTTTCCTGATGGATTCGCAAGAGCAGGGACTTTTACTAAGCAAGAAACAGCAGATCCTTCGCTCCGCTCAGGATGACAGCAAGTTTTTGCTTGTGTCAGCTGTCGATCGAGTGGAATGTTAGACTCCGATTCGTGAAACCTACGCTCCTTCTCTGCTCTGCTCTTTTGATTTCAGCATGCACTTCGGCGCAGACGGCTGCTCCTGCCGATGCGATTTATTTTCACGGCAATATTTTGACCGGAGTCGATCTTGAGTCTGCGCAGCCGCAGCGCGCGTCGGCGATTGCTGTTCGCGGTGGGGTGATTGTGGCTTCGGGTGCCGATGCTGATGTGAAGAAGCTGCAGGGTGCGTCGACAAAGATGGTGGACCTTGGCGGTGCGTTTGTGATGCCGGGGTTCAATGATGCTCATGCACATCTGGGGGATGCGGGGCGGATCAAGCTGTCTGTCGATGTGACGGGGACGAAGTCGCTGGCTGAGATGCAGGAGCGCGTGAAGGCTGCGGCTCAAGCTGCTGCTCCGGGGGCGTGGCTCACTGGCGGCGGATGGGACCATACCCTCTGGGAATCGAAAGCGCTGCCGACGAAGGCTGATCTCGATGCGGTGACGGGTGGGCATCCGACGTTTCTGGTGCGTGTGGACGGACATATTGCGATTGCCAACTCGGCTGCACTCACGGCTGCTGGGATTACGAAGACGACGCCCGATCCGCAGGGTGGCAAGATCGATCGCGATGCGAATGGCGACGCTACTGGCATCATTCGCGAGACGGCACAGGGGCTGATCGACAAGGTGATTCCTCCGCCTAGTCCGGAATTGAGGCGGCGTGGGATTGAGCTTGCACTTGCGGATGCGGTTGAGCATGGCGTGACTTCGGTACAGGACAACTCGGAGTGGGAGGATTTTCTTGTTTACGAGCAACTGGAGAAGGAAGGAAAGCTGCCGGCTCGCATCAGTGAGTGGCTTCCGTTCGGTGCTCCGGTTGATTTGTTGAAGCAGCATCGCGCTTATCATCCGGCAGACGATCCGATGCTGCATACGACGATGCTGAAGGGATTCATGGATGGGTCGCTTGGGTCGCGCACGGCGGCGCTGAAGGCTCCTTATAGCGACGATCCGGGCAACTCGGGGATTCCGCGTTACCAGCAGGCGCAACTGAATCAGATGGCGGTGGAGCGCGCGCAGGCTGGATTTCAGTTGGGCTTTCATGCAATTGGCGATCGGGCGGTGAGCATGGCGCTCGATGCCTTTGCGGCTGCGCAGGCTTCGGGGCCAATGAATGCTGATATGCGCACGATGCGGGCTCCGAATGGGCGCAAGATTATTCATGCGACGCTGACTGGTCCTCGCAATCGGATTGAGCATTCGCAGGTGGTCGACCCGGCTGATTTTGCGCGGTACAAGCAGCTCGGTGTGATTGCTTCGATGCAGCCGAATCACTTGCTTACTGATATGAACTGGGCCGAGCAGAGGCTTGGGCCGGAGCGTGCGAAGTCTGCGTATGCGTGGAAGTCGTTTCTCGATGCCGGTGTGGTGTTGGCGTTCGGTACCGATTATCCCGTTGAGCCGATCACGCCGTATCGCGGCGTCTATTGTGCGGTGACGCGCATGAATGAGGCGGGGACGCAGACCTACCATCCTGAAGAAAAGCTGACGATCTGGCAGGCGATCTATGCCTATACGCAAGGGTCGGCTTATGCAGAGTTTGCCGAAAGCAAGAAAGGCAAATTGGCATCAGGATATTTTGCGGATTTCGTGGTGCTTGATCGCGATATTACGGCTGTTGCTCCGCCTGAGATTTTGAAGACGCAGGTACTGCGGACTGTGGTGAATGGACAGACGGTGTACGTGGCTGGGGTGAAGGCTCGCTAGCACAATGACGTGGCCGGGATGGATTGATCCCACCCTTTCGCAAAGAACGCGAAAGGATGGGGCACCCAAGGTCTTTGAGTTATGCCGTCGCGTTTGTCTTGCGCGTTACGAAGAGCGCCAGGATCAGTGAGAGAAAGACGAAGAGCGCTGCGAGATAAAACGGCATCCCCGGCAGGTGCCAGCCGCTGCCGGGGCGTATCGCAAAGGCGAAGCTGAAAGTGAAGATCGCGGGTCCGATCAGGCCGGCGAGGCCGCGCAGGCTGCTGATTGCTCCCTGCAACTGGCCTTGCTGGTCTGGATGCACATACAGCGTCATGAGGCTCTGCGCGGTGGGGCCGGAGAGTCCCCAGAGGCACATGACGGGGATTCCGAACCAGAAGAGAATGCCGGTTCGTGAGAGGCCGAACATCGCGAAGCCTGCCGTTGCAAATACGAGTCCGAGAAGCAGCGCGTTGCGGTCGCCGAGTATTTTCACTGCTGGCTTTACGAGCACGGCACCGGCGATGGCTGAGCAGATGCCGACCACGGCCAGCGACAGGCCGACCGTGCGGTCGCTCCAGTGATAACGGTAGTCGGCGTAGAGAACGTAGGTGCTGGTGAGCACCTGGTGCGCGAGATATCCGAGAAATATTACCGAGGCTAGGCCCAGCAGCTCGACGTGCGAGCGCAACAGCACGAGCGAACCCATCGGATTGGCCCGTGTCCAAGAAAACTTTCCCCGCCGCTCGCGCGGCAGCGATTCCGGCAAAATGAATACGCCGTAGAGCGCATTGAGCAGGCTCATGCTGCCCGCTACGTAGAACGGCAGCCGCGTGTTGATATTTCCGAGTACGCCCCCGAGTGCGGGGCCGAGTACGAATCCCACTCCGAAGGCGGCGCTGATCAGACCGAATGCCTGCGAACGCTTTGCGGGTGGCGTCACATCGGCAATGTAGGCCATGGCTGTAGGGACGCTGGCGGAGGTGATGCCCGAGATGACACGTCCGATGAAGAGCCAGCTGAGGGTAGGCGCGAGGGCCATCACCAGGTAATCGAGGCCGAGGCCGAAGTTTGAGAGCAGGACGACGGGGCGTCTTCCGAAGCGGTCAGAGAGCGAGCCGAGAAGCGGCGAGAAGATGAACTGCATGAGCGCCCAGACGGTGGCGAAGATTCCGTACATTTCGGCGGCGCGGGTCTGGTTGCCGTGGAGGAACTGCGTGACGAGGCGCGGCAGGACGGGGGCGATCATGCCCATGGCCAGCATGTCTAACGTTACGGTGACGAGGATGAAGATGACGGCGGCACGGCGCGGGCCGGTGCCCGGCTGCGGGTCGTCGTTTGGGACTTGGGCCGTATCGAGTTCCGTTGCTGGGATTTCGCTGCTCATGCTGATACGCGATTGTCTCCCAGTGTCAGAATGTTGGCTTGTAAAAAATTGACCTGGGTTCGCTAGGGGGTTCGCTAGAATGTTGGACAGGAGGAGCGATGGCTACATCGGCACAGGTGGGGATCGAAACCTATCTCAAGACCTCCTACCATCCCGACCGTGATTATGTGGACGGCGAGATTGAGGAGCGGAATTCGGGCGAGTTCGATCACGCATCCATTCAAATGGCTTTGTTGGCGTGGTTTTATGCACGCCGTAGTGAGTGGAATATTCATGTCCTTCCTGAATTGCGTGTGAGGGTTTCTACAACCCGCGTTCGAATTCCCGATGTTTGCCTCATCTCGCGCGATTCGCCAATTGAGCAAGTCATCATTCATCCTCCTGCCGTTGTAATCGAGATACTTTCGCCAGAAGACCGAGTACAGCGATACAACGGTCGGCTGGAAGACTATCGGGCTATGGGCGTGAAGAATATCTGGGTGCTCGATCCTGCTACGCAGGCCGGCTTTGACTGGATTGCGGGATGGCATCGGACTGAGCGCTTTGAAGCCGCGGGGACCCCTATTTATCTCGACGTGCGCGAGATATTCGACAGCTTGCAGAAATAGCAGCACTTTTAGAAAAACCAACCGCAGAGACTCGCGGAGAAACCGTCTTATCGCACTCAACTTAGAGAGCGCGCAGTCCTCTGCTACTCTTCCGTCATGTCCCGTTCGCTGCGCGCTCATTTGCTTCTCACTGCGGTTGTTTTTATCTGGGGAGCGACGTTTGTTCTGATCAAAGGCGCCCTTCGGGATGTTTCGCCGCTGCTCTTCAATTTCATTCGCATGACGCTGGCTTTTGGCTGCCTGGCGGTTGTGTATCGCTCGCACTGGAAGCATGTAACGCGGCGGGCTCTGGTGAGCGGGGCCGTTGTTGGTTTGTGCCTGGCGATGGGATATCAGTTTCAGACTGCTGGGCTCCGGTTGACGACTCCTTCGAAGTCGGCGTTCATTACCGGGTTGGTGGTGGTACTGGTTCCGCTGCTGTCAGGGATTCCGTTGCTGCGGCCGAGTGGTGCGCACGTTCCGCACTGGAATGCTTATCTTGGCGCGCTGATTGCGTTCGTTGGGATTGTTTTGTTGACTACTCCGGCTGGCGCTGGTTTTGATTTCACGTCGGTGAATCGCGGCGATCTGTTGACGCTGGGGTGCTCTCTGGGGTTTGCGTTGCATGTGCTGGCACTGGCGCACACGGTGCCTCGCGTGCCTTACACGCAGCTGGCGCTGCTGCAGATTGGATTCTGCGCGCTGTTTATGGCCGTAACCGGGCCACTGTTCGAGCATCCACACATTCGCTGGACGCCGCGGCTGATCTCGGCCCTGCTGATTGCGGCCCTGCTGGCTACAGCTGCCGCTTTCACGGTGCAGTCGTGGGCGCAGCAGTTTCTTCCAGCGACGCATACGGCTCTGATTCTGGCGCTGGAGCCGGTGTTTGCCTGGATCACTTCGTTTGCGATTCTGGGCGAGCGGCTCAGTTTTCGGGCCAGCGGTGGAGCGCTGTTGATTCTGGCGGGGATTGGTTTAACGGAATTCCTGCCGAATCGGATGCAACCTACGGCGCATGAAACGGTTCCACTGAATTAGGGCCTGTTAACCCTATTAGGACGACAGCGAGAGGAGCGGATATTTTCGAGTGCGAGAAACGAGGAGCGACAAATACCGGGTGTATTTTAGCGACGAGAGACGAAGCAATCGGGAAAATCCGCCCTCTCCCTCCGGGTTGCGGCCAAAATCAGGCCATACTTCGTTGTCATCCTCCACGGTGGGCCCGCCACAGCCTTCGGACTCCGCCTCGTCTGGCCTGATTTTAGCGCGCAACGCTGTCCGTCCTAATAGTGTTAACAGGCCCTAGCTGGTGCGCCGGAGGAAGAAAGTCTTGAGGGAGGTTATTACGCAGGGTCGTAGTTCAGGTTAGGTCCAAGCCAGCGCTCGACCTCCGCAACGCTCATGCCCTTACGTTCGTG